>Ga0224495_10000331_pt1 | contig 38088 bp, 39 predicted proteins | sample SF_Jul11_sed_USG_FD_168128 | JGI IMG/M metagenome (GOLD analysis project Ga0224495, IMG submission 168128) | Sediment microbial communities from San Francisco Bay, California, United States - SF_Jul11_sed_USGS_4_1 | ecosystem: Environmental > Aquatic > Marine > Sediment | place: USA: California... | reverse complement strand
AAAAAAAATCCCTCTCCCCAATCACATTGGGGAGAGGGAAAAAGGGAGAGGGGTACGGAGCTTTGTCTTTTCAAAACCCCGGGTATGGGGCTAAACATAAAAGACGCTGGATTCCCGCCTGCGCGGGAATGACGAGATGTTACCGATGGGCAAGAGATTGCTTCGGCCTACGGCCTCGCAATGACCGCCCCCCACCTCCACCCGCAAAAACCCACGCCCAAAAAAACTCCCCTCCCCTTACAAAAGAAGCCACTTGCAAAAAAAATAATCCCTCTCCCCGTTGAAGTCCGGGGAGAGGGAAAAAGGGAGAGGGGTACGGAGCTTAGGCCTTTACCTAATCACAGGCCGCCAAGCCTGTCCCGTACTTGATACGGGAGTTCGTGCCAGACGCGGCAGAGGCCGTTTTTTCGCGCAGGCGTATTTTGATAATACGTCGAGCACGGAAAAACGGCCTCAACAAAGTATGGCGCGAAAATCGGCGGCCTACTCAATGCAAATCGCCGGTTTCCAACAACCTTACTTGGTCACTTCACTTATCCAGGAAAGATAGGGCTGGTGGGCATCTTTAATATCAACGCAGATAATTTCCGGCACCTCGTACGGATGCAACTCCTTCGCCCGTTTCTCGAGAGTTTTAAAGAGCGCGGCCCTGGTCTTCATGATGCAAAGCGCTTCTCCTTCGTCGCACACCTCGCCCTTCCACTTGTAGATGGAACGTATGGCTGGAACGATATTACAGCACGCTGCCAACCCCTCTGTAACGAGCGTTTTGCCGATTTCCGCGCCCTTTGCCTCATCTGGCACGGTCATGAACACTATGACTGTATCGGACGGCATGCGGCTGCCCCTTACCCTTCGATGTAGCGCGCCGCAATCCACGCCATCGTGCTGACGCCGATTTCGAGTGAGTCCTCGTCTATGTCGAATGACGACGAATGGAGCGATGCGGCTATGCCCTTTGCCTTGTTGGAGGTGCCGAGCCTGAAAAGAGAGCCCGGTATTTTTTCGGTAAAGCAGGAGAAGTCCTCCGAGCCCATCACGGGAGCTGGCATGAGGATTACGTTATGCGGCCCGACAACGTCCGTTGCAGCGGCCTTTACGAGCGAATCAACGGTATAGTCGTTCACAACAGAGCCGCTGCCAAAACCGTAATCAAGCTCATAGGTGGCCCCGGCGCCCATGGTTATGCCGCGTATCGTGTCTTCTATATAGGTCGGCATTTCCTTTCTTAGCGCGGCATCGAGCGTTCTTACCGTGCCCTTCAACTCCACCCTGTCGGCAATGACGTTTGCAGCACTTCCACCGCGTATTATGCCAATAGATATGACGGCGTGGTGCAGCGGGTCCATCCTCCGGCTGACTATGTGGTGGAGCGCGTTTACGACCATCGAGGCTACAAGGATTGCGTCAACACTCTGGTGCGGCCTCGATGCGTGGCCGCCCTTGCCCTTTACTACCACTGTGAAGCGGTCCGACGACGCCGTCATAACGCCGCTCTTATGCGCGATGATTCCCTTCTCAAGCTCCGGGAAACAGTGCAGCGCAACAATTGCCGTGGGCACGGGGTTTGAGAGAGCGCCTTCCTTTATCATCTCGGATGCGCCGCCCTCTGTCGTTTCCTCCGAGGGCTGGAATATGAACACAACATCACCCTTCATCGTGGGCTTTAGCTTGGATAACGTAATTGCCGCGCCCATTAGTATGGAGGTGTGCGCGTCGTGGCCGCAGGCGTGCATCACGCCCGGTACAACAGAGGCGTAGCCGCAGGTGTTCACCTCCTGTATCGGAAGCGCGTCCATGTCCGCACGAAGTGCAATGACCTTGCCCTGGCCCTTGTTCATGCCGCCCCGAAGCACTCCGACAACGCCATGGCCTCCGACGTTTGTCCTGACCTCGAGGCCTGCGCCTTCGAGCACGCCGGCTACGAATGCAGCGGTCTTATTCTCCGCGCCCGAGAGCTCGGGGTTCTTGTGTATCTCGCGCCGAAATGTTATGACGCGGTCTTTTATGCCTGCTGAAATCTTCTTTATCTCTGCTAACATCGCTCTCCCCTTATCATCAAAACGTATCCATATATTTTACACCAAAAACGCGGCAAAGGCCACCTATACGCGGCCTTCTGCGGACACTTCGTCCTCAAGGAGTTTCGTAAGCGCACGGCTTACACTCCGTAGCTCGCCGGTTTCCTTAAAGAGCCTTCGCTGTCTCGCAGAGCCATTTCCGTCTTTCAGTACGCGGCGTATGCCGTCAAGCTCTCTTACAGAGCCAAGCCGCTTCGCGTCATCTTCGACCATGTCGAGCAGTTTCTCTATTGCCACTATTACAGAAACCTCTCCGGATGCGTCGTCGGTAATAAACCTTGCGCCAAGACCGTACCTTGCGGCCCTCCATTTATTTTCCCTCACTACAAACGAATGCGGCCGCTTGAATTCGCCTTCCTCGCCGTAATCCTTATCAAGGCATACGACAAGGGCCTGTATAAGGGCTGCAAGCGAGACAGCCTCTTCGATAGTGGAGGTGGCATCAAGGATTCTGGCCTCTATGGTGCCGAAGTCAGGATGAGGCCGCACATCCCACCAGAGCTCGCGTATGGTCTGTATGGTATTGGTCCTGACATAGGCGTCCACTATTTTTTCGTAATCACTCCAGTTATGGAAATAGAACGGCAACCCTGCAATCGGGAGCGACTCAAACACCTTGATTCTGTAGCTATCGAGCCCTGTGTCATCGCCCTGCCAAAACGGCGAGTTCGCGCTAAGAGAGAGCAGATGCGGCATGTACCCCATGATTCGATTTAGCACGTGTATGCATCTCTCGCCGCTGCCAATACCCACATGCACATGAAGGCCGAAGGTGTTGGAGCGTCTGGCTATCAGCCCAAGCTTTTCAACCAGTCTAAGGTAGCGGGCGTCATTCGTGACCTTCTGCTCCTTCCAGGGAGAGAACGGATGAGTGCCTGCCATGCATATAGAGAGGCCCATGGCCTTGGCCTCTTTCACTACGAGGCCGACACTTTTTACGAGCTCGCCGTAAGCCGTAGACGGCTTTTCGTGTATACCTGTATTTATCTCTATCGTTGAATTGAGTATCTCGTGCTTTACATTGCTGCCGAGACTGGCAAGACGCGCTATCAGCTCATCGGATGAATTCTTTAGCGCAAAGGTATCCCTATCGAGGATCTGGAGCTCGAGTTCTATGCCGATGGTCGGCTTCTCGGACGGTTTAAATAGGATTGCCATAGAGTCGGGGTGCCGAATAAGGGTGCTTACAAAGACCGCTTAAACGCTTGCAAAGATAGTAACATTTTTAAATGTCCAAAAGCAACCCGAAGCGGACACGGCTTTAAAGCGGTTGACACGGGCGGCTTAGGCTTAGTATTATTTCCAGATAGACCTTACGCAATAAAAAAGGAGCCTCCTTCAATAATGGAAAAACTCGTAAGCCTACTCGGGCTTTTCGTGTTCATACTCATAGCCTACGCCCTATCGGAAGACAGAAAGGCCGTAAATAGAAGGCTCGTTATCTGGGGTGTGGCGCTGCAGTTCGTGTTCGCGCTTTTGATACTTAAGACCGCGCCCGGGCGCTACGTATTCGACCTTGCGCAGCGCATAATGACAGCGGCCCTTGACCTTACCTCAATCGGCGCGTCCTTCATATTCGGCAAGCTTTCAAGCGACTTCTCGATTGGCGCAGTATTTGCCTTCAAGGTGCTCCCGACCGTTATATTCGTGTCGTCTATAATGGCCGTTCTCTTTCACTTTAAAATCATCCAGGCCGTCATAAGGGGCATGGCATGGGTCATGCGTAGAAGCATGGGCGCAAGCGGAACAGAGACCTTCATGGCAGCCTCTTTCGTGTTCATGGGCATAGAGGCCGTTACAGCCGTAAAGCGCTACCTCTCGACAATGACCAGGAGCGAGGTGTTTACTCTTATGACGGCCTTCATGGCGACAATTGCCGGAAGCGTCATGGCCGCATACGTGAGCTTTGGAGCAGATGCAGGGCATCTTCTCGCTGCCTCGGTGATGAGCGCTCCTGCTGCGATAGTCATATCGAAACTGCTTGTACCTGAGACTGCTGCATCCGAGACCGCGGTCTCCGGCATAAAGGAGCTGAAGATAGAAACCGTGAACGCGGTCGATGCCGCTGCCACTGGCGCGCAGGACGGCATGAAGCTCGCCCTCACTATAGGCGCGGTGCTCCTGGCCTTTGTCTCCATAATCGGCATGATGGACATGTTCCTTGGAGAGATAGGCACGTCCTTCGAGGCGATATCCGGGTACGTGTTCTCCCCTGTTGCATTCATAATGGGCGTGCCTTATACCGAATGCTTCGAGGTAGGACGGCTTCTTGGCATAAAGGTCGTCTTTAACGAGTTCCTTGCGTACCAGAAGATGCAGCCGCTAATAGAGGCGGGGGCAATCGGACCGCGGTCTATCGTTATAACGACCTACGCGCTCTGCAGCTTCGCAAACTTCGGAAGTCTCGCGATACTGATAGGCGGAGTGACTACACTTTGCCCGTCAAAGAAAACTGAAGTCGTCTCTCTTGGGCTAAAGGCCATACTCTCTGGCTGTATCGCGGGCTTCATGACAGCAACGATTGCCGGTGTGCTTGTCTGACAAACAAAACCATGACAGATACAGCGCCCATCATATCCTACGCAAGATCCGCTTTTTTAAGCCTCACAGCACTCTTTATATTTACGCTTACAAACTATCAGATAGACTCGCCAAGCGTAATATACTCTCGCCCGGAGGTCGCCTTGCTGTCGAATGAAGTAACACAGGGCGACATGGGCGTAATAGAACTAAAGGGCGCGGCAAACGGCAAAACGCCCGAGGGCGAGATATTTGGAACAAAGCTTCGCTTTTTCACTGCAGCAGGCTCCTATATTGCGCTCACGGCGGCAGGCATGGAAGAGACAAGCGGCACGCACATGATGACCATCCACGGCATAGAGGAGCACGCGTTGTACTATCCGGTGAAAGTCGCCGCAAAAGAATTCGACTCTACCATACTAAACGTCAAGCGAAGGATGGCCTTCCCTGGGAAAAAGGAGCGCGCGCGGATAAAGCGCGAAAACGAGCTCGTCGCGTCAGCAATAGAAGACCGGCTAAAAAAAATCGGCAAAGCCCCGGCCTGGGACGGCCCGTTCATAATGCCTGTCACAGACAAGATAACCGACACCTTCGGCTCGTGGCGCGTGATGAACAAGAAAAAAGAATACCGCCACAACGGTCTGGATATCCGCGCCAAGAACGGAGCGCGCGTTGTAGCCGCCAATTCGGGGGAAGTCGTTCTCACCGGAGATTTCTATCTTACAGGCAAAACCGTCATAGTCGACCACGGCATGGGCGTATTTACGACGTACGCGCATTTATCGAGGATATCTGCAGATATCGGAGAAAAGGTGGAACGAGGACAGCTCGTCGGCAGGGCCGGAGCAACCGGACGGGCAACAGGGCCGCACCTTCACTGGGGCGCAAGGCTCGAGTACAACTTTATAAACCCGGAAAGCATAGTGACCGAGAGCGAGGCCTTTTTCAAGCACATCTCGGACAAACGCTGATACGCCGGCAGAAGAGCCGTTTTCAGTTGTGTTTTTGCCTTTTTTATCTTACGATGTACAATATAGAAACAAAACGCATTGATATCGGGAGGACACCGGATGTTCGAGAACCTGGAAGAAAAAGAAGCGGTCGAAAGGGCCGCGCTCATAGAAAAGAACGGCTACAAGTTCTACTCGCTTCTCATCAGCAAGATTAGCGATGCGCGCGTAAAAGAGGCGTTAAGAGACCTTGCGCACGACGAGCAAAAACATCTAAAAACTCTCGAGAGCGTCTACTTCCCCGAAGCAGGGCTCGGAGACGAGATAACAGAAGAAGAACTCGAGATAGAAGAATACGTGAAGAAGCTCGGCGTCCCCGACCTTTTTACGAGACGCATAGACTTGGAAAAGCTCGTTGCAGCGGTAGACGAACCAAAGAAGGCGCTCCTTATAGCTCTTGATACGGAGATACACGCTGCCGAGTATTTCGAAAAAATGGCAGCCGCGGCCAAGACAAAAGGCGGCAAGGCCATGTACAAGGAGCTTGCCGAGGAAGAACGCGGACACGTAAGCAGGATAGAAGAACTTCTCGCCATGTTCTAAGGCCAAAGCGGCCGCAAGCACCCCTATCGACACTTTCGACGCATAAAAAAAGGCGCGCTGCCGTATCACAGGCAACGCGCCTTTTCTTGCCGTCAAATTTTATTTCTTTTCTTCCGAAGGCGCTGCCACAGGCGCAGGGGCGGGCGCTGCCACAGGCGCAGGGGCGGGCGCTGCCACAGGCGCAGGGGCGGGCGCAGGCGCTGCCTTATCTGCCGCCTTTTTTGTTTTTGCCGCAGCCGGCTTCTTTGCCTTTTTCCCGGCCTCGGTCTTTGGCGGCAATATAGGCTTTACATCCCTCACCGCAATATTGCCCTGCTTGGTGCGCTTTGGCGTATCCTTTAGCGGTTCGGTCCTAAATATCTCGGGACCAAACTGTACCGCATAATATATTTCCCTTACCTCGGTAATGGCCGTGTTCACGCCGCCTGCGAACTTTCTCTCGCGCATGGGCCAGAGAAACCCCTCCGGCGTCTTCTTGAAATCCGAATACTCGACACCAAACTCCATGGGCGCGCCGCCGGCGTCGAAACTACCCTTAAAAAGCTCAATGCGCTTTGTCTCGGGATTGACGTAATAATTTGCCGTCACTGCGCCTTCCTTTAGCGTAAGTATCTTATACTTACCGTCGCTCGATATCGCCATCTTATCCTTCAACCCCAGAAGCGTAAGCGGCGTATAAAGACGCATCAACTGAAGCCGCATGGCCTCGACTTGCGGCCCTTCCTTTATAGGCCCGGGTTTGCCGTTATTTATGCCGTAGCCCTTCTCGCCGTCGAACACCCTTAACTCGGCAGGCGACTTGGCATACAAAAGCTCGTTTCTAAGCTTACCCGGCTTGCCGTCCTTTGGCTGAAGAACAAAACGGCCCTCGACACCGGTATCCTGCTTGACAACAGCCAGTATACCGAGCTTTATGGTATAGGCGTTGAACATCAAAAGATTACCCTCGCCGCCGTACTCACCAACCATCGCGGTCAGGAGTTCCTCTGTTTCCTTGCTTGCCTTGGGCGCGCCGCCGCAGCCGTAAACCAGAAGAACCGCTGCCGCCATAAGCGCCGTAAGCCTAAGTGCCCTGTTCACAACAAAACCCTCCTTTGCCTCTTTTCGATAATAACACCGCACAGCTTAAGTATTCTACCATAACAGCAGCACTACTGCCAGGCAGCTGTGAGGGCCTTCCACTCGCCGTCCTTTTTATCAAATACAACGCTAAGGCTCGTCTTATCTACGCCTCCGAGCACCGGGCCACCGCCCGTGCCGGTGAAGATTACCGTTGCCGAGTATACGGCCTTATCGCCCTTGACCTCGACGGTTTCGGAAATGATAGAGACCTTCATACTATCGCCGCGAAGCATTTTCGCAAGGAGAAAGCCCTTTAGCGCGTTATAGTCGTTGCCTCGCTCGTCTCTGTAATCCTTTGATACGTGCCTGGTAACGCCCTTTACGTCATTCTTTGAGACTGCGGCAGCTGCCTCTCTCACTATGCGCTTTATGGCAGCGCTATCGTCCTCTTTCGCGCAAGACACAGCACACAGAAGCACGGAAAAAAATAACAGAGCACACAAAACCCTCATGTCTTTACCTTTCCTGAACCCATTTTACGCCCATCCGAGTAACGGGCATATTATCCTTAAGCCAAGCACGATGATAACAAACCCGGCGATATCGAAAAGTATGCCGCGCTTTACCATCGTGAATATCGGCACCATGCCGGAACCGTATACTATGGCGTTTGGCGGCGTCGATACCGGGAGCATGAAGCCGAAGCTTGAGCCCAGACACGCGCCAAGGGCAGGGGGAAGCGGATGAACGCCCATGGCAAGGGCCATTGCTATGACGATTGGGATTGTCATGTTGGCGGAAGCTGTGTTCGACGTTGTTTCGCTAAGTATTATTCCCATGAGCGTTGCCGCTGCCGTCAGTCCCCAGAGCCCGCCTGCAAAAGTAAAGGAGGCGAGCCATTTTCCGAATGCCTCGGCAAGGCCGCTTGAGAACATCATCGTTCCAAGGCTTATGCCGGAGCCAAAAAGGATGATGGTACCCCAGTCTATCTTTGCAGCCCTCTGCCAAGTCATGGTAAACTTCAGCTCTTTAAAGGACACAGGCAGCACGAAAAGAAGCGCGGCGGCGATTATCGCACTAACGCCTTCCTTCAGCCTTGCATCGAGCATGATGCTAACCGGATGCGCCTTGCCGAGTATCCCCATAGCAAGGCTCGGGAGCACCCACAAGAGTACCGCAACGCCAAAGCAGAGCGCGGTGTTTCGCTCCGCAACCGACCAATTGCCAAGCTTTCCCCTCTCGGCGCTAACGTACTCGCGCACCCCGGAAAGCTTCATCGAAGATGCGCCAAAGGATGACAGTATCAAGTACAGCACGCCAAACATTACAACGGTAGGCGGCAGGGCAAAACGCATCCATTCGTAGAAGTTTATCCTCACTCCCGTAAGCTTCTCTATCATTGCAATGCCTATAAGATTTGGCGGCGTGCCAACCGGCGTTGCGATTCCTCCAACCGATGCGCCGTAGGCTATCATCAGCATCAGCACTGCAGCATAGCGGTTAAAGGCCGCATCCGCCTCACTGCCGGATGCGGCCTTGATAACGGAAAGTATCCCGATGCCTACAGGGAGCATCATTGCGGCTGCTGCGGTATTGCTTATCCACATGGAAACTACCGCTGTTATGATGCCAAAGGCAAGCAGTATGCCTCGCGGCGTTTGCCCGAAAAACCGTATGGAAAGTATTGCCAGCGAAAAACGCTTATCCAGGCCGTGCATGCTTATGGCCTCGGCAATAATAAAGCTGCCGATAAAAAGAAATATTATATGGTCCGAGAACCCGGCAAGGGCATCCTTCACCGTCGCCGCGCCAAGCACTGCCGAGAGCGCAACACCAAGGAGCGCAGTAACCGGTATGGGCACGGCCTCGGTTATCCAGAAAATCACTACGAAGCCAAGTATTGCCAGGAGCTTATGGCCGGAATCGTTAAGCGCGGGGAATGGAGTAAAATACAGGATAAGAAAAACAAGAGGCCCGAGAACGAGCCCTGCCTTTTTTCGCTTTCTCTCAAAGGCCTCTTCCCTGGAGCTCAAGACCTCTTTTATATCTTCGGCGTCGTGAGACAAAGGGCCTCCTTTGCATATCAGCCAAAGAACACCTTGGCTACTTCATATGTCTCTTTGTCAACGGTCTTTGTCTTGCCGGTTGAGTCCTTAAGGGATGCGTCCACCACCTTGTTGCCGTTTAGCGCGGCCATACGGCCAAACTTTCCCTCGTGCACGAGCTCTATGGCCTTTACGCCGTAGCGCGTTGCGAGTATCCTGTCGTGAGCGGTCGGGCTTCCGCCCCTTTGAAGGTGCCCTAGCACCACGTGGCGGGTCTCAAGAGAGGTCCGCTTCTCTATTTCCTTTGCGAGCATCTCGCCTATGCCGCCAAGCTTCACGTGCCCGAAGGCGTCGACTGTCGAGTCTTTTGTGACGAACCCTTCGGTCTGTTTCGGCATCGCGCCCTCGGCAACCATAATAATACTGTAGTTAAAGCCGCCCTGCTTTCTTCCCTGCACGACCCTGCAGACCTCGTCCATGCCAAAGGGCTCCTCGGGGATAAGTATCAGGTCGGCACCTCCGGCAAGCCCTCCGTACACCGCTATCCATCCGGCATGGCGCCCCATGACCTCGACCACCATGACGCGATGATGGGCCTCGGTAGTAGTCCTTAGCCTATCCATTGCCTCGCACACGATGCTTATGGCGGTATCGAAGCCAAAAGTAAAGTCCGTGCACGAGAGGTCGTTATCGATTGTCTTTGGAACTCCTACTGTCTTTATGCCCATATCAAAGAGCTTTGAAGCAACGCCAAGCGTATCGTCGCCGCCTATGCACACAAGGGCATCTATCTTGTCCTTCTTCAGGTTTGCAAGCACCTTCTCGACGTCGCCGTCCTTTTTAAACGGGTTCGTCCTCGACGTGCCGAGTATAGTGCCTCCGCGCGCAAGCAGCCCCGCAACCGCCGCGGTATCGAGGTCAACGTAATTGGCGCTTATAAGCCCTCTCCATCCGTCCTTTATTCCGACAAACGTATGCCCAAGCTGCGTTCCGCGCTTTACAACCGCCCTGATAACGGCGTTTAGCCCCGGACAATCGCCGCCTCCGGTAAGGATTCCTACCCTCATAACCGCACCTCCCCGTTTACAGTAATATTATAACAGCCTAACGCTCTATGGCAACGGCAAGCGGTATCCTGACCGTAAAGGTCGTGCCTTTGCCTTCTTCGCTTTCCGCGCCTATGGTTCCGTCAAAGGACTCTACCATTTCCTTACATATACTAAGGCCAAGCCCCACGCCCCCTGCTCCTCCGGTCCTTGCCTTATCGACCCTGTAGAAACGGTCGAATATATATGGCAGGTGCTCCTTCGATATGCCCATGCCCGTGTCCTTTACCCTGAGTACCGCCGAGCCTGCTTCCTCTGTAAGGCTTATGGAAACAACGCCGCCCTTATCGGTATATTTTATCGCGTTGTCTATCAGGTTATATATGACCTGCCCGAGCCTTATGACATCGGCAAAGACGAGCACGTACGCGGCCTTTTCTATCTCTAGCTTGACGCCCTTTTCGGCTGCGAGCTTTTTCGTCTGCTCGAACTTTTCGGCAAGGAGCTCATCAACGCGCACTGCCGTCATGCGCCGGCTTCCGCTCTCGACATCTGTCCTTGCAAGCGTTAAGAGGTTTTGCACGATGCCGCTCATCCTGTCTACCTCTTCGAGCGTGCTTTTAAGCACCTCCTGCATCTCCTCATTGCTAAGGCGCCCCCTAAGGGCTATTTCCAACTCCCCCTTCATAACGGTAAGCGGCGTCTTGAGTTCATGGGAAGCGTCTGCAGTGAACTGTTTTATCTGCCTAAACGAGCGGTCAAGCCTCGTTATCATGCCGTTAAATGTGGAGGCAAGCCGCCCCATTTCGTCGTCCGGGGTTTTCACGTCTATCCTGTTTTTCAAATTCTCTGCCGTAATGCGCCTTGCCACAAGCGTAAGTTCCTTTACCGGCTCAAGGGCCTTTCTGGCGAGGAACGCTCCGACGATTGCCGCTATGGCAACGGACACGACGATGCCGACCGCGAAGAAGTAAAACATGTAATGGAACACGGCCTCCATGCCCTCAAGCGAGGCCCCGACCTGAACTATCGCAACGAGCCCTCTTTCTTCTAGCATCACTGGCTTGGAAAAAACGCGTATTGGATAGACGCCAAACGGCTTTATGGTCTCGTAGGTCTCCTTGCCCTTTACGGCATTGGAGTAGGTTTCGTCGGAAACAGGGATATTAAAACCCTCGAGTGTCGAGCCGCGCGCGACGATATCGCCCTTGGAATCGAGTATCTGGATGAAGTTGCCGCTCGTCTTTACGCCAAAGAACCGCTCGAGTATTACGTCGAACCGCTTTGGCACGTTAAGCTGCCCCGACGGCAGCACTATTGCGTGCGGCATCATTTCGGCAACCGCGCTTATCTGCGCGTCCGTTCTCGATACGAACACGGTCGATATGGCGTAGAAGAAGGCCGCGCCAAAGCTTACGAGGCTGATGGTAAGAAGCGCTACATACCACGCCGTAAGCCTCGATCTAACCGATAATTTTATCGAGAATATACGCTTCACGCGCCTATCCCGCCGAGTTCCGCAAGCCTCTTCATCGAGGCTATTATTATCTCCTTGCGCTTTATGGCAAGGATGCCGTCCTCTTTGAAGCTTTTAAGCAGCCTTATGGATGTTTCCTGCGTAATGCCAAGCATCTCGGCTATATCGAGGCGAGAGAGGGTGAGCTGCAGTCTCACTCCGCCTTTTACCTGCTCGCCGTACTCTGTTGCAAGCGTATAGAGCAGGTGCGCGAGCTTTTCCCTGGCATTCAGGAGGCCGAGCGTGCCTATTTTCTTATAGGCGTCGAGGAGCTCGACACCCAGGGCCTTTGCTATCTTCACGGCGATTGCGCCCTCGCGCTTTAGTATGGAAAAAAAATCTCGCGTTGCCATGAAGCATAAGTCCGCGTCCTCCATGGCTACTGCGCCAAGCTCGTACTTCGCGACCCCGCCAAAAACCTCGAGCCCGAGTATCTCGCCCGGGCCAAGCAGCTTCACTATGTGCTCACGGCCGTCCTTCGAGCTCCTGATAAGCTTTACACGCCCGGCCCTCACCACATAGAGCCCTCTGCAGTCGTCGCCCTCCATGTATATCATGTCCTTTTTGGGATGAAAGGACGTCCTCACTACGTCCTTGAAAGCATCTATTTCGTCGCTGCTTAGCGCCGAGAAAAGCGTATTGTCCTTTATGACGCAGTTACATATGCCGCAAACCGAATTCGAAACCTTCACCATATCTCCCCCTTATTTACCCAATGCAGCATTTCCCGCCAACTCCCCAAACGGCAGCCCGCTTCTATACGGCACGAGCGCTATACTGACAGAGGCCTGGCGCCTCGCGGCCTTTATAAGGGCCTTAAGCTCTTTCTCCGGCACGGGCTTACCGGTATCCCAATCAACGGTCTGGAACTTTATAAGCACGCTCCTTGAGTCTTTGACCTTTGCGGAAGCTACCCTCACCATGTCCTCTATCATTCGCGATATCTCGCGCTTATCCTTCTCAAGCTCTGTAGCCATCTGCACGTGATAGGCCATGATGGAATAATAATCGAACCCCTCGCGTATTGCAGCGTCCAGGTCCTGCGAGAACCAGGCGAGCGCGCCCCTGGGGTTAGTTACGGCCTCGTACATGAGATTTATGGCGAACTTCGCCCCGGGGTTCTTTTCCCTGACCGCGGCCTTAAGCCTGGAGGCGACGCTTAAGAGCCTTCTATTCTTCCACGAGGCCCAACTCCAGAACTCGCCCGTATACTCGACATTGCCGCCGTTTATGTCAGTCACATACATGGACCACGGCGTAAGAGGCCTGCCAAACTCCGTCTTAAACGAGCTCTCCGAACTCCTGCCATACCCCTCGTTATATTTTAACACGAGGTCGTCCTGAAATAAAACGCCATCTATCGGATACGACGCAAGGTCGGTGTATAGGTTCTCTAGATGCTCGACCGCCTCCTCGTTAAAGAGGTCGAGCCCCTTACACCTTGCAAACACATTCAAACGCGTATCAAAGGACTTACACGTTATATCGTCCCTGCCCTCGATTCCGTAGTCAGCGTACCTCGTGGTCATCCAGGCAAACACCTTGACACCGCGCTTGTGCGCCTCGTCCAAAACAACCGAGAGCGCGTCGGCAACAACAGGCGCGTGCGAGGTCTTGAAGTATACGCCGGATACCGCCTCCGTAGCGGCAAAGTAATGCGGCCTGTCGCCCTCGTTATGAAAAACCCGCATGATAATGGTGTTTACGCCCGTGGACGCAAGACGCTCTATCTCGAGAGCTATCTCAGGGCGGCTTTTGCCTTCGAACACCAAGACCTGCACGCCGTTTAGCATGATTGACGAAGAAACACCGCGTGGCGCAGCGGCCAAAACACTGCCTGCAAAAACGTTATAAATAAAAAAACCGCCTGCTGCGGCAATAGCTAACAGAAGCGCCAGTATCCGCTTAGCCGAAAATCGCATCGAGCGCCTCCTTTATGTGAGCAACGCCTGTGTGCGCTTTCTTAAAGCCCTTATCAAGCCCTTTAAGATTGTCCTTTGGAAGTATGCAGCGCTCGAACCCGAGCTTCTCTGCCTCCTTGATGCGAGAGTCAGCCCTTGTAACGCCTCTTACCTCTCCGGCGAGCCCGACCTCGCCAAACACCACTGTCCTCGGGTCTATAGGGACTTCCTTAAAGTTCGACACTATGGCAGCAAGGACCGCGAGGTCGGCCGCAGGCTCGTCGATACGAAGCCCTCCGGTGACCTTTACAAACACGTCGTGATGGGTAAGCGAGATGCCCGCCTTTTTCTCGAGCACCGCTATAAGGAGAAGCACCTTGTTAAAGTCAACGCCAACTACCGTGCGCCTTGGCACCCCGAAGAGCGCAGGAGAGACAAGGGCCTGTATCTCTACAAGCACCGTCCTCGTGCCCTCGAGACTTGCGAGCACCGATGAGCCGGAGGCCCCTTTTGGCCTCTCGGCAAGAAACACCTCGGAGGGGTTGTCCACTTCACGCAGCCCCGAGTCCTTCATCTCGAAAACGCCGATTTCCATGACCGAGCCGTAGCGGTTCTTCACGGCACGAAGAATCCTATAGACGTGCCCCGATTTACCCTCGAAGTACAGCACGGTATCCACCATGTGCTCGAGCACCCTCGGGCCTGCGATGGCGCCGTCCTTCGTGACGTGGCCTACGAGAAATAGCGGCACATCGAGCTTCTTTGCAACCGACGTTATTATGGCCCCGGACTCCCTTACCTGGCTGACACTTCCCGGAGAGCTCTCGATTGTCTCGCTATACACCGTCTGCACTGAATCTATGACAACGGCTGCGGGTGAAAGCTCCTCCATCTTTGCTGTTATGGCCTCTACCGAGGTCTCCGACCACACAAGCATTCCATCTGTGACAACGCCAAGACGCTCGGCACGAAGCCTTATCTGCTTTTCCGATTCCTCGCCTGATACATAGAGCACGGTAGCGCCGTATTTGCCGGAAAACTGCCCGAGGGCCTGAAGAAGAAGCGTTGATTTCCCGATTCCAGGGTCCCCGCCGACAAGCACAACGCCGCCCGGCACCATGCCGCCGCCAAGCACCCTGTCGAACTCGCCTATGCCTGTAATTATGCGCTTTTCCGAGACATCGGCAACCTCGGTTATGGCTGTAGGGGACGTATGAGCGCCGGAGGAGGACTTAAGGCCGCGTTTTTTCTCGGACGAGACACGCTCCTCGACCATCGAGTTCCACACGTTGCAGGCAGGGCAGCGCCCCAACCACTTGGAACTCTGATGACCGCATTCCTGACATGCGAATATGACCTTGGACTGGGCGCGTTTCATGTTAAAAACACCGTGCTACGCGGATGTTTTAATTGACAAAAGTGCTCGTTCTGTTATTATAATGTCGTAACGAAGACCGCAAAAAGGGCGGAAAAAACCTCAATAAATCCATGGGTAACGAATTTATAGACATACTACTTGAAGTGAACAAAGCTGTCAAGACACTTCACTTTTATCCTGAAGGACACCCCAACCTCGCAACCGTAATCTCCGGGGGCCACGGCGTCATAACCGGCGTCATAGCCGAAAAAGGAGAGTTCAATCTCAAGGTCGAGAAAAAAAACATCCTCATAAACGACCAGCCGCAGCCCATGACAAACCCGGCGGTAGCGAACATAGCAAAGCTTTTCGTCTTAAGAAAGATCAAGGCGCTTCAATTTCTTAAATCCATAACGCAGTCCGACTATAGCGTATTTCTAAGCGTATTGAAGCTCGAACCCGAAGACCTGTTTGCCAAGGGCGGGGTCGAGAGCGTGTTTGCGCGCGGCAACGTGCGCGGCATACTCTTAAACGAAATGACCTTTGAGCAGCTCGTGGACATGCAGGAAAAGCAAGACCAGACTGTCGAAGAAGAACTTGAAGAAATAGAGGTCTCGGCAGAGGACGCGGTAAAACCCGATGACGCAGAATCATCGTCAAGCGAAGAGGAAATAGACCCGGACAGCCTTGCCGGACTGATAAAGAGAATAGACGCCGAGACCGACCACATGAGGTACACGGATCTCTCTGTCAGAATAAAGGAAAAGACCGACGTCCTGCTTAAAGAAAAGAACTACGCCGAAGTGTTCACCGCGTTAAAACAGTTCTTCAAGCACACGCTAGCGCAATACGCAGCCGACACCACTATTCGCGAAACAGCGGCAACAAACGTAAAAGCCCTGCTTACAACAGAAATGGTCGGCTACCTCGTCGAAAGACTCTCGGAACCCGCCGATCCGAACAAGTCCCTGATACAGCATATATTCAGGCATCCGGGCGAAGAGGCCATAAACTTCCTCTTCGAGCACCTAATAAACACCCACAGCGCGACTATCAGGAGAACGATATTCAACGTGCTCGTAAGACAGGGCGAATCCGTACGCGCCGAAGTGGAAAAACGCCTGGATGACGAAAGGTGGTTCGTCACAAGACAGATGGTATCGCTGCTTGCCTCGCTCGGAGCGGAGAGCTCGATAGAGAGAATCCTCAAGATCTACGGCCACAAGGACATACGCGTAAAGAAAGAGGTATTAAAAACCCTCTCCCGCGTGCCGCTTGCCGGCTCGGCCGAGCTTTTAAGAACAGCGCTAAAGGAAACCGACCCCGGCCTCAAAGGGCAGGCCATAATATCGCTTGGCATGATACGCGACGAAGGCTCTGTAGAGCAGCTTGGCGACCTGGCCAATAAAGGCGCCGAGGACGCGGAAATGAGAAAAGAGGCCATAAAGGCTCTCGGCATCATAAAGACCAAGACGGCAATACCGCAGCTTGCCAAGCTTCTGGCGAAGAAATCCTGGTTCGGGAAGGAAACGAGCGAGGAGTTCAAGATACTTGCCGTTACTTCTCTTGCCAAGATAGGCGGCGACGAGGCAATGGAAATAATCATGGCCGCGTACAAGGACTCTAGCGGACGGCTCTACAACACCTGTAAGCGCATTATCGAGGGCGGCAAGGAGTAACAAGAACCAAAAGCAGGAGGACACCATACCATGCCAATCGACATAAACGAAAACATACTTAGAAGCATCAACGGCGCGCTCCAGAGCCGAAAACTCTACCCCGCAGGACACCCATCGATGATGGCGCCGGCGAGGAAATCGGCGCAGCTCGTGGCAGAGGCCCTCAAGACGTCGAGTAAATTCATAATAGGCGTGGTCGAAGAATCGCTTGTGTGCGACGAAGTGCCCATCGAGGACGCAGAAGATAACTTCCCTGACCTCTGGGCCTGCATAAACAAGAGAAGCATAGAGGCAATCATATTCGAAAAGGGCGTTACGGACAAGGAAATGAGCGCCATCTTCGACATACTCTCCGAAGAAGGGCCGCTTAGCCCGGGCGACATCCCCAGGGAATTAAAGAACAAGGGGATAATGCACATTACCATAAAGTCCTTCGAAAAGCGCAACATCATCGAGGTCTACAACGACGCCATCGAGGTCGTAAAGAACGTCATGGGCGAGATACGCCTTGGCAAGATCCCGAAGTCCGAGCCGGTTAAAAAAGTCGTAAACGACCTCTCGGAACTGGTTCTCTCCGACACGAACGCCATGATAGGGCTTACGATGATAAAGAACTACGACGATTACCTCTATAACCACTCGGTCAACGTAAGCATACTGTCTCTCTCCCTTGGCAAACAGATGAAGCTCAAGACCGAAGACCTTCACACGCTGGGTGTGGCAGGGCTCCTACACGACGTAGGCAAGACAGGCGTTTCCGAGGACATAATAAAGAAACCCGGCGGGCTTAGTTCCGAGGAATGGGAAAAAGTAAAGGAACACCCCGTGCTCGGCGCAAACATCACAAAAAGAATGGACGGCCTAAACGACACCATCTGCCGCATAATATTCGAACACCATGTCCGCTACGACAAGACCGGTTACCCCAAGGTCGAGAACGCAGTGCACCCGCTTAGCATAATCGTATGCGTTGCCGACGCCTACGACGCGCTCACTACCCTCAGGGTCTACCAGAAGCCGTATCAGCCTGTCGAGGCGATAAAGATACTCAAAGGGCTCTCCGGCAAGCACTTCGACCCGGCAACCATACTCGCCTTCGAGAACATGATAGGGATGTACCCGGTCGGAACGCTTGTAAGGCTTTCGACAAACGAGGTCGGCATAGTGACCAAGGTAAACAACGCCGCTTTCGACAAGCCCACGATAAAGATAATGTACTCTGCCGACGGCTCTGAGCTTCCAATGCCAAAGGAAACGGACCTGTCGGAAAACGCGCACGCAGCGCTCTCGATAGTGTCGCAGGTGGACCCGCTTGCAAGAAACGTCGACGCAGGGGCCTTTGTTGCAAAAGAAGCGGCAGGGGCGTAGCCCTAAACCGCGTAATATTCTTTAATAAAAAACCCCCGCCTCTTATGAGGCGGGGGTTTTAACATTCTACGCAGCGCGCCGTGTGAGCCCTATCTATGGCTCCATCATCCCTAGGGCCCGTATGGCCTTGCACTTCATGCTTACCGTGCCCTTAGTAGCATAAAAGACCATGGCCTCCTCGGCCTTCTTATCGCCGTAAACGGCAAGGGCGTCTATGGCCCTCTCTATTACGCCTGTATCCTTGCTCTTTAACATATGTATGTATGGGCCGACAAGCTGCGGCTCGGTAAAGCGCATGAGCGCGTCTATTACTTCTCTTTCAACTATGACGCTTGGGTCCTTTAGCGCCTCGACAAGCTGCGGCAGCACGGCGCGGTCGCTTAAATCGGCAAGCGTTCTTACGGCAGCAGCCCGAACGTCCTCGATATCGTCCTTAAGGGCCCTTGCCAGAAGCGTTGAAACGCTTGGCCCCCTCATCCCGGCAAGCGCGTATATGGCGCGAAGCTTTTCTATCTTTTCACCGCTGCCTATCAAACGCTCAAGCGCCGGGAACTTTGTCCGAAGCTCGAGCTTCTCAAGGGCCTCGGCAGCCGCGTGCTTTACCGTAGGATCAGGGTCCTTTAAAGCGCTTATTAACACCTGTTTTCTTGCTTCCATAACCATTATAATTAACAGATACTCTCTAAAGTTGCAAGAATTTTCTGTATTCCTCAACTGCCCGAACGGCTGCAACTCCGGCCTCCTCGCGCCTTATGGCATTGGCCGAGAGAAGGCCGAAGTTGGCGTTCATGGGCTGAAAATCCTTTTTTTCGTCATCCGTGACATACGACATTAGCGCGCCTGTCAGAGTTTTTCCTGGAAACGGCTGCGGCTCACTGCCCCTTAGCCGCATAAGCGCGCCTATGCCTGCCGCAATGCCGCTTGCCGCGCTCTCAACGTACCCCTCAACCCCGGTTATCTGTCCGGCAAAAAATATGCCGGTATTATCCTTAAGCTCAAGAGACGGAGTAAGAAGGCGCGGCGAATCTATAAACGTATTCCTGTGCATGCTGCCGTAGCGCGCGAACTCAGCGTTCTTTAACGCCGGGATAAACGAAAATACGCGCTTCTGTTCACTGTTAGTAAGGCGCGTCTGGAAGCCGACGGCATTATACAATGCCCCGCCCTTATCCTCCCTTCTAAGCTGCACAAGCGCATATGGGCGCTTGCCGCTCTGCGGGTCGACAAACCCGGTTGGCCGCATGGGCCCGAACGCAAGTGTATCGACACCGCGCATCGCCATTACCTCAACGGGCATGCAGGACTCGAAAAACTTTTTCTCCTCAAACTCCCTTACGGGCGCCGTCCTGGCAGCAGTGAGCTCTTTTACGAAAAGATAGTACTCGTCCTTTGTAAGCGGGCAGTTTACGTAATCGTCCCCGCCCTTGCCGTAGCGCGAGCCCATGAAGGCGGAAGAAAAATCTATGGACTCGCCATACACTATCGGCGCTATGGCATCGTAGAAATAAAGCGAGCCCTTGCCCGTAAGCTCCTCTATGACCTCTGCCATCGGAGGCGATGTAAGCGGCCCTGTGGCTATGATAAGCGGCCGTTTTACAGGAAGACCGGTTACCTCGCGCCTGGTGACGTTTACGCCAAGGGTATCGAGGCGGGCGGTGACAAACTCTGAAAAAAGCCTTCTATCAACGGCAAGGGCCTTTCCTGCGGCAACCCGTGTTCTATCGGCAGCCTCCATGAGAATGGAGCCCATTGCCCTCAACTCTGCCTTCAAAACGCCGGAGGCATTTTCCATGCTCTCGGACTTAAGAGAATTACTGCAGACAAGCTCGGCAAGGCCGTCCATCTTGTGGGCCTCTGAGAACCTCACAGGCTTCATCTCCACGAGGCGCGCCTTTACCCCTGCTCTCGAAAGCAGCGCCGCAGCCTCGCACCCGGCAAGCCCGCCACCTATGATAAGAACATCTTCTTCCATCTTCGTCTATATTCTACAGCCGAAAAGACCGCGGCGCAAGGCGCAATCGCATGGCTGCACTGAAAAAAACCGTGGCATTGCTAAAAAACTCTTTTTATGTTACCTTCAATCCATGAAGCTCATACGAGCTCACGTCGTAGTAAGCGGCCTTGTGCAAGGGGTGTTTTTCAGGGCCAATACCGTAAAGGCCGCCAAGGCCAATCACGTGCACGGCTGGGTAAGGAACCTCCCCGACGGCACGGTCGAGGCGGTATTCGAGGGCCCGGAAGACGCGGTTCAAAAGACCGTCAAATGGTGCGAGGAAGGGCCTCCTTCGGCAAGGGTCGATAAGGTCGACGTCGCCATCGGCGAGTATTCTGGCGACTTCGATTCCTTTGACATAAAATACGGAATATAGACGAATATCATGGCAAAGAACCGCTTCGTAACACTTAAAAAGACAGTAATCGCGCTCATTGCCGCTGCCATTACAAGCGGGTGCGCCGGCAGCAAGACAGCGCAAGCGCCGCTACTCGCGCACTTCGTGCTTGTACCGATAGAGCTAAATGTCGAGGGATTCAATGCGAGCGGCAACGCAGCCAGCTTCGAAAACAAGCGCATCAGGCTCAGCGCAAAGAGCGTCCTGCCAAACGACAGACAACTCGAAAAAAAGGCATTTGCCGCGCTAAACAGTCTTTTTTTCATGTTCGTCGAGTTCGAGATAACAAATAAATCCTCAAAACCCTTCATTTACAAACCAAACTATACGCACCTTAGAACGCAAATAGGCAATTACATAAGACCATCGGACTACACCGCCATATACGATATCCTTTCGAAACTCTACAGCGAAGAATCCCCAACGCCTGCGATGAGCGAGATACGCGGACTCTACTTTGATAGCGACATAACCATACCACCGGGGGCATCGGTAAAACGGCTGCTCGTCTTCGAACGATTATCTAAGGAGGCCCTCGGCATGGAGGCCGGACTAACCATCGACGAACTCTATATCGGCACGGACGCCGTCGATATGGCGCTTCCCTTCAAGGTCAAACTGTACCAGGAAAAATAACGCCTACTTCTTCGCCTTATCCAGCGTCTTGTCTACCGCTTCCTTTGCCTTGCCGGTCGTTCCGGTAACGGCTTCTTTTGCCTTGCCTGCCGTCTCGGTAACCTTTTCCTTTGTCTCGCTTGCGGTCTCGGTCACGGCCTCTTTGGCCTTTTCGGCCTTTTCCCTTACCTCTTTTTCGTAAACCTCGAGCTTTTGCCCGGCCTCCTCGGTCTTCTTGCCGAACTTCTGCATGTACTTTGCGCCGCCAAAATACAGGAAAATAACAAAGGCCGCTATGCCAACTATTATCCCTATGATTATCCTTACCCCTATTCCAAGCTTACCCTGTCCTTTCGAAGCCATCTCTAACCGTCTCCTTTCATCGTCAATGCGATCTTATATACATCGCCTTTTTTAGCCCCTGTCTCATCGGTTGCGGCCTTGACCGCGTCCTTTAGAGAAAGCCCTGCCTTGAAAAATCTTTCAAGAGAGGCCTTTACATCAATCTCCCCTGCCTCCGGAGGCGCCGCTGTCCTCACTATAAGCGTTACCTCGCCCTTTAACTCTCTATCTCTAAGCCCCTTTAAAAGCTCGCCAACGCTTCCGCGTATCACCTCTTCATAGACCTTTGTTAACTCGCGGCATATTACCGCGTCCACGTTGCCAAGCGTTTCGAGCATGTCTTCTAGCGTCTCGACAATCCTTCTGGCGCTCTCGTAGAATATGTAAGTCGTTTCTATGTCTTTTAGCGGCCTTAGCGCGTTCCTGCGCTTTTCACTCGATGCAGGCAAAAAACCCTTGAAGGTAAAGGAATCCGTTGGCAGCCCGGATACGCTAAGCGCAGCGGCAAGGGCCGAAGCTCCGGGTATAGGAGAGACCTTTATGCCGCCCTCTGAGGCAAGGGTTACGAGCCTGAACCCCGGATCCGATATGCCAGGGGTGCCTGCGTCGGTCACAAGGGCTATGCTTTTACCGTCCTTTAATTTTCTAAGAAGCTCTTCGGCCTTTTGTATCTCGTTATGCTCGAAGTAACTCGTAACAGGCGTTTTTATGCCGAAATGGGAAAGAAGTTTTTTCGTGTGCCTTGTGTCCTCGGCAGCTATTAAGTCTACTTCGCCGAGCACGCTAACAGCCCTTGGCGTCATGTCATCCATGTTGCCTATCGGTGTTGCCACCACATATAACACGCCCTCGCCCACTGTGCTACCTCCTCTCAAACGACCATGCCGAGAGCACTATCATCACTGCCGCATACCCGGCAAGGGCCGCTATATCGACGTAAAGCGGCAGCTCTGCCGTAAGGGCAGCGCCGCCGCCTGATGTAAGGAGCACGTGCTTAAAGGCATCCACGCCGTAAGTAAGGGGGTTTATAAATGTCAGGTATTTAAGGGCTGCAGGGAGCGTGCTTAGAGGATACAGCGCGCCGCTTAAAAAGAACATCGGCAGCACGATAAAGTTCATGATGACGTTAAAGCCCTCGAGGGAATTAAGCCTCGCTGCTATGAAAAGCCCAAGGGCTGTTATGGCAAGGGCCACGAGCGCTATGAGAAAGAACATCGCAACCGCTGCCTTTAGCCCAACGGTAATTCCTATGAACGGCGCAATGACCAGGAGCGCCATGCCCTGAAAAAGCGAGAGCCCGGTGCCTGCCATGAGCTTTCCGGCAACGATTGTGAACCTCGAGACAGGGGCTACGAGCATCTCTCGTAAGAAACCGAACTCTCTATCCCACACAACAGATATGGTCGAGAATATGGAGCTAAATAGTATGGTCATGCCGATGACACCCGGCAAAATAAACTGCAAATAGCTTGTGCCATCGTTCGTGTTGACTATCTTGGTTAGCCCGAGACCGACAAGAAATAGCCAGAGTAGCGGCCTCGCAAGGGTTGTAACAAGCCTTCCCTTTTGGCGAAAGAAGCGCTTAAAATCCCGCGCCACTATCACGTACATAGCCCGCGTGCCAAACATCAGTCCGAATGCACCCTTCTTTGCGGCCTTGCGGCAGCCGAATTCTCAGAGTCGCGTATCTCTTTTCCGGTAAGGCTCAAAAACACCTCGTCAAGGGACGGCCTCTTAAGGCTCACAGACGCCACCTTCACAGAAACAGCGCCAAGGAGCTTCGGGATAAAGCTCTCTCCAGCCTCGACCATTACGGCAAGCCCGCTTTCGAGCTTCAGAGGCTTTAACGCGAGCTTACTCTCTATCTCGCGAAGCGCGGTAGCGTCGTCGGAGGTCTTTATGTATATCGTATCGCCCTTAAGCGCGCGCTTTAGGCCCTCTGGCGTATCAAGGGCGATTATACGCCCGCTGTCGATAATGGCAATCCTGTCGCAGACCTCGGCTTCGTCCATATAATGTGTCGTCATGAATATCGTAGAGCCTTCCTTCTTCTTAAGGTCGCGTATGAACTCCCAGACATGGTTCCTTGTCTGCGGATCTAGGCCAAGCGTCGGCTCGTCAAGAAATAACACCTTTGGTCTGTGTAGCAGGCCTCTTGCCAGCTCAAGCCTTCTTTTCATACCGCCGGAAAATGTTTTAACAAGGTCATGTCGTCTCGAAGAAAGCCCGATGACCTCGAAGAGCTCGTCGATTCGCGCCATGCTCATGCGCTTGTCCATATTATAGAGATAGGAATGGAACATCAGGTTTTCTTCGGCAGTGAGCTCGTTATCGAGCGTTACTTCCTGAAATACGAGGCCGATAGAGCTCCTCACCCCGTGCGCCTCTTTAAGGGTATCGAAACCGTTTACCGTTGCCGTACCCGAGGTCTGGGCAAGGAGCGTGCAGAGGATGTTTATGGTCGTGGTCTTTCCGGCTCCGTTTGGGCCTAGAAAGCCGAAGGTCTCGCCCTCTTTAACCGAGAACGAAACTCCGCGCACGGCCTCTGTGCCGTTATATTTTTTTACAAGCCCCTTGGCTTCGATGATAGACATGGCGTAAGATAATATAAAATAAAAAAGGCCCTTTTTCTTAAAAGGGCCTTCCTGAAACCGGCTGTCGAAATACAGTTACTCGCCGACAAACCCTTTGAGTATATAGTATATAACGCCGCCAAGAATACCGCAAGCAGGCAAAGTGAATATCCAGGCATATATTATCTTCATGCCTATGCCCCACTTGACCGCGGAGAGCCTCTTTGTTGCGCCAACCCCCATTATGGAGGACGTTATTGTGTGCGTGGTGCTCACGGGAGCGCCAAGGTGCGCCGCGCCGATAAGCACGATACTCGCCGCTGTCTCTGCGGCAAAGCCGTGCACAGGCTGTATTTTCGAAAGCTTCATTCCCATGGTCTTTATGACCCTCCACCCTCCTGCCATTGTACCAACCCCCATGGTAACGGCGCATGCTATCTTTACCCACAATGGAACATCTATCGTGGCTATATAGCCGCCGCTAAATAGCGCTATGGTGATAACACCCATGACCTTTTGCGCGTCATTGGTGCCGTGGCTTAGCGCCATGAAACTTACGGAAACGAGCTGCAATTTGCCAAACAACCTGTTGACCATGGACGCCGGCGTTCGCTTGAATATGTGCATGATAATCGCCATGATAGCAAAGCCGAGGACAAGCCCCGCTATCGGAGAGATAAGAAGCGCCCAAAAGACCTTCTTTAGTCCGCCCATCTGCACAACATCCCATCCATGCGAAAATAGCGCAGTACCGACGATTGCTCCTATTAATGAATGCGAACCGCTTATAGGCAGGCCGGCTAATGTCATGACCGCAACCCATACAAAAGCGCTAAGCATCGCGGCAAGTACTACGGTCTGCGTTACCATGCCTGGCTCGACGAGCCCGCCGCCGATTGTCTTTGCCACATTTGTCCAGAGAAGCGCACCTATGAAGTTAAGAACGCCGGCAAGGAGCACAGCCTTAAACGGCGACAATACGCGCGTAGAGACAACCGTGGCTATGGCGTTTGCCGAGTCGTTCCAGCCGTTGGCAAAATCAAAGAGTAGCGCGGCCGCTACGACTATTACGATAAGTACGAAAGGATCCATTATCGCATCCCCCCTTACGCGTGCTTGAGGACTATGCCCTCAAGTATGTTGGCCACGTCCTCGAACCTGTCGGCGGCGTTCTCGAAGGTTTCGTATATTTCCTTCCACTTTATGAGCTGTATCGGATCCTTCTCCGTTTCGAAGAGCTCGGCTATGGCATCCCTCGATACCCTGTCTGCTTCGTTCTCGAGGCTGTTAAGCTCTATGCAGCTTCGATTAACGCTCGCGTCAAGCTTCTTTAAATGGGCTACCCCTCTAACGGCCTCATCCGCTGCCCTGACTATTATGTCGGCAAGCTTAAGGACCTGCGGCGTTGGGCTGCCAAGCTTATAGAGCGCGTACTTATCGGCGACCGAGTCGAGAAAGTCCATGACGTCGTCGAGCGCGCATATCAGGGCGTAGATATCCTCTCTGTCTATGGGAGTGATAAAGGTCTTATTTAGCATCAGCACTGTATCGTGAGTGATCTTATCTCCCACGTGCTCGATGTTCTTTACCTTTATCCTGCCCTCTTCCGAGGCCGTGCCCGAGGCTATCATCTCCTGAAGGAGCTTCGAGCCCTTAAGTATATTCTCGGCAGCGTCGCTAAAGCATATAAAAAAGTTTTCGTTTTTCGGTATCAGTCTGTCCAGCATGTTCTACCCTCCTTTGGGTTTCGTGTTATTATCGCCGTATTTGACGGTAACGATAACCCGCGAATGTTACAACCACGTTACGAACGCATTACATTTCTGCTTAGAACACGTACTGCGCCTGCACAAAGGTCTCTTTTGCGTCCGCGCGCTTTACGCCGTCCACGTTCTTATTGTCCACCAGGGTGAGCTGCACCTTGGTGTTGTGGTTATTGAAAAACCAATTGGCGCCGTAGGAGGTTCTCTTCCACTTGGCCTTGTAATTATCCGCGTCCTGCGCCTCTATTCCGGCCACCAATTCGAGCCTGTCCTTTAAGACCATATACCCGCCCTTTATCATACTGTTAGTGAGCGTGGTCTCGCCTCTAAGGAATATGCCGCCGGTATTGGCGAAGTCGGCCACTGTCTTTGCCTTAAACTCGTTATACTCGGCGTCTATGGAAACCCCCTTGAACCTGAACGCGCCGCTTACTTCGAAGGCATCGACCGAATCAACATCGAACTTCGTCGTAGACGTGGATGCAAGAGTAACTGCGCTGGTATAGGTGTTTTTATCTCCGTCGTTATTCCATGAAAAGGCGGCCGCGCTGATTGTTGCCTTAAGAGCGCCGTCAAAATCGCCCTGCGCGAGCTTTAACTCCCCAAACGGATGAAAATCCACCCTGGCGCCGACCATGGAGCCCTCGTTAAAATCAGCCTCCTTAACGACCGGAGAGTCGAAGTCGAGCCTCTTATTGTCCGGGTCAATGGATGCGCTGGCACCCGAGGCCGCAAGCCTTATCTTGCCGCCAAGGAGCTTCGCATCCACATGAAGCCCGAGGTTACGCTCCGGCGTGCCGTAATCATGGTCGCCTGGAAACGTTCTCTCGACAAACTGCTGCCTCTTCGAAGAGGTGTTAACCTCCCTCGAGAACGGAAAGTACGCGTTCCCGAACTTTATATCCAGCCCGTCGAAGCCGGTATAGGACACATAGGCCTCCTTTAGCGTAACTTCGTTATCCCCGGATGCCTTGCCGAAATCAACGACCAGCTTTCCGCCCCAGCCGGCATTCAACTTCGTATCGGCAGAGACCTCGAACCTTCTTACGAAGGCCTCATCGGTTGTCTGCCCTGCAGCGGGATTGACCTCGCGGTACTGAAGCTGCAGGCTTACGCCAAGCGTAAGCTCATTACCGTCCTTGTCCGTAACACTAAACGCTGCCTCCGAGGGCACAGCATAAACAAATACAGCCGCCATGATAGCGGCACAAACGACAAAACGTCTTATCATAAAACTTCCTCCTTTTATCATGGTCTTACTGTTTTTCATTATTATCCCCTATTTCAGGTTTTTTGATTTTACAGGGCCCTTATGCCGCTCTTCCCATGAGAAGCCTGGCAAGCACAGCCGGGCACTCGTCGAAGTCAGGGCCAAGGCATCTTGCGGTCATCCAAAGGGCGTTTCCATCCGTACCCTTGCTTACGCCGCACACCTGACGGCCACCCTCGTTCACAGCCCTGTACGGGCATCCCGAGTCTTCCTCTCTCGTCCTTGCAGTCACTCTTGTCTGCATGCTATTAATTCCTCCTCTCATTTTGTTGGAAGAATTATAGACAGACAGTGTTACGGGAATATTACGGGGACGTTAAGATTATGTGCCGCGCCACTTGGCGTGACACAGCACCTACGATAACATATACAATGCAATATTGCCTTGAGTCTACCTTACGGCAGGAGGCATAAAAGAAAGTATTGGGGAACTTAGGATGTTACTGCCAGGCCTTTTGACGAGCGTGCCTATCCCAAAAAAAACCGAACACTGTCATGACTAAGCATACCACCAGCACCACACCCATGACGGCAAAAAAACTATCGGCTTCATTACCGGTTCCGGCATTACCGCCAACACCGCTAACGGAAAACAATATAAACAACACCGGTTGCAGGATTATCCCTGGCGCAATCATCCTCCAGGGAAACCAGTCGGCCACCTCTTTACGCCTGTTAACGGCTCTGGCCTCCAAAAGTTCCATAGCGGTAAAAAATCCGGCAAACCTGTCCATGTACGCATCACCGTAACTTTTCGTCTTATATCCATCGAGCTTCGAATATCTATCGATATATGCCAGACTCCCGCCGCGAAGGCATAATAAAGCACATGGGAACCTCCGACCTATCTGATAAAGAAAACGGCTCTTATAGATCTTTATGCCAAGAATGTCGGCAAAGGCAATTTTACGCGAACCAATGGATATTCCGGCCTCTGCCACACTAATGTGCTGAGAAAACAGAACTACGTCAAATAAGCCCACGATGCCCCCTACTTTGCTGACTTTAGCGCAAAGCTGAAAGTGGAACCCTTCATCGGAGCGCTCTCGACCCAGACCTTGCCGTTTAAGCTCTGTATGATATGCTTCACTATCGCAAGGCCAAGCCCCGTGCCGCCCATCTCTCTGCTCCTGGCCTTGTCGACCCTGTAGAAACGCTCAAAGATGCGCGGCATGTCGGCCTTTGGTATGCCTATGCCCGTATCTTTCACGTCGACCTGCACCTTGCCGCTTGCGGCAGCAACGCTTAACTCAACAGTTCCTCCCGACGGCGTGTACTTTATCGCGTTATCAAGGAGGTTAACGACCACCTGTTCGACCCTTACCCTGTCTGCAGTTACACGCGGCAGCGGCCTCGATATCTTTGTCGTGAACTTAACGCCCTTGTCCCTTGCCTGCTTATCAAAGCCGTCGGCTATGGAAGAGGCTATCTCGCCAAGGTCTAACACTTCAAGGGAAAGCGGCATCTGCTGCGACTCTATCCTCGAAAGTATCAGAAGGTCTTCTATGAGGCGCGACATGCGCGTTGAGTTCTTGTCTATTATGCGAAGAAACTCTTTCGATGTCTCTTTATCGTCGACACCGGAGTCAAGTAGCGTCTCTGCGCACCCCTTAATGCTTGCAAGCGGCGTCCTAAGCTCGTGAGAGACGTTTGCGACAAAGTCCTTTTTAACTGCCTCGACGAGCTTTTCCTCGGTAATGTCGCGAAGGAACACGATAAGGTTCAAGTCCTTTCTCGCCTTTACCGGAACCTTCACAGGTACCATGCGAAGCTTGAATGAACGCCCTGCCTCGGTTATCTCGGTAAGCCCGGCATCGGTCTTCTTCGCCTTGCCCTTTAGCGCGGCCTCGACGGCAAGGACAAAATCGTTTTCGCCAAGCGCGTCCCTCAGGTTTTTTCCCGTTATGTCTCTTTTTATTGAAAACGATTTTTTGAAGAACGGATTGGCAAAGAGCACCTTGGCGCCCTTATCAAGGGCTATCACACCTGTCTGGAGCTCCGAGGCTATGGCCTCGAGTATCGCCTTCTCTCTCACCTTCTACTCCTCCTCGGTAAAGCGGTACCCAACGCCTCTGATTGTCTCGATGTACTTGCCTGCTGTCTTAAGTTTCTCTCTTAGCCTTCTCACATGCGTGTCCACCGTACGGGGCGTAACGAACGTATCCGTGCCCCATGCCCTGTCAAGCAGCGTATCGCGGCTAAAGACGCGCCCCCTACCGCCTATAAGGGTCTTTAGGAGCTTGAATTCGGTTGAGGTCAACACAGGCTTATGCTTTCCGACCATGACGCTGTGGCGCTCTTCGTCGATTGTGAGTTCCTTAAAGCAAAGCGTCTTTGCACTTTCAGAAGTATCTTCGTCGCCGCCCTGCCCTCTCTTTAGCACGGCCTTTACGCGAAGCACGACCTCTCTTGGGCTAAAAGGCTTTGTTATGTAATCCTCTGCGCCAAGCTCGAAGCCGAGTATTCTATCCACTTCCTCGCCCTTTGCCGTAAGCATGAGTACCGGCATCGCAGCGGTCTGCGCGTTGGCCTTAAGGCGCTTTAACACCTCGGTGCCTTCCATATCAGGAAGCATTATGTCAAGAAGCACGAGGTCGGGCTTTTTCTTAGCGGCAAGCTTCAATGCCTCAGGGCCGTCCGCTGCCTTTATAACTGAAAACCCGGCCTTCTCGAGGTTAAAGGAAAGAAGCCGTAATATGTCGGCCTCGTCGTCAACAACGAGTATGGTCGATTTTGCTTTGGCCTTAGCCATCTTTACGAAGCCTTTCCAGGAGTTCCTTTACGCGCCGACCGATGTCGTCCCTTACTCTCCGCATCACCTCAGACGGCCTTCCAAGCGGGTCGTCTATGTCCCAGTCATGCATCTCGCCCTTAAAGCTCACTGGGCACACCTCCTTAGCGGAGCAGCAGCCAAGCGTCACCACCACATCCGCCCAATCGAGCATGTCGTCCTCGAGCTGGTCTGATGTTTGTTTGGATATGTCGATGCCGATTTCTGTCATCGCGGCTATGGAGGCCTTATTGACCACACCCGCGGCAGAGGTACCCGCACTCCTTATCTCGAAGAAGCCAGCGCCATACGTGCGGGCAAAGCCTTCGGCCATCTGGCTTCTGCAGGTGTTGCCAACGCAAAGGAACAGGATTTTTTTCTTTTTTCCGCTCACAAACGAGCCTCCGTCTTTATCTTACTTACCACACCGGAGAAGACTTGGCAACGGAAAACAGGATTGGGGGATTACTTTACGATATAAACCCTTAGGATATAAAAGAGCACAAGCCCGCCAATTGAGGCAGAGGCCGCCATGTACTCCTTGTTCTTTAGCCACTGCGAGAGGTTCCACGCGCCAAGGACGTTTCTCGGAAACCTTTTCGGGAAGAATAGCCATGTATTTCTCGCGTACGCGGCCCACTCGTCCTTGAACTTATTCGAATTTATCATTTCCTCGTGCCTGATGGTCGGGATATATAAAAGGAGAATGACGGCAAAGAACACGATAAAGTCCTTCAAATCCCCAAAGAGCATGCAAAACCCGAGCGCGATGAAGAAACTGCCCACATAGAGCGGATGCCTGGTGAGCGCGTACGGCCCTGTCATCGCTACCTTTTTACCCTTTATAAGCACCCCGGCTGCCCAGCTTCGCATATATATGCCGAAAAGGACGAAGATAAATGCGGCAAGCCCAAACGGGTCATCTGCGGTGAGGAAGTTCCTCACCGCAAAGCCGTCGTACACGTCCTCGATGATGCATGGTATGAATACGATAAAGGAGAGCCGCACCCTGTTACGGCTTATAAAGTCCCTCACGCGGGAAATAAACGGTTCGGGCATCGCTTACCAGACCCCTGTAGTGAGGTACTCGTGCATGGAGTTCGCGGCCTTTCTCGCGTCCCCCATGGCAAGAATAACGGTAGAGCCGCCTCTAACGATATCGCCTCCGGCAAAGACACCCTTCTTGCTTGTGCGCCCGTTATCCGGATTAACGGTGATGTTACCCCACTTATTGACCTTTATATCCGGCGAGGTCTGCGGAATAAGAGGATTCGCGCCGTTGCCGATTGAAAGAATCGCCACGTCGCACTCCATCTTGAACTCCGAGCCCTTCACAACTACAGGCTTTCTCCTGCCCGAATCATCTGGTTCACCAAGCTCCATCCTCACGCATTCGATGTGCGTCAGGCGGCCTTCCGCGTCCCCGATAAAGCGCGTCGGGTTGGTAAGGAGCTCGAAGTTGAGCCCTTCCTCCTCGCCGTGATGCACTTCCTCTATTCTTGCAGGCATCTCTTCCCTTGACCTTCTATACACGATACTTACCTGCTCAGGGCAGAGCCTTAAGGCCGTCCTTGCAGCGTCCATGGCCGTGTTGCCGCCGCCTATGACAACGACTCTTCTACCCTTGATAATCGGCGTATCGTACTCGGGGAACTGGTACGCCTTCATGAGGTTAACGCGGGTGAGAAACTCATTTGCCGAGTAAACGCCAACAAGGTTCTCTCCGGGGATGTTCATGAAGTACGGAAGCCCGGCTCCAGAGCCTATGAACACCGCGTCGTATCCGTTAGAGAGAAGCTCGTCTATGGTGTCGATTTTTCCGATTACAGAGTTATACTCTATCTCAACGCCCATGCGCTTTACGTAATCGACCTCTGACTCAACTATCTTCTTTGGAAGCCTAAACTCAGGTATGCCGTAAACGAGCACGCCACCTGCCTTATGAAGGGCCTCGAATACCTTTACCCTGTGGCCTTTTTTCACCATGTCGCCTGCAATTGTGAGCCCTGCCGGGCCGCCGCCTACGACAGCAACCTTCTTGCCGCTCCAGTTGGGGATGACCGGGATGCTTACCTCTCCGTGCTCGCGCTCGAAGTCGGCTGCAAAGCGCTCGAGCCTGCCGATAGATACGGGCTCGGCCTTCTTGCCTATGATGCAGACCTTCTCGCACTGGTCTTCCTGCGGGCATACGCGCCCGCAAACAGCAGGAAGCGCGTTTGTCTCTTTAAGTTTCCTCGCTGCCTCCACGAACTTGCCTTCCGCTATGAGCCCTATGAACCACGGGATATCGATGTTAACGGGGCAACCGTCCACGCAAAGCGGCTTCTTGCACTGTATGCACCTCTTTGCCTCTTCGATTGCCTGTTCCTTCGTATACCCGAGCGGAACCTCGTAGAAGTTCCTGGTCCTCTCGTGCGGGTCCTGCTCCCCCATGGGCTGCCTGGGGATTTTCATTCTCTCTCTAATCTCTTTCGGGTCCATACGCCTTAATTGGAACCTCCTTTTTCATAGCATCTTTCGCCCTCGTGGTACGTGTAACCCTCGACGGCCGTTCTTTCTTCCTTAAGGTAGCTCCTGTTACGTCCTATAAGCTCTGCAAAGTCCACCTGATGGGCGTCGAACTCAGGGCCATCCACGCACACGAACTGGTTCTTACCGCCAATAGTAACCCTGCATGCGCCGCACATTCCCGTGCCATCTACCATGATTGGATTGAGGCTGACCATCGTGTGTATGCCATGCGGCCTCGTGACCTCGGCAACGGCCCTCATCATGGGCACCGGCCCTACTGCCAGCACTATGCCTATCTTAAGCCCTTCCTTTATGAGCCCCTGGAGCACGTTAGTGACAAAGCCGTGATGTCCGTAGCTGCCATCGTCTGTGGTAACGTGGAGCGTGTGGCTTACCGACTTCATCTCTTCCTCGAGTATAAGGAGGTTCTTTGTCCTTGCGCCTATTATGGAGATTACGTTACATCCCGCGTCCTTAAGCGCGCGCCCGATGGGGAAGGTGACGGCATTGCCGATTCCTCCGCCAACACAAACCGCAGTTCCGTAATTCTCTATATGTGTGGGCATGCCAAGCGGCCCCACGACATCGAGTATCTTATCGCCCTTTTCCATGCCGCAAAGGATGGTCGTGGATTTGCCGACCTCCTGCACGACTATGGTAATGCTTCCCACCTTGACGTCGGAATCCGCTATCGTGAGCGGTATCCTTTCGCCGTGCTCGTTTAGCCTCAATATGACAAACTGCCCGGCCTTTCTCTTTTCCGCAATTTTTGGCGCGAGTAGCCTGAATAGATAGACCCTGTGCGCAAGTTCCTTTTTTTCAAGTATCTCAAACATAGCGCGAGCTTGCTGCTCCTTTCCATTGTTTTTTTATTTAACTCACAAACGGCAAAACACAGCGCCGTCAAAAGACAAAGCGCTATGCCGTAATCCTCTGCCTTTTTCTTTCGTCTATAAGGGCCTTTACAGCCGCCTCGATTGCCTCTGTATCGAGCCCTGCCTCTTTTCTAAGCTCTTCCTGCGTGCCGTGCTCTATAAAGACGTCGGCAGCGCCAAGCCTCTTGACGCGTATCTTGACATTCTCATCTGACAATAATTCAAGAACCGCGCTCCCAAACCCCCCGGCAAGGGCATTCTCCTCAACTGTCACGAGGAGCCCTGTGGATGCAACACTTCTTATGATGGTCTCCTTATCAAGTGGCTTTGCGAACCGCGCGTTTATGACCTCGGCCTTTATGCCAATGGTCGCGAGCCTCTCGGCAGCCTCGAGCGCCGGAGTAACCATCGTGCCAAGCGCGGCTATGGTGATATCGGAGCCCTCTCTCACAACCTCGGCGCTCCCTGGCACTATCTCGACAAACGGCCCGACAAGGCTTTTCCCCTTACACGCCCCTCTCGGATACCTTATGGCAACCGGAGACTTATAGCGCGTTGCGCTCCAGAGCATGTTCCTCAGTTCCGCCTCGTCCTTCGGAGCTGCCACTATCATATTGGGGATGTGCCTTAGATACGATACATCGAAAAGCCCGTGGTGCGTTGGGCCGTCGGCGCCTACGATTCCCGCCCTGTCCATGGCTATGATAACGGGAATATTTTCTATGCATATATCGTGCACGACCTGGTCGTATGCGCGCTGAAGAAATGTCGAATATATCGCGGCAACGGGCCTGTAGCCTTCCTTCGCAAGCCCTGCCGCAAAGGTAAGCGCGTGCTGCTCTGCAATGCCGACATCTATGAAACGCTCAGGGAACCTTTCTGCGAATTTGGAAAGCCCAGTGCCCTCGGGCATTGCCGCGGTTATGGCAACGACCCTCGGATCTCTCTCCGCTATTTCGGTAAGCGCTGCGCTGAATGCGTCGGTATAGGTAAGCGCAAAGGACGGCTTTGTTGAGCCTGTTGCAACATCGAATGCGCCTATGCCGTGGAACTTAAGCGGGTCTTTCTCAGCCGGCCCGTAGCCCTTGCCCTTTGTAGTCATGACATGCATGAGAATCGGACCGTTTACTTCCTTTAGATCATTGAAGGCCTCGATAAGCGCGGCCGTGTCGTGGCCGTCCAGTGGGCCTACGTAATGAAAGCCAAGGCCCTCGAAGAGCATGCCGGGGGTAAAAAACGTTATAAGCGATTCCTCGGCCTTTTTGGCGACACTTAGAAGCTTATCTCCTATGGCAGGGATGCTCTTTGCGATTCTCTCTATTTCCTTCTTCGCGTTGGTAGCGAAGCGTCCGGTGATTTTTCTGCTAAGGAAGGTCGAGAGAGCGCCGACGTTTTTCGATATGCTCATCTCGTTGTCGTTTAGTACGACTATCATGTTCTTCTTTAAGTGCCCTGCCTGGTTTAGCCCCTCGAATGCCACACCTGCGGTAAGCGAGCCGTCGCCGATTATGGATATAACGGCATAGTCCCCTCCGGCAAGGTCTCTGGCAGTTGCCATGCCAAGCCCCGAGGATATGGACGTGGAGGAATGTCCTGTTATGACGGTATCATAAGGGCTCTCGGAGGGCTTCGAGAAACCGCATATGCCGCCCTTTTTACGAAGTGTTGAGAAATTGTCCTTCCTGCCCGTTATTATCTTGTGCGCGTAGCTCTGGTGCCCGACGTCCCAGATGATCTTATCTTTCGGCGCGTTAAAGACGTAATGCATGGCAAGTGTCAGCTCGACCGCGCCAAGGCTCGATGCAAGGTGCCCGCCCGTCTTTGACACGCCGCCGACCATAAAAGCGCGTATCTCGGATGCGAGCGCGTTTAGCTCCTCTACCGAGAGGCCTTTTATATCTGCCGGAGAATTTACTTTTTCAAGCAAGCTGCCCATCTGCGCGGAATCTACTTTCTTCTCTCTATCGAGTACTTCGCAAGAAGCCTAAGCGGCTCTGCCCTCTCATCGAAACCCTCAATATGACCAAGGGCCTTTTCAACAAGCTCCGCTGCCATGGCCTTTGCCTGCTTAAGACCTACAAGGGCCGGGTACGTTGCCTTCTTTCTTGCCTCATCGGAGCCAACCGGCTTACCAAGCTCTTCTGCAGTGCTCTCTACGTTCAATATGTCGTCTGCCACCTGAAAGGCAAGCCCCACTGCGTCGCCGTACCTCGTGAACTTATCGAGGATTGGCCCCTCAGCGCCTCCTATGAGAGCGCCGCACCTGACAGAGGCGGCTATCAACGCCCCGGTCTTACTGATGTGTATCTGCTCAAGGAGCGGAAACGTCACCTCTTTACCCTCGCTCTCTATATCGAGCACCTGGCCGCCTATCATGCCCATGTACCCGGAGGCCCTTGCAAGCGTTCTCGTCACTTCAAGAAGCCTTGCCTTGTCTACACCACCGGTAGCGGCGATAAGCTCGAAGGCAAGCGTTAAAAGGCCGTCTCCGGCAAGTATTGCGGTTGCCTCGTCGAACTTCTTATGGCACGTCGGCATACCGCGCCTTAAATCGTCGTTATCCATGGCCGGCAAATCGTCGTGGATTAGCGAGTACGTGTGTATGCACTCGAATGCGCATGCCGTTGTCATGGCATGCTCGGCGTTGCCGCCAACAGCTTCGCACCCGGCAAGCACGAGTACTGGGCGAAGCCTTTTACCCCCGGCAAACATGCTATAGCGCATTGCCGCATTAAGGTTCTTCGGAAAATCCGAAGACCTTGGCAGCAACCTCTCTAGCGCAGCATTGACGCCGGAAGCCTTATCGCCTAAATATTTTTTTATATCCACGATAAAACAAAAACGGCCCCTGAAACGCAGCCTTACGGAGCCTCGAATGCATTATAATATCAAAATGTTACATCCAATACAAGGATAAGCTTACGCCCCTGGCCGGGCATAAAAAAACGGCCCCATTACTGGAACCGACACACAGCCCAAGGCCGCCGCACTACCAATGCCATGGCCATTCACAGAAAAAACCGGCCCCCTTGTCTTTACTGCCTGACAGCGGAGGGCCGGTTTTATTTTGTTGTATAAAACCTTTTTATTAAGCTTTTACAACATTAGCGGCCTGAGGCCCCTTGGCGCCCTGCACGACCTCGAACTCGACGCGCTCGCCTTCCTTCAGGGTCTTGAAGCCATCGCCCTGGATGGCCGTGTAATGAACGAATACGTCCTCACCTGACTCCTGCTGGATGAAACCAAAACCCTTTGTCTCGTTGAACCACTTCACTGTTCCCTTTGCCATTTACTACCTCCTTATTATTCTGCGGGGATTGCGCCTTAAGCAAAAAAATAGGCCGCGAACCGGTAAACTTTCAGTTCACGGCCTTGCCAAAGAGCAAATGTATTGCGAAAGACGTCCCCATAGTTACAATCGGCGTCATAATATCAGGTTAGCCGTTCCGTGTCAAGCATTTTTGTTGGCAAAGAAACTATACGTTGAATCTCACCTGGCAACGTCCGAAACCCTGGATGGCTCGAGGCCTTCTTCCCTTATGACATGCGCCATTTCCTTAATAACCTCGAGGGTTTCCTTGTGCGGGTGCCCTATCACGATAACGCTGCCGTGTTTTTTGGCTATCTTTATGGCCTTCAAGAACTGGCCCTTGATATACTCCTTATCGAGCGAGTTATCGAGGAATACGCTTCTTTCCGCGGCCTTGATGGAAAGTTCCCTTGAAACGGCCATGCCCTTTGACTCAGACGATGTAAGGCTGTCGAGAAAGAACAGCCCCTTGTCTCTCACCTCTGTCAGCGCCGCCGTCATCTTCGGGCCGTCTTCCGTGAACTTGGAGCCCATGTGGTTATTTAAGCCGCTTACATGCGGCACGGCCTCTATGGACCTTTTGACCATGGCCCTGACTTCCTTATCGGTCATCGTGGTTAGAACGGCGTTAGAGCCCGGGCTATGCGCAGCCGCATCCTTTGGCTCCATTGGCATGTGCAGTATGACCTCGAGCCCTTTTTCGTTTGCGAGCCTTGCCACCTCTGCCGAATATTTCTCAAATGGCATTACGGCAACTGTTACCGGAATGCCAAAGGAGATGATCTCCTTTATCTCGGAGAGCTTTGTGCCCATGTCGTCTATTACTATAACGAACATTGGAAGAGAGGGAGGAGCAATGACTACCGGCGAAGGCGCCGGCGGCATCGGCACTGGGCGCGGCGTAACGATAGGCTCCGGGTACTCCATGCCGCCGCCCTTTGCCTTCCAGTAGAAGACCGCTGCGGCAAGAACAACCGCCACAAAGACAAGCGCGAGGGTTTTTAGGGCCCTCGCGCTTTTTTTAGATATCAACCGCCCCATATGCCGTTACGAAAAAGACCTCAGGAAGCCTTCTTTTCGCTCATGGATTTGAATATATACCAGCTTTTCAGGTACTCAAGGGCGCGCTTTAGCATGACGTCCTCGTCTTCCTTTGCCCCGTCCTTCTTCTTTGGAGGCGCCTTTATGTGCTCCTCAACACCGCCCTTGACGCTCTCCGACTTTTTATCGCCTTCGGCAGCAAGATGCTTTGCAAGGTCGCGCTCTTTCACGTAGTATTCCTCGTATCCGTCGCTAACGACGATATCGGGGGTAATGCCCTTTGCCTGTATGGACACGCCCGAAGGGGTGTAATATTTCGCTGTCGTGACCTTTATGGCCGAGGAATCGGAGAGCGTGAATATCGACTGCACCGAGCCCTTGCCAAATGTCTGCGTGCCGAGTATTACGGCGCGCTTATTGTCCTGAAGCGCACCGGCGACTATCTCCGAGGCCGAGGCGCTTCCTCCGTTGACTATGACGACTATGGGATAATCGGGCTG
>Ga0224495_10000330_pt1 | contig 38089 bp, 31 predicted proteins | sample SF_Jul11_sed_USG_FD_168128 | JGI IMG/M metagenome (GOLD analysis project Ga0224495, IMG submission 168128) | Sediment microbial communities from San Francisco Bay, California, United States - SF_Jul11_sed_USGS_4_1 | ecosystem: Environmental > Aquatic > Marine > Sediment | place: USA: California... | reverse complement strand
AAAACCGACAGGAAAATATTGCATATCCGGAATAATCTTTATATTGATTTAGACTTCTTTTTAAAAGGGGCCAAGCCTGCCCCTTCGGGTTTGTCTAAAAAGAAGCAATTTTGCCGCGACAACGTAAAACACAAAGATTTTATGCGGCAAAACTTTTTAGACAACCCCTACCCCATACGTAAAATTCAACGTAGAAAAATCTTTACAGGTAGTCTCAAATAAGTTTTGTAAAAAAAGCATAATGCAATACAGAAATATTGAAATACTTGAATCGCTCTCATGGCTAATGCATGAGGCTGACTCTCGAACAACAGCGCGGGGTTTTTCGTATTATTCACAAAACCGTGTTTCTCTGATCAAAGAACAAAATGGTATTTTTTTTGCAAAAGTAAGCGGCTCCTATAACTATAATGTAAAAATTGATTCGGATAAAAAACAGGCGCTTTGTGATTGCCCTGCATATTTTCCCTGTAAACATATAATTGCACTGGTGTTTTTTTTATCTGAAGTTGAAGAAAAGAAAAATGTAAATCAGAAAAACCTTTCACAAAATATTTCAATAAAAAATATCAAAAACAACATAGCTAAATTTCCTGAAAACGCAAGCGTTAAAAAAAAGAAAAAAGTTTCAGAAGAGTTTATTTTTCAAGCTATTGATGACCATTGTTTTGCGGCGCGAAAATATAATCCTGAAACTAAAATAATTTCTGAAATTAATTTTACAGATCGTTTGGTTCTTGTCGATGGTTCCTATGTTGAATATTATTATCTTATTAATTTTGTAAATATGTCGCATCGCCCCATTTATTTCAATGAAATTGTTCATAGCCGATTCTTTGGAAATATCCATTTTTTTACAAAAGAAAATATCCCCATGCAGTTTAAGGGCGTTTTACCTGTTTTTCAAAAACTTGTAAAAATAAAAAATGCTGATGCCAATGAAGAAATAAAAATACAAAAAACAAATCCGCCGAAGCTTCAAGGAGATAGTTATCGTATTGAAAATTATTACTTTGATCCTGTACAAAAAAAAGAAGTTTTATACCCGGCTGCGGCAGGGATTGATTACTTTTCAAGAGAACACTTAAATAAATTAGTTTTTGAAAATAACAGCAGTAAACCGAAAAATTCAAACTTACCTTTAGATGTAAACTTCTACATAACCGGATTTGACGATTTCACTTATGAAATTTATCGATTTTCAAAGGGGGGTTTAAAAGTAATAAGCGATCTTGAAATTATCGAAAGAAAGAATTTAATGACGGCAGCAAAGGTTAAAAATATATTAAAACTTGCGCCAAAAGAATTTGACAAAGGTCCGGTTTTTTCATTATCAATTTATCCAGACGAGAAGGGACAATTTAAAGTTAAGTGTCGAGCGGAATTTATTTATAGCGTAGATGAAAAATATTTTGATACAAAACTTCTTGCAAAAACTATATCAAGCGAATCCTCTACAAAATACATAGCCAGATTTCCGGCCAGGGCTTTAAATTCAAGCCAGCCGTTTAAATATCAAAAAGATGTTCATGGTAACATTGCCAAAAGAAACACCAAACAAGAAAGACAGATTTTTAGAAATTTTGATCAATCGCCGATTCCGTTTCATAAAAAAGAATATATTTTAATGCCCGGCGAAATTTCAAACTTTATTGAAAAAGAAGTCCCTTCGCTTCAAGAGGCAGGCGCCAAAATTCATATCCATAAGAATCTTATGAGATTGATGAAAAACAAAAACAATAATAAAGCTGTTTTTAAAATCAACAAGAAAACAAACGACATAAACTGGTTTGATGGTCATCTTAGTATCGAAGGAATGGGTCTCAGGGAACTTCGCCTTGCCTTAAAAGCGTATAGAAAAAAAGAAGACTATTTTCTTTTAAGCGACGGTTCATGGGTTAGCCTTGATTCCATCGGAATCGCTAAACTTGCGGAATCATTTGAGAATCTTGGAGTGCATATTTCAGCAGATGGAGAAATTAAAAAAGTAAATCGAGGTCAAATGCTTGCCATTGAATTTGAAATGGATATGAGAACTGACGCAGCGATAGAAAACCTTTCTAAAAAAATCCAGGCATTACCTCAAAAGCGAAAAAATGCGACAGGATTTTTTCAAACTTCATTTAAAGGAGAACTCAGAGACTACCAAAGAGAAGGAGTATTATTTTTAGAAAGTTTATACGAAATTGGTATTGGCGGTGTTCTTGCTGACGACATGGGGCTTGGAAAAACCATTCAGGGATTAACCTTCATTGAACGATTAACCAGGCAAAAAAATTCTCTTCTGACACTAATCGTTGGCCCTCTGGCATCAGTATCTATCTGGAAAAAAGAAGCCCAAAAATATTTTCCTGATCTCAATGTTACCATCTGGCATGGAACAGACCGTAAAAAGTCTGAGTTTCCAAAACAGGGTATTGTACTTACCACCTATGGCACTCTTTCAAGAGATTATGCAGACTGGAAGGAAAATCATCATTTTGATCTTGCAATACTGGATGAAGCGCAAAATCTGAAAAATTTTAGAACGTTATCTTCACATGCCGTCAGACAGACCAACACTGAATTATATTTTTGCCTGACGGGAACGCCGCTGGAAAACAGTTTAAACGATCTATGGTCCTTGTTTGACATATGTTTTCCGGGTTATCTGGGAACGCAAAAAAGTTTCAGCAAAAATTATTCCGATCCCCATCAGGAATCGCATAAAATTTTACGTAAAAAAATTGAACCCTTTGTTATGAGAAGAACCAAAGGTGAAGTATTAAAAGAACTGCCTCCGCTTACTGAAACATGGGTGCCGGTGGCCATGGCGGAAAAACAAAAAGTATTTTATGAAGAAGCGAGAAAACAGGCTCTGATGGAACTTGCCAATGCCGGGAAAAATTATCTCATGGTGATGCTGCCTCATTTAATGAAACTTCGCAGAATTGCATGTCACCCTGAAGCGGGAAACTCAGAAACAACAAACCCTTTACTTTCAGGAAAATTTATACATTTAAAAGACATTTTAAACGAATTAAAGTCCAGCTCATCCGGAATTTTAATTTTCAGCCAATTTACAGATATTTTAAAAATTTGCGGCAAACTTCTACAAGATCTTGATTATGACTATCACTATCTGGATGGTTCAACTCCGCTTAAAAAACGAGACAAGATGGTAACAGAATTTCAAAACGGCGAAAAAAGTTTTTTCTTGATCAGTTTAAAAGCAGGAGGTACTGCATTGACATTGCACCGCGCAGATACAGTAATTCATCTTGACCCCTGGTGGAACCCCGCTGTTGAAAGACAGGCTTCTGATCGAGTACATAGAATCGGTCAGACACAAAAAGTTTTTGTTTATAAACTTTATTCTGAAAACTCTATCGAAGAAAAAGTCATTGAGCTTCAATCAATAAAAAAAGAAATCTTCGAAAATATTTTTGGAGATAGCATGAAAAATTCAGAAAAAATTACTCGTGATCAAATTAAAAAGCTTCTTGAAGAATAAATAGCATTTACTACCTATAACTTACGGAGAAAGACATTAATTTTGAAAAATCAAACTAAAAAAATTCTTGTGCTCTGTACTGGCAACAGTTGCAGGAGCCAAATGGCAGAAGGTTGGTTACGGCATTTTGCTGAAAATAAGGCAGAGATTTACAGCGCTGGAATTGAAGTCCATGGCGTTAATCAAACAGCAATAGAAATAATGTACGAATCCGGAATCGACATCAGCGGACATAAATCAAATCATATTAATGAATACCAAAACATTAACTTTGATTTTATAATCACCGTTTGCGATCATGCAAAAGAAAGCTGCCCGTATTTTTCTTCTAAGGCCATGAGATTTCATTATAATTTTGTCGACCCTTCAAAAGCGCAAGGATCACGAAATGAAATACTGAACATATTCAGGCAGGTTCGTGACGAAATAAAAGAGTATTCAAAAAACTTTATTAAAGCAAATTTGTAAAATCTATATTCGTTTTAAAACGACTTAGCGGCGCGCTCTTAGAACATTTTAGTTCGATATTTTAAACCCAATAAGCTTGCAATTCCTGAATAATTTACTTTATTACCAGATTATTCCGATATTATTAAAAAAATAAGGAAAATATTCTGTCTATATGAAATCAAAAATAACTGAAACCGATTTAGCATTAACAAAAGATTTTATAAGTAATAATGTAGTTTTGTTTAATGGTATCAATGATAATACTCTCACAAAAATTGCGTCAAAAGTTTCACCGGTTTCTTTTAAAGCCGGGCAGGACGTCATGAAACAAGGTGAAATTGGAGATAAACTTTACATTGTAGTTAAAGGTAAACTCGATGTATATATTACAGATGAAAATAAATCTCTCAAAAAAGCAGGAGAAATTTCAACAGGAGATTGTGTCGGCGAAGGCGCATTAATTACCAAAGAACCCAGAAACGCTACGGTGAAAGCAAGTATAGACTGCGAACTCATTTCACTTTCACATATTGACTTCCAGGAAATTCTAAAAGAAAGCCCAAAAGAAATGGAAGCTTTTGTTCGTATCGTGGGCAAAAGAAGTAAAACAATCAACCCGTCACAATTTCGCCCTTCACCTGAAAAATTACGTAATTTTTTATCTTCCATAGATCTTATGTCAAGTCTTGATGCAGAAACTCTTGCCGCTCTTGAGCCAAAAATGCAATGGATTTTTTTACCGGGAGGAGAAACTCTAATGAAACAAGACGACATGGGTGACTCCATGTACATCGTGGTTAACGGTCGTCTGCGATATATTGTTCAAAATCAAAATCAAGAAATTGTCGATGAAGGCGAATTTTCACGAGGAGATATAATTGGAGAAATGTCGCTTCTCACGGGAGAAAAGCGTTCCGCAACAGTATTTTCTACACGCGGTTGCGAGGTTGTCCGTTTTACTACAGAAGTTTTTGAAAATCTGATTTCAAAAAATCCTTTGGGGATGATGAACATTACACGTACCATTGCCCTTCGTCTTAAAAATAAAATGGGATATGCAAAAAAGAAAAGAAAAATCAAAGTGGTCACCATTTTACCATTATATGAGAATTTACCATACACGGATTTTGCACACAAACTTGTTAATTGTCTTAAAAAAAATAAATCAGTTTTTTATGCAGATAAAAAATCATTTGTTAAACATTTAGAAAATGAAAATAATCAAAATATTTCATCTGCAAATATTAGTTACAGCCTCACGAGTTTATTTTCATGGCTGTATACATTAGAAGATACCTACGAGTTGGTTTTAATTATTTCTGAACCCGACGACAAGGTATGGACAGAAACATGCATAAAACATACCGACAAAATTTATTTGCTTGCAGATCACCAGTGCAGCGAATCGCTTTATCCTGTTGAAATCCGATATTTAAATGAAAGTTCAAACGAAAAATCTCCCGAAAAGGAATTAATTTTACTTTATGACCAGCCGGATTTGGAACCGTCTGAAACCGGTCTTAAGTTAACAAACCGGAAAGTTTCACAATACCACCATATAAGAATCTATGAAGACAAAGATTTCTCCAGATTGTCAAGAACCTTCATGGGGCAGTCAATAGGGTTGGCGCTCGGAGGCGGCGGTGCAAAAGGTTTTGCCCATATTGGACTGCTAAGGGCTTTTGAAGAAGAAGGTATACCGGTTGATATCATAGGCGGAACCAGCGCAGGATCTATCATGGGAGCGCTATATGCACTTGGATACAAAATTAATGAAATCGAATCTATCGCCAAAAAAATCATGGTGGATAAAAATAATTTAAATGATTACACATATCCGCTGGTTTCATTATTAAGAGGCGGCAAATATACGCATGCAATCAGAGAATTTCTGGGTACTAAAAAAATCGAAGACATGTGGATACCATATTTTGCGGTAGCAACTGATCTCACTCTTGCAGAAAAAAAAGTTTTTAGCGAAGGCTATCTCTGGAAAGCCATTCGGGCAAGTACGTCTCTGCCGGGAATTATGCCGCCGTTATACGATGATGGATCGATTTACGTCGACGGCGCTCTTCTTGATAATATTCCGGGCTCAGTTTTAAAAAATAAAAACACGGGGATCAGTATTGCCGTCTGCCTTGGTACTGGGGACAGAAAATCCAGAGATAAAATATTTTCAGCAATATTTGATGAAAGAAAACAAGGTATTGCTCCGTCAATTATCGAGGCTTTAAAAAAGAAACTAAGCCCAAGGTTTAGAAAAGCGCATGTTCCCGCAATGGGAAACCTGATTATGCGCGCCACGATGGTTCACTCGCTTGCCATGGAACATACAACTCAAAAAAGTGTGGATCTCTATATTGAACTTCCTGTCGGCGACTACAGTTTGTTTGGATGGAAAGATTTTGACAAGATCGTCGAAGCAGGTTATTCATATGCCAAAAAAAATGCAAAAACATGGAAAACCCAACTTGGCCTTTAAAATTTAAAGGGGAGAAGTCTCTCCCCTCGGGGTTGTCTAAAAAAGTTACGAATTTATCTCAAATCTCAGATAAACTTTTTATACAACCCCTTCCCCTCACAATTTTTCGTTTACCACAAATTATCTAAACGTAATTTGGCAGGGTTATTTCTACATAATCATCCGCATACGTTCCATACAATGACCGCATTTTTTTAGCGGTTCGTAATTCGCAAAGGTTTGTCATACCGTCTACACGCCATGTTGATTGTGGTTTTCCATCTTTATCAGTATATTTCACAATGGGAAGTTTCCATGGCGAACCTTCAATTACATAATACTTTTTACCGTCGCCTTCGCCAGTGGAGGGCGATTGATAGTTGATGGTTCTCCAGGCCGTTTCCCAGTTAAATTTACCATAGAAGCCTCGTATAACTTCATTGAGCATATCGTATCGCCACTGAGGATCAGACCAGTATAATTTACTGAACGTATTTGTAAATTCACCCATCGAACAAATGTTCATGGGAGGATGAACCCAGGAATTTGTTGTGAGAATATAATCAGCTTTATCTTGTCTCAGGGGACTGAAAAAATAAAATCCAAACGCATTTGGATCCGCAAAAGGCTCCTTGAAAACCAAACCATCTGCACCCCAGACATCTGGACTATATTTTTTACCAAAATGTTCAAAAAGTCCTTTATTGTAATTTTTCATAAATATAGCAGGCTGCTGATAAGTATTCCAGCGAACAAACAAACCTTCCTGCGGCGCTTCAGCGTTGGCATTAAGAAAAGCTTTATTTGGCAAATAAGCTTTTACATCGTCAGAAGCGTAACTTAACGGATCAAGGTTTGCGGTTTTCATTCCGGCCTCAATGATACACGCCTTGTTACTTTTTCCGTCGCTGACAGGATAAATATACGGCGCGCCGCGTTTTGCTTTTATTACAGTTTGCGATACGGTTTCAGCGCTGTCACATCTATGTATACAATGTCGTACCAGAAGTATCGAATTAAATCCCGGCCGTGACGGGTTGGCATTTGCGGCAGATACAAGATCGACCCCCATAGCAACTCCATCCATGTTCATGGCCAGTGCAGCTCCGATAAACCCCGGCGCTCCTGCATAAACCAATGGCTTTCTACCGCCCGTTGGTTTTGTTATAATTAACGCTGCGCAATTTTCAAGGGTATTACCTCCGTTAAACATCCAGTCCCTCCCGAAAAAATGAGTGTCTGGTTTTTCTACTGCTGAGCCAAAGGCTGAATAGGCATTACAAAAATGAGGAATTTTAAAATCTTCGATTTTCGGCTTGTATTTTTGTTTTTTTACTTCCGGAGAATCTGCAATGGCCTGTAAAAATTTGGGGGGACTGCTTAAATTTGCCATGAGTACATCAATACCGACATTTAATATCCAGATATCTTCAAATTGAATACCCACTGCGGTTGGATCAGCTTTATGAAGACCCCTTACCATTCCATGCGCTTCCTGCACATACTCAAAGGGAATATCGTCGATAAAAGTATAAATACTTTCTCGTATAAAAAACAAGAGAAAATCAATGATGATATCTTTTAAAACCGGCGACATCGCTGGGTCAAGAAATCCTGAAATGGTTTCGCGGGGAAATTCTTTGACCATTTGCTTTATTTCAGCGTGGCCAAGAAAGCCCATCTGGTAACCCATTTCATCCGGACTGCCTTCGATATAGTATGCCCGCTTTTTCTTTCCGTTTAAATGATTAACAGCGCTTATACTCTCTGCCGCATAACCTGTATGCGCATTTATTTTACAGCTGTCTATAACATTAAATCCGTCTATTTTAAATGCTTCTTTGATATCCATCTTAAACCCCGTTAAAAGTTATTTGAACAATTTAAATAAAATGCATTTTTTAAATTGTCCGTTAAGCACCCTACAATTAACGTTATATTATGTCCATTGTTTTTCCAGCAAATATACCCGCCTGAAATTTTTCCATATAAGAATTTACCAGGGTTTTCTTCAGTTTTGCAACCAGATGTCCGAAATTTAGCCGTAACATCAGATTCGGAAACGGCTGGATTTTAACAAAGTGTGGTTGTTTTGGCGTGCGTAGCGCGCCAAAACAACACCTTTCTGCAAAGAATTAGCCGCTCCCTCAGATTCAATGTATTGACGACCTCAATGGATTTTTAAAATTCGAAACTCGTTTACATAAATTTATATGCAAAAAAAATATATTTCAATATACCAAAGATCTGCCTCGCCATTGCCTGAAAAAAAAGATGCTGAATATAATTTTTTATTAAATATCGGGTCATTTTCAAACACCTTGATTTTTCCTGAATATTTTACTTTTCACACGGGAGTTAAAAGTCTGGATGATTTATTTTCTGTTTCGGCAGATTCTTTGAAAAAACTATACCGACTATCACTGGAAGAAGAAATGCATGACACCATGATTGCAGGAGGAACCATTCTTTTTTCAAAAGGTGACCATCTGTACAATGCCTTGCCGATTCTGTTAAACGGAAATTTACTGGCTTATTATTTTAAAAGAAATCTGTTTTTAAATGAATCCTTATACCTTACAAGTGGCGAAGATCAACTAACCATAGAACATCCATCAACGAAAGAAAACTGGGGATTTCTGGTTTGTGCGGATGTCAATAATCCGTCATATTTTACAGATTACAAAGGAGTCAAATACATGGCCATTCCCGTTGCATCTCCATTTTTGCCTGATGATACTGAAGAGGCCAGATTAGATCGTGATTTATCAATCTTTCAAAATGGAGCAAAATTAAGCGGAGCTGTATTGTTTAAATGCTGTTTAACCGGTCATACCGGAACCATCGATAATAAAATATCGCCTGTAAACTCAGGCAAAGTCCAGGGACGGTCTCTCATTGCTTCGCCCGATGGAATATTAATTCGTGCTACCAACATCAACTGGCAGGGTGTATTGAGCTATTCTGCATCAGATGGACATGTAAAAAAGGTAGATTATGATTTATGATATAACGTCAATAAACGACCTGAAAAAAGCAGTTAAAGAACTACTGCTGAATATTCCTCCAAGCGCCATTTTTGCATTGCAGGGACATCCAGGAGCAGGAAAAACCACGTTAACAAAAGAAGCCGCAATACTTTTAGAAATTGAAGAACGGGTGCAATCGCCAACTTTTAACATAATGAACAGCTATTCTGGCCGCTATTTTGATGATTCTGCACTAAATGTTTTTCATCTGGATTGCTATCGCCTTACAAATGCTGATTCACTGATAGATCTACATTTTTCTGAAATCTCTCCGGATATTCCATTTTATGCCTTCATAGAATGGCCTGAGAAAGTAAATTTAAACTTGTTGACGTCAGGTGTTACCATTTATTCTTTAAAGTTAGATACTGTATGGAGCAATCAAGAAAATAAAGTCGTTCAAAGAACGTTAACATACACTCTATAAGTCCAATGAGAATACTGACCGTCGATACTTCCACACAATATACATTTTTAGCTTTATGCGACTTTAATCAAAAATGGAATATTAATAAATTACTTTGTGTAAAAACCGATAGAAGAAAAGATAACTGGCTTGAATTGTTGATTCATGAATTTTGCGATAGCTTTCCCTTAAATAATCTTGATGGCTTTGCGGCAGGGTATGGACCAGGATCATTTACCGGACTTAGAATTAATTTTACTTACCTGAAAACTTTGGCTATTTTATGGGATAAATTGTTTTTGACTTTTTCGACTTCTCGTTTTTTTCATTCATTATTTTGTAAAATAGATGAAGCTTTACTGGTACAAACAAACCGAACTCTGTATTTTTCATGCGATCCAGATCAAGATGATAAAGCAGACAATATTCGAAGTTTAGCGGAATGGACAAATCACTATTCACAATTGAAAGACAATCTCTTGAAAACAGAGAATGCTCTCGTTACTCATAAAAAAATCAAGATTTGGAATCAATATCCGCAACTTGAGAATTCCAAAGAAAAAACTGCACCGGAATTTGATCCGCAGAGCATGGTGACTCAAGATATAGTCGCGATAGATATGCCGGATCCTGATTTTATTTTAAAAAACAAAAAGGAGCTAATGAACAGCATGCCATTTTATGGACATGATCTCGTCGCTAGCAGGAAATTATAATGTATAAATCTTTTCAAAATTTATTATTCACTTTAAAAAAAGCAAGGGGCAATCCTGTTCCTATGGTTCTTATTAAAGAAGAAAAAACCGGCATTGCACAAACGCAAAAAAATACTCAAAGAAGAAAAGGAAAGCATGGTTCATCTGAAACCATGGATCAATTTTTAAAAGATCTGGAAATGTATGAACTTATTCAAATTAAAGGATCACAGGTTATTCCTCGTCATCCATTTTTAATCGAAGTAAGATTATCGGTCGCGCCAAACGGTATGGCTTTCGGCATGGGAAGCTTTGATCGTGATATAATTATTCCTCCTTCAAAAAGAAACGGCGCAAATCACCGAGACAAAGTTTTAATTGAAATCATGGATATTTCCAGGGACAGATACGAAGGCAGAGTGGTTTCTATTGTTGAACCATTTACAACACAATATCTTGGTAAGGTCAGCAGCCGCATTGAATCCGGCATTGTTTTAATACATCTGATAGATCTCCCAGACTCGCCTGTAGGAATATTAAAACATACCGGCACAATAGAATCTGATTCATACATGATTGTTGAAGAAACCGGAGAAACTCGTGAAATCGCTATTCCTGAAGATGACACAGGTAAAAGTCGTGGAAATAAAAAAGGAAATTATCCATTATATAGGGAATGTAATGTTTTTCGCCTGGTAAAAAATGTTCCTGTCTCTCAAAGCACATCTGATCATATGAGAATCGCTGCAAGATTTAATATACCTGTTGAATACGACAGCGAATTGATTCCCCGCAAAAGAGATATGAAAAAGCTTGAAAAAGCAGGAATGAAAGACCCCAAAAGAGTAAATTTAAAAAAACTCTACTCATGCACAATTGACGGAGCCGATTCAAAAGATTTTGACGACGCCATTTCATTTGAAAAAAGAGGCGATAAGTTAATTTTGTATGTTCATATCGCTGATGTTGGGCATTACGTTGCTAAAGACACCTTGCTGGACATGGAAGCTTACAAAAGAGGAAATTCTTACTATCTGAAAAACTACGTTTTACCAATGCTCCCGCCAATTTTATCTGAAGATTTTTGCAGCCTTCGCCCGAAAACAAAACGGCTCAGTTTTACCTGTGAAATGCATTACAGTCAAGACGGAAACCTGCTGGAATACCACTTGTATAAATCCATCATTCATCTTGGAAAACGATTTACCTACGAAGATGCCGAAAAACACCTGGAAAAAAAAGGATCGCCTTTATATGATATTTGGCAACTGGCAAAAAAATTACACCAAAAACGAGTGGCTACAGGTAAAATAGAACTTAACATCAAAGAGACAGATCTCGTTGTCGACGCTCATGGACGGATTCTCACCATGCACGAAAAAGCGCGCCTGAACTCTCACAGGTTGATTGAAGAATGTATGTTAAGCGCCAACATTTGTACGGCAAACTTTATGAGAGAAAAAAAGATTCCTGGAATTTACCGGGTACATGATCCAATGCCGGCAAGCGGTCTTGAAAAAATAAATGCATTCTTAAAACTGTACGGATTTAACACTCAAATTAAAAACCTTCATTTTCAGCAAGTTCAAAAAATTATTAAACTTGTTGAAGGCAGCGAAGTAGAAGAAATCTTTAACTACATTTTATTGCGATCTTTTTCTCAGGCAGCTTATAAAAATATGCCGCTTGGTCACTGGGGACTCGGATTTTCAGACTATACCCACTTTACTTCGCCCATACGTCGTTTTTCTGATCTCGTGGTTCACCGGCAATTGTTCGCATGCCTATCCGGAGAGCATCTTCCCTATAACAAAAAACAACTGGAAGTGATCGGAACCGAAACCAGTCGCCTGGAACGAGTTGCGATGGATGCAGAGAAAACTGTTTTAAAACTCATCTCTCTGAGACATTTTAAAGATAAAATAGGCGAAACCTACAATGCATTTTTTTCTGGATTTAATCAAAATGGTCTTTTTATACAAACACAAAATCCGCGCGTTGAAGGTTTTATTCCTGCGGCAAGTTTTGACAAACGCGGCGAAGTATTTACAATCGATGATTTTCGCGTTAAATTGCCCAGATTTTCCAGAGAAATTGCTCTTGGTCAAAAATTTAAAGTAAAATTGGTTAAGGCAGATTGGGAGAAAATTCAGTTGGCTTTTGAAATTGTTTCTATCGAAAAGTCTTGACGGGAAAATAGCAGCTTGTTTTTTTTATTTTTCAAAAACCAAATTAAACTCTTCTATTGGTATAGGTTTACCAAATAAAAAACCCTGCGAAGTCATACATCCATTGTTAAGTAAAAATGTATGCTGATCTTCGGTTTCAACACCTTCGGCAATTACATTTAAATTAAAATTTTGCCCCAGATTGATGATGGTTTTTACCATCATCGCATCATTGACATCTGTCATAATATCACGAATAAAACTCTGGTCAATTTTTAACTGATTTATGGGCAATTGCTTAAGATACGACAAAGATGAATACCCTGTGCCGAAATCATCAATTGATAACTCTATTCCAATTGACCTCAATGCATTCATTTTTTCCACGACATTGCTTACATTGCTTAATAAAATATGTTCCGTTAACTCAAGATTTAAACGAGAAGGATCAATTTTATGTGACTTTATCGATGCTGCTATTTTTTCAACAAAATCATTTAATCCAAATTGACGGGCGCTTATATTGATGGAGAGTATCAGGTGACGCGTCTTTTTATTTTTACTCCAGCTTGCAATTTGACGGCATGCATTTTCAATCACCCAGTCGCCGATTTCCAGAATTAAATTACTTTCTTCAGCTATGGGAATAAACTCCAAAGGCAGTATTATACCCTTAACCGGATCATACCATCGTATCAAAGCTTCTGCGCCGACAGGTCGCCCGCTCATATCCACCTGAATCTGGTAGTGAAGCTTTAATTGATTATTTTTAACGGCATTTCGCAAATTTAATTCAATGGTGGCGTGATTTTCAACAGCTTTTTGCATATAGGGATCAAAAAAACGAACCATGTTCCGTCCTGAATTTTTTGCCTGGTACATGGCAATGTCGGCTGACTTAAGCAATTCGCTGGGAGAGTTTTCATTTCCCTGATACAGGGCAACGCCTATACTTGGCGAGCTGTAATAGTTATATTCATCAAGATTATAAGGTTCAACCAATGTGGATCTAATTTTTTCTGCAATGAGGGCAATTTTTTGCAAAGCCTGTTCCTGATTTACATTTACTTCTTCGATCAAGACGACAAATTCATCGCCGCCAAGTCTGGCAACCGTATCCATCTCTCGCAAACAGGTACTGATTCTTTTTGAAACCTCAATTAAAAGCAAATCTCCATATTCATGCCCCATCATATCGTTTAAATTTTTAAACTGATCTAAATCAATGAACATCACAGCGCCGAAATTTTTAGTACGCTCTGATTGAGCCAGCGCAAGATGCAATCGATCTAAAAGTAAACGTCGATTTGGTAAATTCGTCAGGGGGTCATAAAATGCCAGATTGTGAATTTCTTCTTCAACCTGCTTGCGACCGGTTATGTCGCTAAATATAGCAACGTATTGAATATGTTGAAATTCATCATTTTTTATCGCGGTAATGGTCATCCATTCAGGATATATTTGCCCGTTTTTTCGCCGGTTCCAGATTTCGCCGTCCCATGCGCCAGTTTGTTTTAACTGTTTCCACATACTTTCATAAAAAGCTTTATCGTGTCTTCCCGAACTGATTATATGAGGATTTTTACCAAGAACTTCTTCTGAACTATAGCCTGTGATATCTTGAAATGCCTTGTTTACGCGAATGATTTTTGCTTCGGCATCAGTAATTAAAATTCCCTCATGAGTTTCAAACGTTATGGCCGCAATACGTAATTCTTCTTCTCTTCGTTTACTTTCAGTAATATCATGGATGATAAAAATAAATTTGCCAATTTCATCTTCATACACATCTTCATCATTCCTTATGGCAGAAATGGATACGGCCACCGATATTTTAACATTTTTTTTTGACACACATGTTGTTTCAACGCCGGCAAAGTAGCCGACTTTTATTTTTCCATCAGACATGTGTTCAAACAAATACTTTTCGCTTCCAAATATTTTTTCTATTGAGTTACCGATAAGTTCATCGGCTTCATATCCGAGAAGAACCTCAATAGCTGGATTTACTTCAAGTATATTTAAATCAATATCGAGAACCAGCAATCCATCGGCCATAGCTTTAATTATGCTGTTTAAAAAATTGCGAGAAACGGTTGAAGCATGAAGCTCTTCTCCCAGCATATTTAAACCGCCGATGATACCATCGAGATCATCAAAATTTTCAGATGATTTTTCTCTTGCCTCCAGATTTCCAGACGCAAACTCCATTATGAGATGAAGTATCTTTTCAATACGGTCATCTTTTAATTTATCATTTTCCATTATTTTAGCATATCCAGATTTAATTTATAAAAAATGTATAGCATTTTATAAAATATTCAACCATTAATTCTTCTCAGCCAGTCCAGAGCTTTCTCTTGAGATGTAAAAAATTGAATTGGAAATTTTCCTTTATTTATTGTTTTGTTCAATGTTATCAAAAAAGCTGATAACACTTTTGCAAAAGTTGATTTCACAAGAACTGCAACAGCAATCGCATATTCAGGAGAATGTTTCACATAGTAAATCCTTGCTTCACGGCTCAAGGACTTATGCGGACCTGGGTCGATGAATATTGGCAACTTTTTACCATTGCAAATTTTATCAAGGGCGTTTAAATTTTCTTCAGCATCTTCAAGAGTCTCGTCAATACCCTGCGGATAAGTAACCATGACAATACCTTCATCTGAAAGCCCGATTTTGGTATTTCTGGTTTGAATTACCTTTTTTATATTTTCGTTTGAAAATTCTTTAACCATTTGATGGCCTCCTTTTCATTGGAAAAAGCCTTAAAAGGAAAAGGCGGTTGATTTATTTTTAAGAAAAAATTTGCAGCCATTACCGCCATGGAATTTGAACTGATCGTAGCGGCAGCCTTGATAACTTCTGAATTGACCTTTTCTGCAGCGAAAATTCTAACTTCACGGGAAGGCAGTTTAAAATTGATGGAATGCCCGATAATCAGGGCTTTTTTGCCTTTGGCAAGCTTTGAAATGCCAGAAAGAATTTCCTTAAGGTCATCGGGCATGAGTCCATTTTTATGATCAATGGTTAACCTTACAATACCCGCATCATCCATGGACAGGTTTGCAACTCTTGTTTTTAATATTTCATTTAAGTGAGTTGTCATACAATTATCTAATCAGTTTATTCAGTAAAATCCCTCAGCCAATCGAGCGCTTTTTTTTCTTCTGCAAAAAACCTGACAGGAAATTCCCCTTTGTTGATCGTCTTGTTCAGGGATATTAAAAATGTAGATAATACTTTAGTGAACGACGATTTAATGATCACGGCAACAGCAACGGCGTATTTGGGCGAATGTTTGACATAATAAATTCTTGCGTCTCGGCTCATGGATTTATGAGGGCCCGTTATGAAAATCGGACGCTTTTTGTTTTGGTAAACTTTACCAACAGCATTAAGATTATTTTCGGCGTCTTCAAGACTTTCTTCAGTGCCGGGAGTATAAACAGCATGTACAATGCCTTCATTGTCCAGCCAGATTCTGGCGTTTCTTGTCTTTACTTCATTATCTATTTTTTTATTTGAAAATTCTTTAACCATTTGATGGCCTCTTCTTCATCGGTAAACAGCTTAAACGGAAAAGGCGGTTTACTTATTTTTATAAAAAACCTGGCCGCGATATTTGCGACAGGGTTTATAGCAATAAAGGCAATTGCCTGAATGTATTTTGCGACTTCATCGTGAACGGGGTATGCCCTTACTTCACGAGACGGCAGGCTGTAATTAAGCGATTTCATAATGCAAAGAAACTTTTCGCCCTTTGACAATTTAATAGCAGCGCTTACAATTTCTTTAGCATCATCAATGGTGATACCATTTTTATAGTCTATAGTTAAATGCAAAATTTCATCTTCCAAAGACAGTTTCGCATTTTTTGTGGTTATATTTTGATCCTTCATGCGTGATTTCATATATTTAAATTTACAACCAGATTTTTATAATATGCTAAAAAAAATCACTCCGCCTGTCAAGTCGATTGAAATTAAATGTACCCCTTTTTGATTTTCAAATCGTACACGCGCAGGCTCAAATATTCAAAGAAATAGCCCGCCAGGCGAAGTTCGATCATTTCGCTTTTGCCCTGATTTACCGGAGCCTTTTAAAATTATAATTTAATAAAACCCGACAATCTTATTGACGCCCCTTTTCAGCGTTTTGCAGTAACCCAATGTCATTTATACGAATCAAAGGCGCAAGAGAGCACAACTTGAAAAATATTTCACTGGATATTCCCCGCGATAAATTAATTGTTTTTACAGGTCTTTCGGGAAGCGGCAAGAGTTCGCTTGCCTTTGACACCATTTATGCTGAAGGCCAGAGGCGCTATATTGAAAGTCTTTCTTCGTACGCCCGTCAGTTTCTGGGTCAGCTTGAAAAACCCGACGTTGATTCCATTGAGGGTCTTTCTCCGGCAATTTCAATTGAGCAAAAAACCACGCATAGAAATCCGCGATCGACTGTAGGTACCGTGACTGAAATTTACGATTATCTGCGTCTGATCTACGCCAGAATTGGAATTCCACATTGTCCGCAATGTCAGCGCGAACTTGAAGCGCGATCGGTTGACACCATCGTTGATCATGTCTTGTCGATTCCCCGCCGAGGTCATGAAAAAGCTGAAACCTTTAAACTTCAAATTCTGGCGCCGATTGTAAAAAGCCGCAAGGGGGAGTTTAAAGATATTTTTCAAAAACTACTTAAAGACGGTTTTGTTCGCGTTCGTGTTGACGGCGAAATTATGCAGCTTGAAGACGAAATAAACCTGGTTAAAAATAATAAGCACAATATCGAAATTGTCATAGATCGTCTTGTTTTAAAGCGAAAAGAAGATTCTGACTCCTCGTCGCAGACCCAGTCAAGAATTTCAGACTCCATGGAACTTGCCCTTCAAAAAGGCAGCTCACAAAGCATTGTTCTTATTGAAGAAATCGACGCAGCCGGTAAAAAACTCGGCGAAAAAGAAGAGTTGTTTTCGTCAAAACTGGCATGTCCATCTTGCGATATTTCGTTTCCTGAAATTAATCACCGGTTATTTTCATTTAACTCCCCCGACGGCGCATGCCCTGATTGTTCCGGCCTCGGATTTATTCCTGAATTTCATCCTGATCTTTTAATTAAAGACGGCTCTAAATCCATACGCGAAGGCATAACACAGGGACTAGGCTGGTCTGGCGACGGTCATTGGTATAAAATGACCATGGAAAGACTTTCTGAAAAACTTGGTTTTTCACTGGATACTCCATGGAATAAACTTTCCGAAAAATTTCGTAAGGTTATTTTATACGGAGATAAAAACATCATTTTAAATTTCAAATGGGGTTCTTCTGACAATGCCTTTGAATACACAAAATACTACGAAGGCATTATACCCAATTTACACAGGAGGTATAAATCAAACATCTCGGAAAACCAGCGCAGCAAAATGGAACAATTTATGGTCAACATGGCCTGTTCAACCTGCAAAGGCGCAAGGCTTAAACCTGAACCGCTGGCGGTAACGATCAACCATAAAAGTATTTATGAAATCACCCGTTTTAGCATTAAAGAAGCGGTGAATTTTTTCGATAAAATCAAACTTACCCAGACCGAACAAATCATCGCCGAACAGGCCATGAAAGAAATTAAAAGCCGGCTGAACTTTCTTTTTACTGTCGGCGTGGGCTATCTTACCATGGACAGAATTGCCGGCACGCTTTCTGGCGGAGAAGCGCAGCGAATTCGTCTGGCCACCCAGATTGGCTCCGCTCTTGTAGGAGTTCTTTACGTACTCGATGAACCGTCCATTGGTCTTCACCAGAGCGATAACGACAAATTAATTCACACGTTAAAAAACCTTCGCGACATCGGAAACACAGTGATCGTTGTTGAACACGATGAAGAAACCATCGAACATTCGGATTTTGTCGTAGATATTGGTCCAGGGGCAGGCGAACACGGCGGCAATGTAGTTTTTACCGGTTCTTATAAAGATATATTAATCTCAGAAAATTCAATCACCGGTCAATATTTAAGCGGTAGAAAAAAAATTGATATTCCTAAAAGCCGCCGCGAAGGCAATGGAAACATCATTCAAGTTCATGGCGCAAGCGAGAACAATTTAAAAAATATTGATGTCGAATTTCCTCTTGGAAAATTCATCTGCGTAACAGGTCTTTCCGGAAGCGGCAAAAGTACGCTTGTCAATGAAATTTTATATAAAGGCATTTACCAGAAAATGATGAACCCGCAGATACTTCCGGGTAAACATAAAAAAATTACGGGCATCGAACACATCGATAAAATCATCGACATCGACCAAAGCGCTATCGGCAGAACGCCCAGATCAAACCCGGCAACATACACCGGAGCTTTTACGCCGATTAGAGATTTATTTTCTGAATTACCGGCAAGTAAAATGCGCGGATATAAACCAGGCAGATTTTCGTTTAACGTTGCCGGCGGGCGTTGTGAATCGTGCGAAGGCGACGGAGTAAAAAAAATCGAAATGCACTTTTTATCAGATGTCTACGTTACCTGTAAAGTTTGCTCAGGAAAACGATATAATCGCGAGACGCTCGAAGTTAAATACAAGAACAAAAACATTTACGACGTACTTGAAATGAGCATTGAAACTGCCCTGGAATTTTTCGACGCCATACCGGCGGTAAAAACAAAACTAAAAGCCCTTAAAGACGTGGGGCTCAGTTACATGAAACTCGGCCAGCCCGCGACAACCCTTTCGGGAGGCGAAGCGCAGAGAATTAAACTGGCGACTGAACTTAGCCGCCGTTCAACGGGTAAGACGCTTTACATTCTCGACGAACCTACGACAGGGCTTCACTTTGAAGACATTCGACAGCTCTTGCATGTATTGCATCATTTTGTAAGCGAAGGAAACACCGTTGTTGTGATCGAACACAACATGGACGTGATAAAAACAGCAGACCACATCATCGACATCGGTCCCGAAGGCGGCGAACTTGGCGGGCAGATCATTGGTCTTGGCACGCCGGAAGCCATCTGTAAAATTAAAGATTCCATGACGGGAAAATATTTAAAGAAATGGCTAAAACCATTGTAATAAGATAATTAAATACAATTTGCCCCATTTAAGTGTTTGTATAAATATATTTAATTGACACAACGTATCCATCACGAAAAATTTCATATGGCCGTAAATAATGTAACACCAGACGAAGTGGCGCGAATTGCCCACCTTTCCAAACTAAACCTCGAAGGAGGAGAGCTTGAAAAACTCACTGATGACTTTAACCAGATTCTCGGCTATGTACAACAAATCAATGAAGTCAATACCGACAATGTTTCGCCAATGAGCCATGTTCTCGAACTGCAAAACGTAACGAGAAAAGACATTCCCCATGATTCATTTACCACAGACGAAGTAAAAAGCCTGGCGCCCGAATTTAATGCCGGTTATTTTGTTGTACCTAGAGTCATCGACGCACCCTGATGGCAACCCGCGTTCATGAAGTGGAGGAATATCAGGATTTCCTGATCTCTGAACAACGTAAAGGGGTGGTTTCGCCTGAACTTTACAACAACATGATTTCCCAATCAAAACCTGAAATGAACATTCTTGATTTTGGCTGCGGACTTGGATATGTCTCCGTATTTTATTCTGAAAAATTTAAAGAAACAGATGACGTTCATATCTATGCCTGTGACTATCAGGTTGATGTACTCGATTTATTATGGAAAAGAATCGCCGAAAACAAATTTAAAAAAATCACACCTTTTTTTATGAGCGATCAATCAAGGCTTCATTTTCCAAACTGGATCCCCATCGCTGATCACATCATTCTTTCGTTTAGCCTGTCGACAACCGACAATCCCGTCGATATACTGACCACCCTGCAAACCAAAATTTCAGGAACAACCATGATTCATCTTGTCGAATGGGACAAAAATAAAAAACATGAAAAAATTGACGTAATTTATCCGGAGCGGTACCGGTTGACCGTTGAGCAGACCAAAGACTATCTTGAACGAACCGGTTATGAAATTTTAAAAGACTATAAAATCAATGGCCCTTATTTTGCATATACCTGCCGGCTTAAAAACCCCGTAAGTCAGGTTTATTAAGTTAATTTTATATGAAAAAAAAATCTAAAAAAACAATCCTGAGAATCAATATGGCGCAGACTATGGACGGTCATACCGTTCAATCTGACGGTAAATGGGCGCTAGGCAGTAAAGAAGACAAGCGCCGTATGGATCGTCTGCGCCTGTGGGCAGACTGCATCATTGCCTCGCGAAAATCAATAGAAAACGACAACCCGAATTTATTTGCAAGAAGCAAACCAAATGCAAAACAGCCTGTTCCTGTCGTCATACTGAAAGACTTGAAAAGACAAATCTCATCTTCATCGAGAATATTTTCAGCTCCTCACCCTGCCGGTGAATTCTGGATATTTGGCTTAAACGCCCCGCAAATTGATCAATTGGTCGATACAGGTACATTGGACAAAAACCAGAAACAACAGACCGATCGAATTCAAAAATGGAAAATATACCATTACAATAACGTAAAAGACATTTATGATGCCCTGGTCGAAAAAGGGTATCGTAAAATACTCCTTGAAGGCGGACCAACGCTAAACGGTCTCTTCTTGCAATATGATTTAATTGATGAAATTTTTTTCACCATGGAGCCCTATTTATGGGCAGGCGAAAAAACAGATCGAATCATCACCACGCCTGAAACATTACCTCTTAAAAAATTTCGTCTGCTTACGGTTGAACGCCGAAAAGACGAAGTATTTTTCAGATATAAAAAAATTAAATAAACATTACGTCTCCGTTTTTAAGACACGGCCGTAACCGTTAAATTCAGTTGTCGCCGTATCGAATTGGTTTGCGCGTATATTTAAGCCTGCGAGTGTGCGAAATGTAAACTGCTGGCGAAAATATCCGCGGTAAAAAAATCTATCTAGGGGGTAGCGGAATAATCGTCATCGATTTTCATCAATTCGTTAAATTTTATTATAGATTTATCACTCTAAAAGTTTTTGACGATTATAAAGCGCGGGGGAGACTTCCCCCGTTTAAATTTTAAAAAGATTATTTAATGCCTTAAATAAAATTTCGCCGGCCTTTATATAGTTTTGCTTCCACTGTTTTCTGCCATCGGGGCAAATTTGATTTGTGCAGCACAAAAGCGCTATAAATGGAATTTGTCTTTTCATGCAAATGTAAGACAATGAAAGAGCTTCCATGTTTTCCCAGGCGCCAGACATGGCAGGGGTTAAATGATGAACAGTTTTTGAAATTCCAAAAGTAGAATAAACCGGCGTATTTAAAAAATCAATCGTCAGGTTTAACCGGTTATATGGGTGATTCCCGATATCGCCAGTAAAATCATCTATATCTTTTGTTATCCATTCTACGGGTAAAAATTCGGGTAATTCTTCAACGTTAAACTGCGGATTTAGAAAACGATTTGTAAGATTTAATTTAAAAATATCTTCAGCATTTGGCGAACCGGAAGTACCGGCGAGTAAAATTCCATCGGGCTGATGTACTTGACTTGTTTGATTTAATAATGTTGTAAAAACATAAAAAGATTCAAAAAGACCGATTCCGCAGGTGTAAAATTTTAAATTATATTTTGCCGAATTCTTGTTTAAAATTAAATCAATGCCTGGAATTTCTTTTTTATCGGCGGCAATGATCCAAATTGTTTTCATCTAGACTTGTGACTTATGTGATTTTAAAGGGCATGATAAATCATATGCAGACCTATGATCATTAAAATAAAAATAAACATTTCTTTTAGTCGTTGTTCATTTACGCGTTTTGAAAGCAAATATCCAAGCTGCCCGCCGATAAACACGCCTCCGGCGCCAAACAAAAAAGGAGTCAACAGGCTTTTTAAAAATCCGCCGCTAAGTATCGTATGGGTCATTGAGGCAATGACCGCAACAGAAAAGTTTATTATCAATGCAGTCGCGACAGCGTTTACCATTGATATTTTTAATTTTGAACGAATTGCCGGAATAAGAAAATCTCCAATTCCTATGGATAAAAATCCGGAGACAACCCCCATAAAAACGCCTGATCCCCTGAGCCAAATCGGCGCTTTAATTTTTGGATTGGTATTTAAAGTTTCATCGTAGGCTTCTGTTTGTGACGCAAAATAAACGGCAATGATCATGGAAACCGAACCCATAACGATCTTCATTGCCTGTACGCCGGCAACCCGCTGGCTTAGATAGGATCCGATCAGTATACCCAAAATTACAAATGGCCCCATTGATGCGGCAAGATTCCAGTACACTTTTTTACTGCGGATGTAATTGGAAACTCCGGAGCCCATACCTATAATTTGAATTCCAAAAGATAAAATAATTGCCTCATGCGGATTCATATCCATGACCAGAATTAAATAGGGAACCCAGACAACTCCGCCGGCAATTCCCATCAGTGAAGCAAATGTTGCAATGATGATACCAACGGGGAACAATGACCAGAATTCCATATGATTTGAACTATCTTCCGTAGAGGTGTTTTAACAATACAGCGCTGTCGATATAATCGAGCTCTTTAAGTATGGCGCCGACAAAACCGCCTCTTTGCATTTGTATTTTTAAAACTTCATCATATTGATCTTTTGTAATCACATTATCTGCCAAAATGGCATCCATTAGTTTTTTTTCATGCGGCGAAAAATCATCAAGAATAAATTTACGCATTTGATAAACCGTAAATGATTGCTTAATCATCGCAATACTTTCAACATTATCTTTTAATTGTTTTTGTTCTGATTGAAAGTATTTTTGTAATTCCGGAAGCAGATTTAACTTGCATTCAAGACAGGTAGCGGCTTCCTCGAAATTTGCGTGCATATTTTGAAGCTGAACAATGATCTCTTGAAGATTTGCCGTTAAGTCATTGATTAAATTACCCAGATCAGACACCTCATCTTTTGACTTCATATTTAAATTGACGCTGAGATCTCCGCCGGCAATTTTTTTAGCTTCGTTGATCATATACTGTATTGGCGATGCAATTTGAATTACAAATAAAAATAAAATAACAGCGCTGACAAGAATGAGGATTCCCACCATTATAAAAAATTTTCTGGTAAGTTGATCGAGAAGCAAAAATATACTTGCTTCAGATTCCTGACCGTCTTTAATATGGGTCATTTTTTCAATTACCTGACTTCTGTACTTATCGCTTTTAATTTCCAATAGAAGCTCAAGACCGACAAAAACGTTGGCAAAAGCTACCAGTAGAAAATAAAAGACCATTTTTCTTTTTAATGACGTTTTTTTTCGATTTTGTAACATACTAACCTGTTGATTACGATACCAACGATACAATAAGTTAAAATACCTATGCGCTGAAAAGGATTTTATGATGCAAGATAAAATACTTTCAAAAAGATCACACTCGAAGACTTGACCAGATATGTAAATATTAAAGGAGTGTAAACATAGCAGGCATGACATGATTGAAAAAGAAAAAATTCGTTTAAGAGAAATACCCTATAATTATACTTCCTTTACAGATAAAGAAATTGTTATTAAACTTCTTGGTGAAGACAACTGGAATACATTAAACAACCTTAGAAAAAAAAGAATCACAGGAACATCTGCGCGAATGCTCTTTGAAATTCTTGGCGACATCTGGGTGGTCGTTCGAAATCCATTTTTACAGGACGATCTGCTTAAAAATGCAAAAAGATGGAAAGCATTGACACATGCCCTGCGACACAGGCTTGATCAAATTTATTCCAGAATAGAAACAAATCATGCGGCAAAATTACTTGCTGACGCGACGTCCAATGCTATCGATACATTTGAATCATGGTTTCCTGAACAAAAAAAACTCAGACAAAAAACTGTCGCAAAACTCAGTAAAGTTACAGCCAGAGATAACATTCATTTTGATGGCCTGGCCAGAGTCTCTCATGCCACCGACGCCAGCGACTGGCGCGTTGAATTACCATTTGTTGTCATCACTCCAGACACAGAAACCGAAATTCGACCCATTGTTAAAAAATGTATTGAACTGGGTCTAACCATGATTCCTTTTGGAGGAGCGACAGGATATACAGGAAGCTTGATTCCTTTACATTCCGATACAGCAGTAATCAATACCGAAAAACTGGAAACTCTTGGCGAGGTTAGAACTGAAATTTTATCAAACGATGTTGAATGTAAAATTGTCAGCGCTCAAGCCGGCGTGGTAACTAAACGTGTAAGTACCCTTGCAGAAGAAAATGGCCTTGTGTTTGCCGTAGATCCGACTTCTCAAACAGCTTCAACCATTGGAGGTAACATCGCCATGAATGCCGGCGGTAAAAAAGCTGTTTTATGGGGAACCACGATCGACAACCTTTACTCATGGAAAATGGTAAATCCAGATGGAGAATGGATTGAAATAAAAAGGTTAAATCATAACCTTGGAAAAATTCATGACATTGAAACAGCTGTTTTTTCAGTAACACGTTTAAATGACGATGGAAAAACCCCTTCAAATGAACCAGTGATTTTAAACATCCCCGGTAGAAAATTCAGAAAAGAAGGCCTTGGAAAAGACGTAACAGATAAATTTCTCGGCGGATTACCGGGTATTCAAAAAGAAGGCTGCGATGGAATCATCACTTCTGCTGAATTTATTTTACATAAAATGCCGGCCTTTACATATACGTTTTGTCTTGAATTTTTTGGTCACGACATGAAAAAAACAGTTCCGACCATTGTTGACATAATTGATTATATTAAAACAACCGAACATGTAAAACTTGCCGGCCTCGAACACCTTGACGAACGTTATATTAAAGCCATCAAATACAACATTAAATCCAGCAGATCTGATATGCCCAAAATGGTTCTATTGGGAGACATTACCAGCGACAATGAAAAATCGCTTAAAAAATCAGCAACCGATATATTATCGATAGCTAAGGCAAAAAATGCAGAATGTTTTGTAGCAATTACGCCGGAAGCCCGAAGAAATTTTTGGGCAGATCGAAGCCGGACTGCGGCAATTGCAGCTCATACCAATGCATTTAAAGTAAACGAAGACGTTGTTATTCCAATACGAAGATTATCAGATTACAATGAAGGTATTGAAACCATTAACATTGAATATTCCATTAAAAATAAACTGGATATTCTCAATAACGTAATGGCCTATCTTGAAGGTCCTATGCCTGAGACGGAAAAAATGAGAAATTATGAGGCCTCTTCAGAAAGAAACACCATGCTGGCTCTCAAGAAAAAAATTGCCCTGAAAAATTTATCCGAAATTAAAAAACGATGGAGCTTTATATTAACAAATCTTGAAAAATCCGCTTCCGGCAGTACAAAAATATTAAATGCCGAAGAAAAAAAGAAAATTAAAAAAGGAGATCGTTTAAAAGATATAATCCTCAGACATGATATTCGTATTTCATACAGACAGGAAGTTGAAAAATCTCTTAAGGAAATTTTCAGCGGAAGCGAATTAGAAGTTGTACGGGCAAAGTTTGACGAAATCCATAAGGAAATTCGTTCCGGAAGAATATTTGTCGCTCTTCATATGCACGCAGGAGATGGAAACGTTCATACAAATATCCCGGTTAATTCATACAATTATGACATGATGCAAAATGCCCATCACATTGTTGCAAGAGTTATGAAGCTTGCGACTTCTCTTGACGGGGTGATTTCGGGAGAGCATGGTATTGGTTTAACCAAGTTTCCATTTTTAAAAGAAGTGGATAAAAAGAATTTTGCTGATTATAAACAAAAAGTTGATCCAAATGGTCATTTTAATCGCGGCAAACTGCTTAAAGGCGCTGACACTACACTTTCATACACCCCTTCGCTTCAACTTGTTTCACAGGAAGCCATCATCATGGATGAAAGCGATCTGACAACGTTAAACAATGAGATCAAGCACTGCCTCAGATGCGGCAAATGTAAACCGGTATGTACGACACATGTTCCCAGGGCAAATTTACTTTATTCTCCAAGAGCTAAAATATTAGGCGTGGGCATGTTGATTGAGGCATTTTTGTATGAAGAACAAACTCGTCGCGGCATATCTCTTCAACATTTTGATGAGTTTAACGACATTGCTGATCATTGTACAATTTGCCATAGATGCTTTAAACCATGTCCGGTTAACATTGATTATGGAGATGTTACCATACTCATGAAAAATATTTTAAAAAATCACGACCAGCGCAAGACAAATATTGCTGCCTCGCTGGCCCTGTCGTACTTAAATATAATTTCGCCTACATGGATTGGATTTTTACGAACATTTTTATTTAAACCGGTTTTTCGCATGCAGCGGTTTATTTTTCAAATGTATAAATTAACGAAGCCTCTAAACAAGTCAATTCCTGAATCAACAACGGGGAACATGACTACGGCAAGCCATATCATAAACTCGATTAAAAAACCGCTTCCGGTTTTACCGCCAGGTAATATAAGAAGTATTCTTGATATTGAAGACAGTAAATATGTTTCAATTTTAAGAAAACCTGAAATCAAAGATTCTGAAGCAGAAGCTGTTTTCTTTTTTCCGGGTTGCGGAATTGAAAGGCTTTATACAGACTCTGGTTTTGCTGGTTTAGCGCTTCTTTACGATCTGGGTATTCAAACCGTACTGCCGCCGCAATATACATGTTGCGGGGCTCCCCAGGCTGCCTCTGGAGATACAGATCTCAGCAAATCGATCACAACAAGTAATCGTGTTTTATTTCATAGAGTTGCCAACACATTGAATTACCTGGATATAAAAACTGTTTTAGTAATGTGTGGTACGTGTATCGATCAGCTTCAGTCCTATGAATTTGAAAAAATTTTTCCCGGATCAAGATTGATTGATATTCATGAATTTCTTCTTGAAAAGGGAGTTAAATTAAAGAAAAGCAGTTCCGAATACATTTACCATGATCCCTGCCATACCCCGATAAAGACAAATTCTCCCACAAAGGTTATCTCAGAGCTCATGGGTAAGCCGGTTGTTTTATCGGATCGTTGCTGTGCTGAATCTGGACTTTTTTCTGTAGCAAGACCTGATATTTCGACACAGGCAAGATTCAGTAAGCTTGAATCACTTCAGGACAATATAGAAGAACTAACCGGCAGTTCCGGAAAAAATAAAAACAACCATATAAAACTATTAACTACCTGCCCGTCGTGTATTCAAGGTCTCTCAAGATATACACCGGATACGGGTATTGAGCCTGAATATGTCGCTACGGAACTTGCCAATCAATTGCTTGGTGAAAACTGGAAAAATACGTTTATTAAATCCGTTAAAGATAAAGGAATTGAAAAAGTACTTCTTTAATGCCTGATAATTCTAACGATATTTTTGGAATTGGAATTGAAAGCAGTTGCGATGAAACAGGTATCGCTATAATAAAAAACGGTAATGAAATTATCGCAAATCCTGTTTTCAGTCAGATTGATTTACATAAAATCTATGGAGGCGTAGTGCCAGAAATGGCAAGCCGAATGCACCTTGAAAAATTCCCGGCACTTCTTCAAGAAATTTTAAATCAATACCGTAGCGAGTTTAACAGAGCCTCTTATATTGCTGTAACAGTTAGACCAGGACTTACCGGTTCTCTACTCATCGGTTACTACCTCGCTCTTGGAATTAAAACTGTACTTAAAGTTCCTGTTATCCCCATTCATCATCTCGAAGCTCATTTTTATGCAAACGTGTTAGACAATGAACTTTTTAAAAATAAAACCCTGGAATATCCGTTTATCGGTTTATTACTTTCTGGAGGTAACTCCAGCATTTACAAAGTAAGCGGGCTTGGAAAACTGGAATTAATTGGCGACACTCTTGATGATGCCTGCGGCGAAGCCTATGACAAAGCTGCCGCGTTACTGGGACTTGATTACCCTGGCGGTCCTGAGATTGAAAAACGAGCTAAAAGTTTTTATGAATCTAACCCTGAATTAAAAAGAGGTAATATAGAAACTGAAAATCCTCTTCCGAAAATATTAAAAGATCAAAACCGTAATCAATGTAATTTTTCATTCAGCGGAATTAAAACAGCTCTTTACTACTTCATACGCTCAAATCCAGATCATGACACCGATCATCTTTGCTGGTGTTTCCAGGAAAGGGTATTCGACATTATCGAAAGAAATGTAAAACATGCGTTGTCACTGACAAAATTTAAAAACCTGGTAACAGGAGGCGGCGTGATGTCTAATCAAACTTTACGAAAAAGAATTTCATCAATATGCGATGAAATGGGGGTTAAACTCTATTGTCCTTCGCCTTCGTTATGCACAGATAATGGGGCGATGATTGGTGCGCTTGGCTATTATTACTTCAAAGAAAACGTAATTTATCCGCATGAGAACGTAATCTCGTCAAAAACGGAATTTTTTAGCAGCTACTAATAATTTATTTTTAACGTCTGGAGTTATAGGCTTTTCAAAACGAAGACCATGATAATAAGCATACTGATCCATCATTGTTGACTTTCTGGCTTCTTCAAAAACCAAATGAGCATTAAATTTATAATTGTCGATATATACCGTATAGGCTTGATCTTTTAATTCTACATTTGTAACGACACGTATGCCGCCCTCAGAAAGATCAAAAGAAGCACATTTTATTTTATTTTTGGAATTATGAGACAATAACTCAACTTTATAATTAAAAATTTCCCGTCGAAATTTTCTTTTTTCGTCTTTTGGTATAATTGTTTTATGACGCTCTTCTGTTTTAATTACCATTATAATTCATTCAAATGTTAAAGAGCATTGGTTGTGTCAAGATTTTTTATTTGATTATAGGATCTGCCCCCTATACAAATCAGTATTAAAAAATATTTTTTAATTTTGAACCATCAAATTAAGTTAATCTATTTATCGATATACCCGCCACAAAAGTACAAAAGTACCATGAATTTTGAATTTAAAAGGATGATTGTCCTATTTACATTTCAAAAAAAAATGCCTATAATCAGGGCATGAAAAGAAAAATTTTGTTTAAAAACCAGATGCGATTTAAAGTAAAATCGTTGATTATTCTGAGTTTGGCGTTTTCGTGCCCGGCCTTTGGCCAAGTCCAGGCAGATCAGCATCTTTACTTTAAAGATATTTACAAAACCAGATTTACCTCAATGGAGCAGGCCGAAAAGACAAAAAGCGAAAATGAGTCAGACTTTACCATTTTGCTGGAATATGCTCATTACTGCTACGTTACCGGCGCGCAAATGCCGCCCAAAGATAAAACAGGATTGGACTATGTCGAGCGGGCTTTTGAGACCTATCAAAAGTTGTGGAAGAAAAAGTTTTCTGACCCCAACATTCAGTTTTATATGGCCAATGCCTATGCCAGTCAGGGCAATAATCCAAGAATCAACATGGGGACTTTGGTTGAATATGTTTTTCGGGCGCGCAATCTCTATTCCATGATTATTGATCTGTACCCTCAAAATCTCGAAGCAAGGCTTGGTAGGGCGCGTATCAATATGAACTTAAATGCAGCTACCGGCCGCCCCGATGCCGTTCACCATGAAGATATTCGGGTGTATCTGGAAGGCTACGCAAAATTACCTCAGGATTTAAAAGAACATGGATATTACAAAATGGGTCTTATGGAAATGTACCTGGCGCAGGCCATGCTCGATGTTGAAGCCAAACAATGGAGCGAAGTGCAAAAAAATATAAAACTCATTGATACGGCGCTTTTGCATGTGCAGGCAAAAAAGTTGTATCAGGATGTGCTGAATGAATTAAAGAAAGGAGCCGCAAAATGAATATGATTGATTTGCAAAATGTCAGCAAGATTTACTATCCAGGGAAAATTCCCGCGGTGGCCTTAAACGACGTTTCGCTTCAGGTAAAAAAGGGAGAGTTTCTTGTTGTGGCGGGTTCATCGGGCAGCGGTAAAAGTACACTGTTGAATCTTATTGGTTTGATTGACGAACCCAGCTCGGGAAGCGTCATCATTGATTCTCTGGAAACAGAGGGCAGCAAAGAAAAAATATTGACCAAAATTCGCAGGGAATATCTGGGTTATATTTTTCAAAACTTCCATCTGATTCCAACGCTTACGGTTTTTGAAAATGTAGAGCGTCCGCTGCTTTCTACGGTGCGAGATGTGTATGAGCGCCGCCTGCTTGTAGAGGAGTCTCTCGAAAGGGTGGGATTACAAGATTTCTTGAAAAGATATCCCAACGAAATTTCCGGCGGTCAGCAACAAAGGGTGAGCATCGCGCGCGCGTTTGCAAAAAATCCTGAAATTGTTCTGGCTGATGAGCCTACGGCAAATCTGGATTCTGCCAACGGCGCTTCTATTTTGGAACTCATGGAAAAAATGAACGTTGAAAAAAATGTGACCTTTGTTCTGGCCAGCCACGACCCGGAAGTTTTATCCCTGAGCCATCGCCAGATATTGTTAAAAGACGGAAAAATAATAAGCGATAGAACTTCAGTAAAAGAAGAGCCACGGATAAACACGGATGAACACAGATAAAGAAAAACTTTTTGGAAAATCCAGGCCGCCGTTCAATTTCAATATCAGGAATTCAGGTTAAAAAGGAGAATAAAATGAAAACTAAATTAATCACACAGGCATACGATTTATGGCAGTTTTTAAAATTTGCCGTGAAAAATGTATGGCGCAATCGCCGAAGGGCTGCCATTACCATGTCAAGTATTGCCGTCGGAACCATCACGCTGGTTCTTCTGCAAAGTTATGTAAATACGATGGAGATGGGATTACAAGCCGATGCCATACAAAAGCAATACGGACATTTTCAAATAGCCGCCAAAGGATATTTTTCCGCGGAAGAAAATTCGGCAGAATTTGTAATGAGCAGGGAGGTGGTTCAAAAAATTACTGCAAAAGCCATGGAACTTGATTCCGTAGATTTTGTAAATACGCGAATTCATTTAAATGGTATTATTGGCACGCAAAAAAAATCAACGGTATTTATGGGCATTGCGGGCATACCCTCTGCCGAAGGATTGATGGCGCCCACGCTTGTAAAGGGAAATCTTCTTTCAGATAAGGAATCCGGCGGAATTATGATTGGCAAGGCCATGGCCAAAAAACTCGGCATCGACATTGGAGATCATCTGATTGCTTTTGTCAGCGGAGCGAACGGATCGCAGGAAGCCATTGCGGTAAACGTACGCGGTATTTACGAAGCTCTGATGCCCGAGCAGGAGAAGGTAATCATTTATATGCCCATAAGTTCAGCGTGGGATCTCATGCTCGAAAAGACATCGCACCGAATTTTGATTTTTCTGAATAAGCCGGAGAAGTTGGCGCAAACCATCCAGACCATGCAAAAATTTATTAACGAAAACAATCTAAATCTTGAAATTCGTGACTGGAAAACACTGGCCGTTTTTATAAAGCAGGTCATCGGCATGTTTCGCGGTATGATTATTGTGGTGAGCATAATTGTTTTTCTGGTGATTATCTTTAACATTCACAATACAATGCATATGTCCATTCACGAGCGATTTCGCGAGATCGGGGCAATGCGCGCCATGGGTTCAAGCCGCGGCGAAATTATCAGGGAGTTTCTGGCTGAGGGGTTTATTATCGGTCTCTTTGGGGCGTTAGCTGGAATCTTCATTTCCCTGATTTTAATGCCTTGGATCAACGCCATGCACCTGAGTTTGCCGCCCGGCCCGGGACAAACCAAACCCACGCCGATCATGTTTACCCAGAGCAGCGTTGTGCTTATAAATGCCCTGTTGGTAAATCTTGTCACAGCATTTTTAGCGTCAATTTTGCCGGCACGAAAGGGCGCTAAGATCAGGATAATAGATGCCCTGCGGTATGTCTAAGGCGGGATAAACAGTAATGAGATTAAACTTATGGAAAATATTTTTTCAACCCCCTCCGCCGCAACCGTGTGCGGCGGACCAAACTTTAGATAACAAAGAACAAAATGGAGGATAAAATGAAAATAAAAAATGTTAAAAATTGTATCGCAATATTGGCTCTAATGCTCATGGGCGCGGTCGCCGCAGTTGATGCAAGCGAACCTGAAAAAAAATATTCCATCGCAAAAATAACGTTTATCGGTAATGTGCGAGTTCCTGAGAAAAAAATTCGGGAAATGCTTTCTATTAAGGAAGGCATGAAGTTGTCTCTGCGCGAACTGGAGTTTTCCATCAAGGTATCAAAGGCTAAAATGGAAGGAAGCGGCCTTTTTATGTTTATTGAAATGAATTATGAAACCCGCGACGATGCAACCTGCAACATCATTATTTCCATGGGCGAAAATGTTATGATGCTGGATATTATTGGTCTGGAAGAGGGTGCTTTTACCCGGTTCAGCTCCATTTCAGAAAAATCTCCCGACTTTGGATTTATGGTAGGCCTAAAATCTCAGTCGCTCTATTTTCGATTTCCGTACTGGCTTGGATCACCTTTGGATCTGGCAACAACCGTTACCCACCACTCGTATAAAATCCCTTTTTATACGCTAAAGGAATACGATTACGAAGCGGCTTCGGGGCGCGCGGCGTTGTCGATGAGCGTTTTACGTAACTGGAAAATAAAGGTTCCGGCCATGTTTCGATACAATATCAAGAGCGATACAAAAACGGTAAATACGAGCGACTTGTCAACCGGTCTTGAAACCCTGCTTGATTTTTCGCACTACAAGGACGTTATTTACGCCGGCTTTGATTTAAATGCGGCAGTTTATCAGGGCATTGTAAAATTTCCGTACACAATGACTTCGGCGGGCGTCAATGTTTATGTAAAGCCGGCCAAATGGGAAGAAATCATTTTGCGCGGTCGCTATCGGTCGACCGTAAACGGCAATATCCCCGATTATCTTTTATACCGCATTGACAATGAATATCAGATACACGGCCAGATTACAAACCATTACTTTGGGCGAAACAGCGTTGTACTAAATGCCGAAAACTGGATACGCGATATTGTGACCGTTCCGTCGTCCATCACCAACATTCATTTTAATTTACTGGCCTATGTCGATCTGGCCATGGCGGGCGATCAAATTGTCGCGATTCATCGCGATACCTGGAATCTTTCGACAGGCGGCGCCATCAGCGTCGAGTTCAGCGCTCCGTTAAACCTGGCGCTGCAGGTCGGTTACGGGCATGAACTGTGGCAAAACACAGGCGGACAGTTCTATGTAAAGATGGGCTATGAATATCGCAAAGGTAATTTCTTTGAGTAAAAAGGGGCAGGTATGCCCCTATGGGGTTGTCTAATAAGTCAAAATTTAAACGCGAAGACGCAAAGAATGCAAAGGAATTAAAGGAAATGATAAGAAAAATACCTTTATTTCTTTACTTTGCGCCCTTTGCGCCTTTGAGGCGAGACCTTTTAGACAGCCCCCTACCCCGACGTGTTTTTCAGATTCAGTACAACAAATGTCTTTATTATAACAAGTTTTCCTTTCATCCAACTTTTTTTGTGGTAAATATCATGCTCATCCTATCATAAAACGTCCTGTCAGTCTTCCCTGCGGATCAATGGAGAAGAAAAAAAGCGTAGTCTATTCCAGTTTGTACTCTAAAGTTTTAATCTCTACCCGGTTGCGTCCTGACTCTTTCGCTTGATACAACGCTTCATCCGCAACGGTTACAAGCTTGTCGCTGGACAGATCACCTGGAAATGATTCGGCTACACCAATGCTCACGGTAAAGGAGAATTCCGCGCCAGCCAAACTTTTGACCGTGGTTTTTTCCACAGTGGTACGTATGCGCTCCGCCACCCTGGCAGCATCCACAGCCGAAGTCTCCGGAAGCATGATCGCAAATTCCTCTCCGCCCAATCTCGCGACCACGTCAATTTCGCGGATTGCTTTTCGGCAAATATCGGCAAGCTGGCAAATAACCAAATCGCCCGTCATATGTCCATAGCTATCGTTGATTTTTTTGAAATGGTCGATATCCAGCATCATCAGCGATACGGGATGTTTCAAACGTGAAAACCGGGCAATTTCCTGTTTCAGCAACGGTTCAAAATAGCGTCTGTTATTTAAACCGGTCATGGAATCGGTAAGGGATGCATGCTTTAGCGCCAACTCAATTTCATATCTCAGTCTGTAATTATAAGCATCAGCAAAATAAATCAACATCATCAAAGACACCGTCGGCCAGATCAACACGGCATAGTGGTCATGTTGAAAGCCAGGGGCGTAACCCAGCATGGCTAGCATATGCGGAGCACCAGCAACCAGGATAGCCTGGATCATGTTAAAAAACAAGGGGAAAGCCTGCAACAGCAACATGGGGACGAAGGCAAATATCATGAAGCCGCCGATGCCATAAATCATGCCGGTATTAAGCCGATTAAGAATCACAATGAACAAAACTTCAGCCAGCAAAATTGCCAAGAGGGATAAAAAAGCCAGCAACCTCCACCGACTCACATACTTGAACGCGACTACCATTAAAATCAAAAACAGATATCCTGCCCTGAGCCCGATTGTGTTCATCGAACCCAGCGGATCTGTGACGTAATCCCACACCCAAAGAGCAGCGCCAAAAAATCCGGAAAGGAAAAACATGGCCGAACAAAAAGAACGGTAATCTTCCAGTTTTTGGTTTCTAAGCGCTTCAGATTCAAATATAAAGCCAAATCGCCCGGGTTTGATTGCTTTTTCATAAATTTTGCCCCGAATGATTTTGGTCGGACTCATTTCATGATTAGGTTTTCGGAGGTTTCATTGAAACCGGATTCAAGCAGAGTGTTATTTTCTGCGGAATTTTTCATCTTCATATACATCTTTACAAAGGTTTGATTAGGCCTCGTTCCTTTGCCATTTTCGGAAAGCTCCGGCCTGATGGATTTTAGTAAAAACATTGCCATTTCACCCTTGTTTTTACACATAACAAATCCTCGCGGTTCGGTTACAAAAAATTGATCGACAATGTTTTTTGTAGATTCCGATAAATTAATCTCTCCGGCAAGTCCGCTGGATTCCATTCTTGATGCAATGTTTACCGCGTCTCCCCATACATCATAGGCAAACTTCTTTTTACCAATAATTCCCGCAATACATGGGCCTGTGTTGATTCCAATTCGAATATCCCATCGCTTCAAACCTTTATTTTCTCTTGCCAGATTCCATCTTCGAACAAAATCCATCATTTTTAGCGCAGTGAGACACGCATCCACAGAGTGCGTCCGATTGGCTACTGGCAGACCTCCGGCGCACATATATGCGTCTCCGATGGTTTTTATTTTTTCAATATTCAACTTTTCTGAAATTAACTCAAATCTTGAAAAACAATAATCGAGATTTTTTACCAGTTTTTCTGGTGGGGTGGTTTCCGCAATTTTGGTGAACCCGACAAAATCTGAGAATAAAATGGTGGCAGAAGAGTAATTGAGCGGCTTGACCTCTTCACTTTTTTTCAGCTCTTCCACTATAGAATGCGGAAGAATATTCAGCAAAAGGCTTTCGCTTTTTTCTTTTTCGTGGAATATTTCTCGGGATTTGTCTTCTATAAGTCTGGTGAGCGAATCTTCTTTCGCCTTGGTCCGTTTGTAATTTCTCTCCAGCAGATTTTTCTCCTGAAAAATTGCGCGGCTTTTTTCTTCAATCAGATTGGTTAAAATCGCCTCCTTGGCTTTGCTGCGGTTGTAGTTTTTTTCCAGTTTTTCCTTCTGGGAAGATAAAGCGTCAGAAATTTTTATCAGTGATCCAAGAGCGTCTGATTTTATAGTTTCAGAATAATAGAAAACACCTCCGGTAGCGACAAAGGCAATAACAAGATTTAATACATACGATGATAGCTGCAAATATCCTTCATTGTAGGCATGCAAACTCAAAACAAAAAAAACAGCTACTGAATATAGGGAATACAGCAAAAGCCCTGCTTTTTTAGGGAAAAGTACAAATATCATAGCAGGTACAATAAAAGCCAGTGAAATGGAGTAGTAGTTTCCTTTATACTGATAAAAGAAAAGTACAAAAAACAGGGACATACTTAAAACCAGAAACCATGATGCAAATGATATAGACCCTGAACGCTTCGTCCATTTGTATGAAATGAGGTATAAAACTCCCATCACGATTTCGATAATCCCCAGAACAGGGCGCGGGGCTACGGCAAGATTAAATATTCCCGAAAAGAAGTAGATTACAGCAAATCCCGATAATACCAAAGACAAAAAAACAGTTTGCCGTTTTTTTTCTGTATATATGTCACTCATACGTTAATCAGAAAACACTTTTATTATTTGGGCAGATCATTGGCATTTTTTTTGAAAATGCATTATCTACTTTTTAACAAATGTAAGCTCAAGACGACAGTGATCGGCTCCATTATGCATGCATAACGGCTCACTGATTTCTATTTTTTCATTGTACAAGTTACCAACTCCATTGATAAGACCTTTGGCAAGCACGCACAGTTTTCTGGTGGAAAAATATTTCATCACCAGTTTATCAGGAGCCGGATCTTCATACTGAAATTGCGGCAGATGAACATCCGGATACAATTTTTTTACCTCAACGTGAATGATCTTGTCTACTGAATTTAAAAGTGTTTTTGCTGACATACCAGGCTTAAAAAAATCGGTATAGTCCTGGTGGTATTTGGAAGCGACAAATTCACCAAATGCATAGATGACATCGTTCATAGGTAAATTAAGATTTTTACTGCCTGCAGCAACAAGAGCAAACAGATCCTCATCCGGATAGTTTCCGGGGCTGACAAATACACCATCTTCCGTTTTTAAATGCGTTGTCTCAAGAAGTGTGTCCCACGCTTCTATACCGGCATTTTTAATGACAAATTCTTCCAAATACGTAAAAATTATACCTTTCATTAAAACCTTCCTAATCCTATTTTCAGGATAGTGTATAGCACATAAATTACGGATTGTCTTCCTTGCGGATCAGCCGAGAAAAAAAAAGTTAAAATTCACATAAAAAATGATTATCTATTTGTCTATAATTATGATTTATGTCGATCTCTATATAAGATAAATCGTTAATATGATTGAAATATATTATTATTTCGCCTTACTTTATTTAATTTTAACTGCGATACAAGTTTATTCCTTTGTTATTTCCCCTAAGCCGGAAAGACTCCTTTTTTCAATATTCACATTATTTATGGCGGCCTGTCATTATCATATGGCGCTATTTTATTCCGGCAGACTTCTGGCACAGCCCTATGTATACGGAATCTACCCGTTTATGGTGACTGTCACTTTTAGCTGGTTAATGATCTGGTTCCATTACAAAATGAAAACAGTTAAAAGCTCTGGATATTTGCTGGAACTGGTTCCTCCTCTGGCAGTTTTGATCGCATCCATTCCAGCTATACTTTTAACTAATGATGAGAAATCTTTCTGGGCAGAGAAAGCTTTCCATATAAAAGATCCGCTTTTGATGCCCAGCACAACCCCGCTTTTCATTTTCTTCGGATACGTGGTT
>Ga0224495_10000329_pt1 | contig 38128 bp, 30 predicted proteins | sample SF_Jul11_sed_USG_FD_168128 | JGI IMG/M metagenome (GOLD analysis project Ga0224495, IMG submission 168128) | Sediment microbial communities from San Francisco Bay, California, United States - SF_Jul11_sed_USGS_4_1 | ecosystem: Environmental > Aquatic > Marine > Sediment | place: USA: California... | reverse complement strand
TGTTTTTTCAGATAACAAGAAGATGGATGATTGATGAAGGATGAATATATGATTGAAATTATTTCGGGAATTATTGCGGTTTTATTAATCGTTATTGCGATCCTGCTTTACATTTTCCTGAAAAAAATGCCTCCGGGAAAACCGGAAAGCCCCGGTCAAAGTATCGGGCTTCTCCAGAACCAGATTACAGCTCTCAACGATTCGCTGAATCGCCGGTTTGGGGAAAGCTCTACCATGGTTTCCGAGTCGTTAAAGCAAAGCAATGAGCTGATTCGCCATATTACAGAAAAACTCACGCGCCTTGATGAAACCAATAAACAGGTAATGGGCTTTACCGAACAATTGCAGAGCCTTCAGGATATTTTAAAAAATCCAAAACAAAGGGGGGTGCTTGGAGAATATTATCTGGAAACCGTATTAAAAAATGTATTGCCTCCGGGCAGCTACCAGATGCAATATAAATTTTCCGATAACAGCCGGGTGGATGCGGTTATTTTCGTTAAAGACAAAATTATTCCTGTCGACAGTAAATTTTCCCTGGAGAACTATGAAAAAATGCTTAACGCTTCCGGTATCGCCGAGAGAAAAGCATTTGAAAAAATTTTTATATCCGATGTAAAGACAAGAATCCAGGAAACATCTTTGTATGTGAAAGAAGCCGAAAACACCCTGAATTTTGCATTTATGTTTATACCGTCAGAATCTATTTATTACGACCTGTTGATCAACCGGGTGGGCGATCTGGATTTAATTGAATATGCCTTCAAGGAAAAACATGTGGTTCTTGTTTCGCCGACTTCGTTTCTGGCGTATTTGCAGACCGTTCTTCAGGGACTTCGCGCGCTGCAAATTGAAGAATCTGCCCGCGACATTATTGTCTCTGTATCCAAACTGAAAAAACATCTGGACGCATATGACAGCGACATGCAAAAACTGGGTCAAAACATAGGTACTGTCGTGACCACATACAATCATGCGTATAAAGAATTGAGAAAGGTAGATAAAGACATTACAAAAATTACAGGCGAAGAATCTGTCATTGAACCTCTTCTCCTCGAAAAACCTTCTGATTCGGATAATGAAGAATAGGCATGCTGGCTGATCAAAAAATCCGGGACGAGATTATACATTATGACGGTTCCGCCTTTGTGCTTGCAGGCGCAGGAACCGGGAAAAGCACTATTATTGCCGATAAAATTATCTGGCTGCTGGAAAATAAAAAAATACAGTCTCTGAAAAATATTGCCGCCATTACATACACCAACAAGGCGGCAGCCGAGCTGAAATGGAAAATTGAAGACAAGCTTCATGCAAAATTACAGACTCTGAACTCCGAGTGCCCGGGCGTTAGCCGAAGCATTTTTGAGACCGCATTAAACAGCCTCAATGAAAGCTCCATTGGCACCATTCACAGTTTTTGCGCAAAAATTATCCGCACGTTTGGCTACTACAATAAAATGGATCCTGTATTTTCCATTATTTCAAAAGATGAAGGCGAATATTTGCTCAGGGAAACTTTTTTGGAATATATCGGGAAAAAAGTGGAAGACAATAAAACCAGCCCTGTTGCGACATCCTGGAAGTCCATTGTAAAATACGGCGACCATTCCAGTCTTGACGAATTGACTTTGATTCTGGAGAGCGCGATTGAAAAAATACATCATCTTGAATTTACAAGCTCCGAAAATTTTCCCGTCCAGAACGAAAACGATCTTTTATCTTTTCAAAAAATCATTTTTAATGAATATATTTCCGGATTTTTGAACATGATTTCTTTTTATGATTACGAAAAAGAAGCGGCGCAAAAGGAAAACTCTCTGGGGTCAAAAATAAAAAATCTAATGGATCTTTTCAAAAGCGAAACGGATTTATACGAAAGAATAGATTATTACAGCGAGGATATTCATCCCGGAACTCTGCGCGGATCTGTAAATTTTATTATAAACAATGGGGATAAAAACACAAATTCTATCCTTAAAACATATCTTAAAATTATATCGGAATATAAAACTTCCGGAGATTTTAAAATAAACGACGAAATAAAAAATTATTTTCGCAGCGCCCGGTTTCCGGATTACTCCGGTATTTCTGCGAGCGCCATCGAGTCGGAATATTTGAGATTTCTCTGGTTTCAGGCTGTCAAAGACTTTCAGGAATATTTTCTGGAGCAAAAAAAATGCCAAAGCTCGCTTGGTTACAGCGATATCATTCTAATGACTCACAAACTTCTGGAAAACGAGCTCGTCACATCAAACCTGAAAGGACGCTACAAATATATTTTCGTAGACGAATACCAGGATACCGATCCCCTTCAAACCGCCATTTTTGCGCGGATTTCCAGCGTTTTACCGGACGAAAATAATTTGTTTGATGCGGCAGAACAAACGCGACTAATCAGGGTCGGAGACGCAAAACAGTCTATCTACAGTTTTCGGGGAGCCGATCTGGAAACATTTTACAGGGAACATAAGGCATTTAAAATAAATTCATCCGGTTATTGCGGGAGCCTGATGGTCAATATGCGCTCCCATCCGGCCATTATTTCTTTTGTAAACCGCCTTTTTTCGCCGACACACAACAAACCTTTGCCCATGGATATTGAGCATTACGAGAGTCTGATCGCGGGAGCGCTTCCGCAGAAAATGCCTGAGCCCGGAGTATATATCAGCGTTTTTTCAGAACAGGGCGCAGAACAGGAAAACAAGGGGGAGAAAAAAAAAGCGCGCACTCTCAGAAAACAGGAAGCCGTATGGCTTGCCGATGAAATTGAGAAAACAAGGAATGCCAGACAGGATATATCCATATGTGTATTGTTTTTAAGCATGAAAGACAATTTGCAACCCTACGTTGAAGAGCTGGGACGAAAAAAAATACCCTGTCAACTTCTTGGACGAAGATACTATGGAGAGAATTTAACCAAAAAATATTTAATGCTTTTCTTAAATGTTTTATATAACAAGGCCGACACCCTTTCTCTTGGCGGTTTCCTGAGATCGCCCGTGGGAGGTTTTACAGACATGGAGGTACATAAAATATTTTCCAGCGGTCTGGCAAACAGCTTTCTGAAAAGCGGCGCATTCCATCCTGATTTATTTCCGGAGGGTTTGTTTTCTAATGACTCCGGGAAGCGGGTACAAACTGCAATGGCTGCTTTTCAGACCGCGCTTGGATTGGCGCAGAACAGCTCCATAAGTTCCATGCTATGGTATATTTTTGAGAACATGGATTTTTTGCCTTTCACAAGTTTGCTTTCCAACTCCGAAATTATCCGGGAAAGCATAGATCGGATTATCGATCTGGCGGCAATGACAGATTCCATGTCTTTTTCTTCTTTCTCAAAAAAAATCAAATTCTTTATGGAGGAAGTTGACCAACTGGAAAATATCCCGGAAGTCGACGAGCCTGCGGAGACATTTAACAACAGCGGCGTGGTGCAGATTATGAGCTATCATAAATGCAAAGGTCTTGAGTTTGATGTCATTTTTATGCCTGATTTGACTTACTCAAGGAAAAACCACAAGTCCGGTTTATACATTGAATCGCTTCCGGAACAATCTGGCGTAATTTTCCAATATCAAAACGACCTGTCGTTCCATCATATTTCGATGGAAGATGCTCAAAGCTTCATCAACAAAAAAAATGCAGCAGAACAGATTCGTCTGGTTTATGTGGCGATGACCCGTGCAAAAGAAAGACTGTATCTGCCGTTGTACCCGCCGCCTAAAAGCGGAAATTCTATTTACAGTATTTTAATCGAAACCCTTGAGCATAAATTTCATTTGAAAAAAAATCTGGAGCAGGCTTCAGATCAATGGACTGAAATTTCGTATGATCCCTCCACCAGGGACACCGCTGAAAGGGCAACATATTTTCTTCAAAAATACAATCCTGTTCTTGAGGAAAAGGATGAAGAAGCAAATCCATTTATTTTTCCGAAACCCGGTCAAAAGACGAATGTGAAAATAAATACTGCGAATATGCCGCCCTCCTATAAATTTGTGAGCGGGACCTCCATATTAAAAAAGTTAAACCGTGAAAATCAACCGGAATTTTTACCCCCGGAATTTTTACCCAAGGAATCAGAAGATTTGTTGATTGCCGGTGAAATCGAAAATAATACGGGCGATCACGGTCACGATCATTTTTTTCAGGCTGCCTTGCGTTTAAACGGCGCCCATGACGCCATGGAACGAGGAATTATTGCGCACAGCGTCTTTGAATGGATCGATCTTTATAACCCCGTCATTACAGAAACCGTTTTGAACGCAATTTATTTTGAACACGCGTCAGACGGCGAAGGCAAATCTGCCTTGAAAAAATATGCTGAAGAACTTGCGGAAATCTACAGAAATAGCCGCTTGTTTGAGCTAATTAAAAATTCACAAATTATCGGCAAAGAAATTCCATTTTCGCAACTTCCCGAGATGGAAGGCCTGCAAAAACAAATTATTGTGGGCTATATTGATCTGGTTTTAAAAGACAATTCCGGAACAATACACATTATTGACTACAAAACAAATGTCAGACCATCTCATTTATCTCCAGCCGAATTCGCGAAGTTTCTTGTAAACGCATACGAAATTCCCATGAATATATATGGCAATACCCTGAAAGATGTTTTTCCTCAAAATACGATTCAATTAAAATTATATCACACCCCTACCGGCGAGATTTTCGAATACCCCAAAGACAAAAGTTCCCTTCAAATCCAGAATTATTTATTGTGACATATGTACTGACCTTACGAACAGCTAAAATTTCTTGAGAGAGATCATCATTTCGGATGGGACAGGATACGTCCGGAAAGAAATTTACGCTTTAAAGCAATCGGTAATAAAATTTGGTAGCTATATCGCAGTTTGGACAAGTTCTGAGCGAATCAGATGAACTCCTGCCGGAAGAAAAAAATGTGTAAAAGAAATAATACGGGGGGCAGGCCGAGACCGTGGCTCGGCCGCAGGGGCGCGTCAAGCCCCTGCTGATTGGAATTTATTTTGCCAAAAGCATGACGGCATCAACGACGCGGTTGGAATAACCCCATTCGTTGTCATACCAGGAAATGACTTTTATCATATTGCCCTGCATCACCGCCGTGCAAAGTCCATCCACAATCGACGAATGGGCATCGCCCAGAAAGTCGCGCGATACAAGCTCATCTTCGGAAAACGCCAAAATTCCTTTTAACTTTCCAAGCGCGCTGTCTTTCAAAACTTTATTGACTTCTTCCTTTGTTGTCGATTTTTCGGTTTCCACCACAAGGTCAATCACCGAAACATTGGGTGTGGGAACCCGGATGGCCATGCCATCCAGCTTTCCCTTTAATTCGGGCAACACAAGACCAACCGCTTTTGCGGCTCCCGTTGTGGTAGGAATCATGGAAACCGATGCCGCGCGAGCACGCCGCAAATCGCTGTGCGGCAAATCCAGGATGCGTTGATCGTTGGTAAAACTATGAATCGTCGTCATTAAACCCCGTTTTATCACAAAGGCGCTATGTAATGCCTTGGCGACTGGAGCAAGACAATTGGTGGTACACGAAGCATTGGATACGATAGCATGTTTATTTTTTTCGTATTTATCATCATTTACGCCCATGCAAATGGTAATATCTTCGTTTTTTGCAGGCGCTGAAATCAATACTTTCTTTGCTCCGCCAAAGTCAATATGCTTGCGGGCTTTGACAGCGTCTGTAAAAATACCGGTGGATTCAACGACAATGTCAACGCCGTAATCTTTCCACATTAATTTTTCCAGATCAGAACAACTGCTTACTTTTAATGTTCTGCCGTCTACTTTTATCGAATCGCCTTCAACGTGAATTTCCTTATTCCATGGACCAAAAACCGAATCGTATTTTAAAAGATGCGCCAGTGTTTTACTGTCGGTTAAATCATTTACAACAACGATTTCAATTTCCGGATGATCAAAAGCCGCCTTGTACACATTTCTGCCAATTCGGCCAAATCCATTTATTCCAACTTTTATTTTAGACATAATGAGGAATAAAAAAAAATGGAAAGTATTGCGTCTACTGAATTTATGAAATCATTTGGAGTTCAGGCGGGAACTCGAAATTCAGTCTGAATGATTTGAATTGGCGTGGTTTTGGGGCGCTTCGCGCCGCAAAACCACGCACTTAATGCACTTTGACGTGAATATAAAAGTTCATGCCCAGACTCTTGGCAATAATACGGCAAACGCACAAACCTGGGCAAAAGCTGACGTGCCTGCCCAGGTTCAAAGAAGTGACTCTTTCTTATTTTCCGAAGCACTCGCGATATTTTTTCATAATATCGGCTGCTTTTTTTCTTTGTTCTGGATCAAGAATCTGATAAAAATCAGCAACCGATTGTACCATTAATTTTCGTACATCGGTAAAATCTTTTGCGGCAGCATCCATTTCTGAATTTAGCGCAACTGAATCAAACTTTTCGCTTCCAAACTGGGTAATTAAAACATCGGTCATTTTTTCGCGATGGGTCTTCATCTGGGGCAATTTTTCCGAGAATCTTTTCATTATCACGGAAAATTTTTCCTTTTGATCCTTGTTTAAATCAAGCTTTGAAGCAATGTGTTTTTCAATTTTATCCAGCTTTTCCTGGCTCATGCCATGATGCCTGTGGCACCAATGCCCGCATCCAGAAGAAACGAGAGCGGCCGTAACAGCAAGAATTCCCAGACTAACCAAACCTTTATGCGACATATAATCTCCTTAAATCAATTTTTCGGAACGAGATTACCGTTCCTGAATAGCAAAAAAATACTAAAAACTTGTAACAAATTTGCTGCTAAAGTATAAAACTTCCAGAAATAAATTGACATCAAAATGTTAATATTATTAGATTATAGCAAATGACCCATGCTGACCATAAAAATCAAAAAGTTGACCAAATAGTGAGTTCCGTTCAAAATTCATTTTTCTCCTGGGATAAAGACGTTTTAATACTGAATATTCTCGGCAAACCATCTGCCAGACAAAACGCCATTTGCGCCGTTCAGGGAAATCAACTAAAAGTAAGCGTTACAGCCTCTCCGGAGAATGGCAAGGCAACCGATCGCATGGTTAAATTCCTTGCAAGGGAATTTGGGGTATCCCGGAGCAATATTGAGGTTGTCTTTGGACGCATGAGCGTAAATAAGCAATTGCGCATCAAGAGTCCCAAAAAATTGCCACCGGGAATCGGCTGAACGCGGCAACGCCTGCCTTACAGGCAGCCGCAGAAATAAACCGGCGAAAGAGAATTTCGGGGCTGCGGCGCACCGACCGTAAAATCCGAAACATTGTTATTTGTATCATCGCAAGCCGCGTTATTTCGCGTTAACGAGGCGGTTGCAGAGGGACTGCCGGCAGCCGCTGTTCCCTCCCAGCAGTTGGCAGTTCCATAACCGGCAAGATCCAGAACTCCGGATTGCCCACAGGAAGTTATTGCAGCCTGACTGTTCACCAGCGCAACTTTTCCGCTGGATGCCGCCATATTGACTGTACCCGTAAAATCAGGCGCAGGAAGGGCAACCCCGTTGGCTCCGCCTGCAAGGCCAATTAAATAGTATCCGCCAGGGGCAATTACGCCCGAAAGATTCACCAATGTCCAGGATGTACCGGCCGCGCTGGCGTATTGAAGCGACCATGCGCCCGTATCTGCCGAATCAACACTACGATTGTGCAGTTCAATAAAGTCCTGATTGTAGGTAGCGCCTGAATTTCCACCTCCGCCGTAAATCTGGCTGATGACCAATGGCGATCCACAGGCTGGATAGACGGCAATGGCAACGGTGGAAGGCAAACTATCCACAAATCCATCATTTACCACAAGACTCCATATATAGGTTCCGGTTACATCTGCAATAAATGTCGGATGAACTATCCCTGAGCTGGAAAGCGCGGCAAGACTGCCGGCTGGAACAGAAACTGCCGACCATGTGTAGACCAAAGGGTCGCCGTTTACATCATAGCTGGCGCTTCCGTCCAGAGTAACCAGCGAACCCGTCGAAGCATTTTTGCCGCCACCTGCATTGGCAACGGGGGCAGTTTGCGGTAATAGTATTGTTATAGCCGCCATATTCGATGTCACTCCACTCATCGATGCTGCCACATACGTTGTTCCGGTATTTACACCTGTTACCAATCCGCTGACATCCACCATTGCAATGGAGCTGTCTCCTGAAGCCCATGAAAGATTGTCCAGAATAGCCACAGATCCGTCAGTCATGATTCCCGATGCGGTAAATTGCAAAGAAAGTCCCATTTGCAGGTTTGCCGATAATGGGGAAACCGATATCGAAGCCAGAATTGGCGTCGTAACAGTCAAGTCTACCGCATTGGAAACGACTCCATCAAGAGAAGCAGAAATTGTAGCATGCCCCGGGATGAGTCCCGATGCGACGCCATTTGCATCCACCACCGATACGGCCTCATTCCCGGAGAACCATTGAACCTGATCAGAAATATCGAGAACAGAATCATCCGAATATATGCCATTGGCCGAAAACGAGCTGACCATTCCCGCCGGAATCGAAGATAAATCCGGCAAAATGGAAATACTTTTGAGAACAATTTCGTGAACCCCGCTTTTTGATTTTTCAGCCTTTGCTGGTTTTGCCTGACAGTTTGTTAAAACTGAAAGAATACCGCCTATAAAAGCGATTACAAGCAATGGATAAACTATTGTTAAAAAAACCAAATATAACTTATCTTTATCCTTTTGTTGCGCCGCAATAGCCAAAATACGTTCTTTTTTGTGATTCATAAGAACCTCCTTAAAAAATTGTTTTAGACGCCCATAGCGCGTCTACTCAAGACTTTATGCTTTTTCCGGTTTTTTTTCACCCCTTTACGAAAAAAAATAAAAAAAATTGCTTTTTTATCCAAACAGGGAAATTTTTATATTTTTCCTGCCACTTTTAATGTCAGCGGCGCGACCGCGCTCTACTACCTCCATGCCGCCTGAAAATTTTCAGAGCTTTGTGCGCAGACTTCATTGACAGAATGTCTTAAATACGAAAACTGACTAATGGCCGTACCTAAAAGGAAAACATCCCGATCGAGAAAATTAAGCCGTCGTGCACATCATGCTCTTGGTAAACCCAACTTAAGACCATGTCCAAATTGCGGTACTTTTGGATTACCTCACCGGGTGTGCAGCAACTGCGGGATGTACAAAGAAAGACTTGTATTGATACCAAAAGTTAAAAAAGTCAAAGATGAGAATAAAAGCGCCTGATATCAGAGCGTTAAAAAAGCATCGTAGAGTATCCCGAAATTTGCAGGGTGGTTTTTCATCCGCAGCTCAATATTTAATTTTCCCGATTCGTCGTGAATATAGGGAATTTCAATTTCTACAGGCAATGACCTGGTTACTCCATATCCAATTTCTATGGTTTGAAAATATATTTTGTCGATCCATATCTCAAAACGAAGAATATTTTGATAATATTTAAAATCGGATGACAAGACCTCTTCATCGGGTGAGGAAAAAAGAAAGCCAAAATCAAGCGCCAGCTTCCATCCCCGACTCTGCCGTTCTCCCCTCATTGTTACGGGAGCCGAAAGCACAAAGCCCAAACCGGGAGAATGAAATATTATTCCACGTTGATACTGATAACCGCCATCCGGCGCGTCCTGTGTTACGGAAAATCCATTACTTTGGGCCCAGGACGCTATTTTTTCCTGGGACCAGATCCGGGAGGATTCAAGACCCATGTAAATTTTACTTTTGTAGTCCTCGCTGCCAAAAGGAAAAGCAAGTACATTTTCGGGTAAAACTTCCTGGACAATCCCCGATTGCTGTGAGAATATTGCCGTACAGGAAAACAAAAAAAGCAAGCCTTTAAAAAGCGTTTTTCTCATTGTTGCCTATATCATCGACCGATTTACCAACGACCTTGATCCAGACCTTTGTGATTTACCTCAAAGGAACAAGTTGTGGCAAGAGTCGGATATTTTCATCCGCAGACAATAAAACGCGCCAATTTACATCATTTTGGCTGAATTTCGAGTTCCTCTCAAACTCAACTGATATTCAGCAAAACTTTTAAAACCTTTTTCGAGAATTTTCTTTTGAACATAATCAGCACACTGGGCTGCGAATCCGGGGCCGTTATAAATAAATCCGGTATATATTTGCACAAGAGATGCTCCCATTTCCAATCTTTTCCAGACATCCTCCGGCTCCATGACTCCTCCTGATGAAATTACAGGAATTTTTCCTTTGCATATTCTCAGGGTACGCTTTAAATATTCCCCGGATTTCATTTTTAGCGGATATCCGGAAAGCCCGCCTCCCCTGTTTCTGATTTTATCCGGGACACAAGTTACAATGTTTTCATCAGACGTAGTATTTGTAACAATAACCCCGTGTACTCCGGATTTTATTGCAGACTTGAGGATATCTTCATACTCTCTGAAATCAGTAAAGTCCGGGGAGAATTTTATCAGCAAAGGTATTTTTGTAACTCGCCGGCATCTGGCAATTAAACTGGCAATATATTTTTTATTTTGCAGCATTCTTAAACCTGGAGTATTGGGGGAAGAAACATTTATAGCGATATACACTATTCTTTCGCGCAACCGAAAATTGGGATAATTTTCAATCATTTCCAGTATTTCCGTATAATCGTCAACAGCGTCTTCGAGCGGAGTATCTCTGGATTTTCCAATACTGATAGCAAATGGATGCCGGGCTTTTTCCAGATATTGAAGACCTTTTTGAATCCCTGGATTATTAAATCCCATTCGATTGAAAAGAGCTTGTTGTTCCGGGATTCGGAATACTCTGGGTTTCTCGTTTCCCTTCTGATAACTTTTTGTAAATGTGCCGGTTTCTACCACAGCAAAGTCAAGCGCCCGCAAACCATTTACAAGATCCCCTTTTTTATCGAAGCCTGCAGCCATCCCGACAGGGACTGAAATTGTGTGAGAAAAAAGTTTTGTCTCAAGATTGTTTTTTCCGCTGAATGAATGCCTGCGCAGTTTCGCGACGACTTTAATCCAAAAACTGGCAAGTTCATGCACAGTTTCCGGATAAAGAAGAAATATTAGCGGACGAATAGTTTTATACAGGAAATTTATCACTGCCCAAAATTCTTGTTAAAAGACTTTTTCTTCCCAAGTTCTTCATCTGATATTTTAGATTCCTCTTGAAGTACATCCAAAAAACCCATGGTTTTTTGCACATTGCAATCACACGTTTCCAGTTTGACCATTTTTTGTTTTCCATCGGCCATTTTTAAAGGAGCCGGGACATAGGAAAGCATCGTTTCCTGGGGAGGATTGCAACTCTCGTTGGGTAATTTCCCCTCGGATGTACATACAGCAACCGGAATAACGTCCTTTGGCAGAATATCATTAAATGGCTCCGGTTTACGATTTTCCGATTTATAAACTTCGTTCATAAACTCCCCCCATACGGGTGCGCATAATACTCCGCCCGCTTGATGTTTACCCAGACTCAAAGAACCTTTATCCAGCCCCATCCATACAACAGCGGCAAGGTCTTTGGTAAAACCCGCAAACCAGGCGTCATTCCACGAGCTTGTTGTGCCTGTTTTACCTGCAGCCGGACCATTAAAACCGCCCTTAACGCGCACTCCTTCGGTCGCTGTTCCGTGATCCATAACCCCCTGAAGCATTTTGCGCAATATAAATTCTACCCCGGGCTCGACAATTTGAAGCTTGCCCTCATTTTGCAATTTATTGAGTTTTTCATAAATTTGTTTTTCGGGTTCATAAATAATATTTCCATCCCGGTCGGCAATATAAACGATTCCGTGTGGCTCAACATCTTTTCCATCATTGCCCAAAACTGAATATCCGCGCAACAACTCCATGGGCGTCAACTCTGAAGATCCAAGCGCCAAAGAAGGATTTTTGTTAAACCGATTTTCTTTCACTTTCATTAATCGACTGGCAAAATCCACAATTTTATCGGCTCCAATCAAATCATAAACCTGAATCGTGACAAGATTGAGCGATTCAGCCAGAGCCCGATACAACAAGATATGTCCCTTATAGCCACCCGCGTAATTCTGGGGAGCAAATGATGTGCCGTCAGGCTGTAAATCCATAATCGGAGCATCAATAAATCCACTTGCATAATGTACGGAGCGGTCTTCCAGCGCTGCCCCATAAACAAACGGTTTCATGGCGCTTCCGGGCTGCCGACGCGCCTGCAATGCTCTGTTGTTTTGATCGGAAGCCTTGAAATCCCGGCCTCCAATCATGGCCGTAATTCTGCCCGAGGATGGCTCCATGGAAATAAATGCCCCTTGAACCGTTACATTGGTATTTAGTTCGCGCGATGTTTCAAAAAAATCCACAGCATATGAGTTTAATTCTGAAACAGGAAAAATCCCGGTTAATAAATCATATCCATCGAGAATGTCGGATTTAAATTTTTCTCTAAAATCATCTTCCAGCGAATACTGGCGATTTATTTCCGGAAGGACTAATATTTTTTGCATGGATTGATACAAATTAAAAAGTTCCAGATTTGTTTTTACAAAACTGCTGTTATTGGATTCTCTGGCAATACTTTCCTGCTCGTACAGCTTTGGCAGAAGATATTTTTCGGCAATTTTCTGGTGTTTTAAGTTAACGGTTGTATATACATTTAATCCGGTACCATAGACCCGGTTTTCTCCATACATTGAAATCAATTGCTGCCGTATATACTCCGTAAAATAGGGCGCCTGATCTGTTTTTTCGCCATAAATCGTAGCTGTTTCCGGCGTGAGCGCTACCTTGTTCCAGTATTTATCCCAGAATTTTTCATACGCTTCGTCAGCTTCTTCGCGAGACAAATAGCCAAGATCTATAAAACGCTTTAAAATAATCTTGTTTTTTTCGTAGGCTACATGAAAGCTTCGAACAGGCGAATATGTATGAGGAGATTTTGGAAGCGCCGCCAGAATGGATCCTTCCATTAGATTCAATTCTTCTACCGGTTTGTCAAAATAAAATTCTGACGCGCTGGCAATTCCATAGGCACCGTGCCCAAAATAAATCTGGTTAAAGTAAAACTCCAGAATTTCATCTTTGGAAAACTCCTTTTCAACCTGTAACGCCAGTATTGCCTCGGATATTTTTCTCCCGATTTTTCTTTCGCCTTTTGTAAACACCACTTTGACAAGTTGCTGGGTGATTGTTGATCCTCCCTGCACCACCCGGAAATGTCTGAGGTTGGTAAACATGGCTCTGATGATTCCCGGAATATCTATACCAATGTGATCGTAAAAATTCGTATCTTCGACGGCCAGAAAGGTTCCAATAACCGGCGTAGGAATATCGCTCAATCTTACCAACTTGCGCTGGTGCTGAAATAATTCTGCAACTATCTGGCCGTTGACATCATATATTCTGGTGGGTAAATTCGGACTAAACGCTGTAAGCTTTTTCAATTCGCTGCTGGAATCAATGGAGTGAACTATATATCCAAGAAATAGCCCGCCGAAAAGGGATATGACCAAAAAAATTCTTATAGCGTACTTTTCAAAATCGGGATAAATGTTGGTTGAATTATGGGAGGATTCACTCACAAATCCAGTCATAATCTATTATTTGTGGTGTCATGCACATTATGCTGCACCCATGTAAACGAGCTTGGTACTGACTCAGTTCGCAGTAAAATGCGCAATTCGTATATTAAATGACAATGTGCATCGAATATCAAAACTGCTCCCGTGGAATCAACAAGGGCAGCTGAATCTTTTCTTTTGAGAATATTACCGGAAGTAAGAAAAATTGTATTAAAATATTATGACACAAGCCTGGAAATTGAACTGAAAAAAGATCTATCTCCAGTCACCATTGCCGACCGGGAAGTGGAAAATTACATTCGAGATCAAATTCAACAAACCTTTCCGGACCATGGAATGATTGGAGAAGAGGGCGGCGATTATCTGCCCGAAGCACAATACAAATGGATCATCGATCCAATTGACGGCACAAAGAGTTTTATTTCCCATGCGCCGCTTTTTGGAACGTTAATTGCCCTTTGCCATAACGAAAAACCGGTTCTTGGGTGTATTTTTCTACCCGCCACCAATGATGTGCTTATGGGCAATAATGAGCAAACCTTCTTGAATGGCAAACCTGTTCAAATGTCTCAAGAGGTCGAACTTAAAGAGGCGCTTTTGCTCACCACCGATTATAAAGATTTCTCCAGATATAAAAAACGCGATGGCTTTGATCGTTTGATGGATCAATGCCGAATTTCCAGAACCTGGGGAGATTGTTTTGGATATTACCTTGTTGCCACAGGGAAAGCCCAGATCATGATTGATCCTGCCATGTCTGTATGGGACAAAATGGCGCTGATTCCTGTCATTAGAGGCGCCGGCGGCGCCATCAGCGACTTCTACGGGAACCCGCCTGAATCGGGCGACAGTATTGTTGCCTGCGTAAAAAGCCTGCATCGGGAAGTTATTCAAATTTTAAATAGTTAATTTTATCGGATTTTACGCTTTTACATGGATCGCCAGAACAAACCGGGCGTACTTGTATAGCCAATGGAACTGGATTTGATTTTCCCATCCTCGTCTATGAAATAAAAAACGGGAAAGCCTGATATTTGATATGCATTCGCCAGAGCCTCGTTTCCAATCAGAACAGGAGCTGTAAGATCATGATTTTTTTGAAATTGAGCTATTTCAGCAGGTTCATCATATGCCAATCCAACAATCAATATCTGTAGTTTTTTTGGATCGGAATATTTTTGAAGGGTTTCAATATTTCCGGAGGTTAATTTACACACGCTACACCAAGGGGCAAAAAAATACAAAACCACCTGCTTGCCGCGAAAATTTGCGATGGAATATTCTTTTCCATCGATAGAATGCAACTTTAGCTCCGGAGCATCCACTCTTTTCTGGAGGAGATTTCTGGTTTGCCATTGCTGTGTTACTGTAAAAAAAACAAGAAAAAAGGAAAGCATGATGATATCCTGTTTTCTTTTCTTTACAAAATAAACAAAACGCTCCATCAGATTATTATAATATACTAATCAATAGCAATATCGCCCAGCTAAAACAACATTCTCATTGAATTTAGAGCTCATGCCCAGTCCATGCTCAGCAGATCATTTATCCGGGTTGCTTATTCTTCTTCGTCGTCGCCTTCTTCAATGTTGTAATAGTGTGATATCTCGGTTGGTCCGGCAACCACAAGATTAAATAAAAACAGTTCATTATCATCACAAAACTGGACGATGGATTGCTCAATTTTTTTGATGTCATCCCCATCGTTGTATTTTTTAATAAACATGGTGCTGGGTACTTCGAACCCCTCTACATCAAAAACAAAGCCAATGTCTTCAAGAAATGTTTCCAGAAGGTCATCTCTGTTTTCATCATAATCATCTTCAATCAAATCATAGGTCAGGATTATATAAGCCATTTCTACAACTTGATTTCCTACTTTTACTGTCAATCGATTTATCTTGAAAGCCTGTCTCTCAAAATATGCCTGGATAACCATGGGGATACCTTATTATCTGGAAACATATGGCTGCCAGATGAACGAATATGACAGCCTGATTGCCGCCACCATTTTAAAAAACGCCGATTACTCAAGAGTGGATACTCCTGATGAAGCAAAACTCGTTTTAATAAACACATGTTCTGTCCGCGAAAATGCACAGCAAAAAATTTATAACAGACTGCAATCCCTGAAGCGCCTGCATAAAAAGGGAACGCGCGTCGCCGTAATTGGTTGTATGGCGCAAAATCTCGGAGAAAATTTACTCAAGCAAGGTCTCCCCGTTGATTTTGTTCTTGGACCGGATGAATTACGGAATCTGACGACACTCAACACGCAAACCGCTTATATCAAAACGTCCCGAACGGAGACTTATGAAGATATCATCCCGGCTATTGATAATCATGCCGGAATAAAACGCGAAAACCTTGCCGCAAGCGTGGCCATTCAGCGCGGATGCGACAAATTTTGTTCATTTTGTGTCGTTCCCTACACAAGGGGAAGGGAGCGATCCAGATCGGTAAAGTCTATTATTACGGAAATTCGGGCGCTGGTAGATTGCGGTATGAAGAGCATTGTTTTATTGGGTCAAAACGTAAATTCCTACAATTTTGAGCAAACTGGCTTTGCGGATCTTTTGAAAATCATATTAAACGAAACCGATGTCCTGCGCTTATATTACACCTCCCCTCATCCGCAAGACTTCCCCAGGGAAATCATTGAGCTGACCGCTCGTGAAAAGAGAATTGGAAACCAGATTCATATCCCTCTTCAGTCAGGCAGCGATGAAATACTAAAGAAAATGCGAAGGGACTACACAAGGCAGGAATTTATCAGCCTTGTAACAGCCTTTCGCGATCGTATTCCCGATGTGAGCATTTCAACCGATATAATAGTGGGTTTTTGCGGCGAATCTGATTCCCTGTTTCAGGAAACGCTCGATACAGTCGAGATCTGTCAATTTGACTTTGCCTACACATTTTCATATTCGGAAAGAGAGCATACATTTGCCCACAAAAACTATCCAGATGATATTCCTGGTGAAATTAAATCCAGCCGTCTTGAAAAATTAATTGAAACGCAAAGAAATATTGCCCTGGCCATCAATCAAAAATATATCGGGGAAAAACATTATGCCCTGATTGAAGGAATATCCAAAAAAAATTCTGCTGAGATGTGCGGATCTCTGTTAAACTCCAAAAAAGTTATTATTCCCATCCCGGAAGGAAAAACGCTTTTTGATTTTTCCGGGAGGGAATATGAGGTTGAAATTGCCCATGCCAACAGCCAGACTCTCCGCGGAATTTTAACCGGAGGTTAACTCAAATGGCTCCGGTTTGCCGATATAGTAGCCCTGGCAATAGTCAAATCCAAGTTTTTTCACAAGGTTAAAAATTTCCTCGCTTTCCGTATATTCCGCTACTGTTTTATATTTCATTTCCCGCGCAAAATCCATGATAACGCGAACAATTTTATATATGCTGTTGTCTCTGGTCATATTTCGAATCAATGATCCATCCACTTTTACAAAATCAATATCCAGTCTCGCCAAATATTCAAAATTGGAATAGCCTGATCCAAAATCATCAATGGCAATCTGACATTCAAATTTTTTAATTTCATTAATAAAATCCTGGACTTCTTCAAAGTCATCAATGTTTTCTGATTCCGTAATTTCAAAAATAATATTTTTCCTGTTTCCCGCATAATTTCTGATAGAATCTATTATCATCTTGTTAATTCTCCGGTCAACAATGTCCTCCACAGACAGATTGATTGAAAATTCGTATGCAGAATTTTCAGCCACCAGTAAAACGTTTTTGATAACTGCGCTTGTAATATATGGATAGAGCTTGGACTGTTTGGCCGTACCAAGAAACTCTCGCGGCAAAAAAATCTCATTTTCACCCTGCGTTAAACGCACCAGACTTTCATACTTGGTGATTTCTCCGGTTTTCATGTCCACTATTGGCTGATAATATGGAATAATTTTGTTCCCTATTATTGCCTGTTTAAGAATCATCACATCGCTAAAATTCCTGTAATGCATTTTGGTTAATTTTTCATCGTATATATAATACCCTTTCTTGCTTTCCCTGGCTTGTTTCAGAGCGATCCTTGCCTTGTTGAGCGGGCTCAGGTCGGTTCCATGATAAACCCCGACGCTGACTGCATAATGAATTTCAATATTTTTCATAACGACAAGACTGTCTTTCATGATGTCGTAAAATAAGGATTGAACTGTTTCTTCCAGTTCCGGAGTATCCATTTTTTCAGGTGAAAAAAGCACATATTCATCCCCGACAAGCTTATATAATTTAAAATTACGAAACCCTTTTTCTTTAATTTTGTAAATCTTATCGGCGACTTCTTTAACCACATTGTTGGAAATACTCTCTCCGTAAAAATCAATTATTGCATTAAACATATCGATGTTCACGAGAATCAGAACCTTGTTTTCAGACAATTCGATGTCTTCGGTGAGTTTGTTGAAATTTGCATAACCCGTCATGGCATCCGTAGTTTGCTTTCGGATCTGTCTGCGTTGATCAACGAGGCGCGTAATATCCTGCCGGATGGCAATATATTCGGTGATGTTTCCGGCCAGATCTATAACCGGAATAATCGTGGCCTCCACAATATAATAACCTCCATCTTTTTTGCGATTTTTAACCATTCCATGCCATGTTTTCTTGTTTGAAATGGTTTCCCACATGGTCTTGAATACGCGCGACGGAGTTTCCGGGTGGCGAATAATGTTGTGATTTTTGCCAATTAACTCATAAGCAGAATACCCGGAAATTTCAGAGAATTTTTTATTAACATATGTAATTATACCTTCCGGGTCTGTTTTGGAAACAATATTGCTTTCATCAACGAGAGTTTTGTACTGTTCCAGAAAATAAATATAATTTTTTATCTCATCGCTTAAGCTGTCCAGTTTTGACCGATCCAATTTATTTGTCTCCATATCCGCCCCTGACATATTTTTTCCTGAAAATACTGCTATTTGCTTCCCCGACAAAGAAAAATGGAATATTCATGCCCTTCCCTGTTGAAATTCATAACAGTTTCCAGAGCAACAGATTGATATCCTGCACCGGCAAACCATTGTGATATTTGTTTTCTTGAAAATCCATTATGATGAACGCTTTCGGCCTCAGCAGGATGAAATGTACCATCCTCTTCATCGAGATCGGCGATAGCAAGAACGCCTCCGGGTTTTAAAGCCTCATGCAATTTTTTTAAAAGCTGTGTCGGCGATTTTATATGATGAAAAACCATAGAGCTGACGATTACGTCATATTCTTTAACAGGCAATACTTCATTTTCCATATTAAAAACTCTGGCGCCGGCATTCTCAAATGTTTCTTTTTTTGCTTTTTTATTAAATTCTTCAACCATTCCGATCGAAGTGTCAACTCCATCCAGTCTTTTTAGTTTCGGATAGAAGAAAAAAGAAACAAGCCCCGTTCCGCATCCAAAATCCAGCATCACCGAATCTTTTTTTAAAGAAACATTTTTATGAATACTTCGCGCCACATTCAGGGCAATTTGATGCCTCATGGAATTTTGATCCCAATCTTTGGAAAGCTGATCAAAATATCCTTTATTTTCAGTTGATTTGCTTTTCATCTATTAGCCTCCAACACCAGCACACATACATCATCGCACAGGGAAGAAGCTTCTGTGGTCAAAAGAAGTTGAACGCTGAGTTGTTCCAGAATTGTTTTTAAATCCATATTTTTTGACTGTTGAAAAATATCGTACAATATTGTGCCTTTAAAAGAGCTTACGCCATCTTTAAAATTCAAATAATCGTATCCTATATTATCCATCAGTCCATCTGTATACAATATTACGCGATCCGACGTTGCAAGAGAAAGGTTTTTTACAACAATATTATTTCTTTTCGGATCGAGACGAAACACGCCCAAAGGGGGCATCTGCGGGCTGACATCCATAAAACTTAAAGCAACATTATTCTCACCCTCTTTGTCGCTCTTGACGGACAACCATATCCCGGGTGGATGCGCGGCGCTTGTATACTTCATAGTCCTCTCCAGAATATCATATACGCCGTAAAATGCTGTTACAAAATTCCCCTGAAGATGCCCATACAAATAATTGTTTAAATGCACCATAAACTTTTCCGGTTCTAAAAGCATCGACATTTTTTTTTCGATTCGTTTTTCGTTTACAGAGTTTAGAATCATGGTTCGCAGCATAACCGTAATTAATGCGGCTGGAATTCCGTGTCCGGAAACGTCGCTGATAAATATTCCGATCTTTCCTTCTCCAAGGGGAATTAAATCATAAAAATCGCCGCCAATTTTATCCATGGGGAGGTATAAACCATGTATGTTCTCAAACCCGGAATTAAGCGGTATCATGCTGATTTGAATTTCTCTTGCCAACTGCAATTCTTTTTCAATACCCTCGGTTCTTTTCTGAAACAGTTTCATTTGAAATCTGTTTTTTTCCATGAGCTGTTTTTGTTTTAACGCTTCGATTTTCATAGTTTCTTTTTCAGCATTCATCAGGTTAATTCTGCTCCCAAGGGCAAAGGAAAGCAATGTCACCTCTACGGCAGATCCAAACTGCAAGGAGAAAATAAAACCCGGCACGTAAAGATGAAACAGCTTCAAAGACCACAATAAAGTCCCAAGAATAAACATAAACCAGGCAAAAAAATAAAGTCTGATCGGCGGATATTTATTATATAACCTGATTGACAAATAAAGGAACATAAAGGTAGACAAAAACATGAATACAAATAAAATCCGGGCAGCCATAAAAAAGTTTAGAATGGTTAAAACGGCATTTAGCATTGTTCCAGTATAAAACAGCAGCAAAATATTTTTTATTCCGGGAATTCTTTTCTTTAAGTCCAGAAAACTTTCCGAAAATTTTACTCCAAAAAATATGGTAACATTGGCCAAAATAATACGTACTGTATTTGCCATGCTCCCGTTTTCTGGAAACAAGTACTGGTATAAAAAACCATCCATTCCCGCCTGAGCCAGCCCATACGAAAATATCATAACAACGTAATGCAGGTAAGCAATATCGCGAAGCGACAAATAAAGGAAAAAATTATAAATAATCATCACCAGAATAATTCCATAATATAATCCTGAAAAAAACAAATTCCGGTTTTCTACTTCATAAAATGCATCATTTGTAAATAAAAGAAGCGGGATTTCGACGGTATCGCGAGATTTCACTTTGAAATATATATTCTGGATTTTATTTTCCGGAGAATTCAATGGAAATACGGCTTTTCTGTGTTTTATGGTTTTGTTGTATAACGGGACACTATTGCCATTGATGCGCTTTTCGATGCTGCCGGTAAGAGGGTCTTGCATATAAAGCTCTACTGTTTCGAGCATAGAATAGTCAAAAACAAGATACCATTTGGAATCCTTTTTTCCTCCGCTCCAGGAAAATTTTCCCCAAAAGGCAGATTTACTAAACCCAAAGGCCGGATACTCTGAGGTATTTTTATGGAATAAATTTTCTGGCGATTTAATAATATCTTCGATTGTTTTATTGCCGGATTTATCCTCATAGAAGTCTAAATATCTACTCATACTGTAGCTTGTTTTTTCAGAATTTCCTGCATTTAGCGTCTGAGCGTCGATCACCGGATTGTTTATTATCTGCAAAAACCAAAAAATTAATATTCCAATAAATTGGCAAAAATGCACACGCGAAGAAAGCATTGATGGATACCATATTTTTTTCAGCTTGTCGGTATATTAAAAAAATTGATCGTCCCGCTATTTTGTTGTACCTTGAATCCCTTACATAAGACAAAATCATGCGACAGCGAATTCTAACCGATTGCCACATTCATGCGATGGCTCTTCCTTCCAAAAATTCCCTAAAATACAAAAATATTGTAAAAAAATCATTTATACGGAATTTATCATATAGATATATTTCTAATTATCACGGACTGAATTTAAATGATATTGATTTTAACGAAAAATATTTTATGCTGATTAACGATCAAATTGGCCAGTCAAGGTTTGCAAAAAATGGTATTGTTTTTGGTCTTGACGGAGTTTATGACACACGAGGCAATCTTGACGAGCTTAAAACAGACTTTATGATCGCCAATGATTATGTGTATGATTCTATTCGCCGAAAAAAAAACCTGCTGTTTGGAGCCTCGATTAATCCGGCGCGAAAAGACGCAATCAGGGAGCTGGAGAAGGCTGCAGCCAGAAAAGCCGCTTTGATAAAAGTTCTGCCCAACACGCAGGGGTTTGCGCCAGACAATAAAAATTTCAAAAAATTTTACAAACTGCTTGCTCAAAAGAATATCCCCCTTCTCACTCACAGCGGATTTGAATTTGCCCTGAGACCGCTCAATCAATCCTATGGACATCCCGACCGATTCAGGATGGCTCTGGATGAAGGAGTTACCTTGATTGCGGCTCACGGATGTTCCGGCGGGCTGATATTTTTTGAACCATACAAAAAAATTATTCTGAATTTAATCGCGCGTTATCCGAATTTTTATCTTGATATTTCGGCATTGACTTTGCTTACCCGTTCCGGGATTATTCCTTTTTTGCAAAGCCATCCCGCAATCAAAGACAGATTGCTCTTTGGCACAGATTTCCCGTTACCGGTTTTTTTATATCCATTTTACTTTAGAATAAACAGAAACCGAAAAAATATCATCAAACAGGAGAAAAATTATTTTGACCGGTATGCGCTTCTTTTCCAGGAACTTGGTTTAATTGGCCAGAAGCCGCCCCTGAGATTTTAATTCTTTCCAGGTGTGCCTGTGTACCCCTGGTTTTGGATTTTCAGCCTCCTTGACGATGGCATGAGCCACCTGTTTTGCCTCTACTGGATTGTATTTTTTCAGCGGACCAATAAATAATATCTTTAAAAAAGGCATTATTATTGAAAATATTTTTTCACCGGTTCTTTTTTCTTTTCGCTCGCCGGTCAGGAACGACGGTTGAAAAATATCAACGCATGGAAAGCCAATTTTCTGCGAAAGTTTTTCCATTGTCCCCTTGCATTTTGAATAAAAAAAAGGAGATTTTTCGCTTACCCCGGCGGCGCTTACAAATAGGAAATGTTTGCATCCATTTTCAAAGGCAATGGCCGCCACAGACAAGGGAATGCCAACATCCCATTTATAAAATATTTCTTTATTATAGCCTGCCATTTTTATGGTTGTCCCAAATGTCGATATCATCGCGTCACATTTAATTCTTTTTTTATATTTTTCAATATTTTCAAAATCAACAATTTCGCAAACCAGCTTTTTATGCTTGATACCTGGATCATTTCGCGTCAGTATGGTAACCATACCCACCCATTTTTGATCTAATAAAACTTCAAGGCAATGGGAACCAACAAGACCGGTAGCTCCGATCAATAAAACACTTTTCATAATATTTTTAAAAAAGAACGATCCAGGCGCAGTCCTTTTTTTTCCACAAGTATTTTTTGAAGACTCTCTTTCAGGTAATGCGAAAGAGGATTTTGGCTGCTGTTGTTGATGTTGATAGAAAGTTTGTTCATTATGATTTCAAGCATAATGTTAAATATATTTTGCATATCTTTTTTATCCCCAATTAGCTGGGCTGACAGATGGGAATTCATCCCCACCCCGAGTTTTTCTGCGGCGGACTCCCATGCCTGGCTGTATGTAATGCCGTCTTTGTAGTTCCAGCGAACAATTCCATTTTTTATGGAATAAAGCTCCACTCCTGTGACATTGTATTGATAATCTGTATTAAACGATACTCCATAACATGTTTTTCCCCAGTCGTCCGTATCTGCAAAGGATATTTTTTTACCGTGGGTTAAATCTTTTTCTCCCGTAAAGTTCATCGCTTGGCATTTTACAGGTTGCCCTAATTGCGTAAAGCAAAAGCAGAATATTTATTTATTTGACGGCGACTAACAGGAAAAAAAACAGTTTCCATTCTCCAGAGACCTCCGCAATGAAATCCGAAAACATCCTCCCCAACCCCCGTGAAACTGAGGCCATTCGCCGCGATCAGGTACGATATTTATATGAAGGAGCGCTGTCTCCCCTGACTGCCAATATATTAATTACTGTTATCCTTGCAGGTATAGTATGGGATGTGATATCTCATTCCGTTATCCTGAAATGGATTTTTATCCAGGCCGTTATTACCAGTGGCCGCATATTTATCTTTTTATCTTACGGCCGCACTTCCAAAGCGGATGACCGGAAATGGCTGATAAGATTTCGGGCGGGAATGGCAGCCAGTTCCCTGGGATGGACAATCTCGTGTATTATGATGTTTCCTCCAAATGACATTCCTCATCAGGCATTTATGTCTCTGGCTTTTGCCGGGTTGACTGCCGGCGTCATCACTTCGATGTCTATAGATTTTATCTCTGTATTATTATTTTCCATCCCCCTAATGGGAACCCTTGGTCTCCGCCTGTTTATCGAAGGAGGGGAACTCTCTTTTGCTATGGGTTTAATGGTAATCATTTATCTTGTTCTTACCAGTTTGATTGGACGACGTACCAACCTTGCTTTTAAAGAAAATATTTTGCTTCGACTGAACGGCATCCTTCGCGAAGAAATCCTGAGCCGTTCTGAAGCCAAATTTCGAACATTATATAATTCAACAAGCGATGCTGTAATGTTGCTGACAGAAAAAGGTTTCTTTGACTGCAATACGGCGACATTATCTATGTTTGGATGCCTGACCATCGAGGAATTTTGCAATTGCCGCCCTAAAGATTTATCTCCTCCAGAACAACCCGGAGGGGCAAATTCCTTGTTGTTGGCCAATCAACACATTGAGAAAGCGCTGGAAGAAGGAAGTCTTCGTTTTGAATGGATTCACAGACGCGTTGATTCCGGAAAAACCTTTCCGGCAGAAGTCCTCTTGAGCTCATTGATATTGGACGGGAAAAGAGTTCTTCAAGCAGTTGTCCGCGACATATCTGGGCGAAAACAAATGGAACAGTTGCTGCAAAAGCAGGAGAATGAATTTCGCTCCCTTGCAGAAAGCTCTCCGGACAACATTATCCGCTACGACAAAGAATGTCGGGCGGTTTATGCCAATCATGCCATGGGAAAAACAGTAAATGTATCCCCGTATTCTCTGATTGGCAAAAAACCTTCAGAAAACCAGAATAGTGGTATTACCGGTATTGAAAATTACGAGAATATTTTGCGAAAGGTAATAAGCACCGGGGAACGGGATCAGGTTGAAATATCATTGCTAAATCCTGCCGGTGATCTGCGAACTCATCATATTTTTTTTGTTGCCGAGACGGACAATACCGGTAAAATTATTGGCGCTTTGGCCTTTGGACGCGATATTACTGATTTAAAACAACATGAGGCTCTCGAAGAAACACGATTGCGCGTGTTTGAAAAACTTGCAAATAATGAACCGCTCCATCAAATTCTGGATCTGGTGGCTTCGCAGACAGAGAAGTTTCGACCTGGACTATTGGTGAGTATTATGTTGATTGATTCTGACGGTAAACATTTAAAAGTTGTATCAGCCCCCCATCTTCCGGAAGAATATTGCAAAGCCATTGATGGACTTGAAATTGGGAACGGAAATGGATCATGCGGAACCGCAGTCTGGCGTGGAGAAACGGTAATTGTAGATGATGTTCGTTCTCATCCCTACTGGATAAATTACAGGGAGTTGGCCGCCCGGTTTGATCTTGTTTCATGCTGGTCAGAGCCAATATATGATTCCATCGGTAAAATTCTCGGAGCCTTCGCCATTTACCGAAGAGAACCAGGACATCCAGGCCATACTGACTTAAAGTTAATGAAAGAAGCAGGATATATTGCCGCAATTGCCATAGAACGCAAACAAGCCGAACAAACCATTCATAACCTTGCATTTTTTGATCCGCTTACCCGGTTGCCAAACCGCCGCCTGCTTCAGGACCGGCTGAAGCAAGCCTTGGCAGCAAGTGAGCGAAATCGACATCATGGAGCCATACTGTTTATTGATCTTGATAAATTTAAAAACCTGAATGATACGCAGGGACATGAGAAAGGCGACCAACTGTTGATTCAAACGGCGCAGCGTCTTCAGGAATGTGTGCGATCCGACGATACGGTGTCTCGTCTCGGAGGAGATGAATTTGTAATTATTTTAAACAACCTGCACCCGGAAAAAGAGTGGGGCATACTACAGGCGGAAATCCTCGCTGAAAAAATTCGCATCGTCATCAATCGTCCCTTTTCATTGGGAGGATTTGAATATCACAGCTCGCCCAGTATTGGAATTGCATTATTTTTTGGAAAAACAAACAGTCAGGATGAACTTCTAAAGCAGGCAGATACAGCCATGTATCAGGCCAAACGTTCAGGACGCAATACGCTTCGTTTTTTTGATCCGGAAACGCATGCTGCCATGGAAGTTAATATTGCCTTTGAGAAGGAACTTGGTCTTGCGCTCGCCAAAAACCAGTTTAAACTTTTTTTCCAAATTCAGGTAAACCACAATGACCATATTTCAGGAGCCGAAGTCCTTCTCAGATGGGAACATCCGGAACGAGGTTATATTCTTCCGGTTCAATTTATTCCGCTGGCCGAAGAAACGGGATTAATCGTTCCCATCGGTTATTGGGTTTTAGAGGCGGCCTGCAGGCAATTGAAAAGCTGGGAGATGGATGCCAGACTCGGACTGTTGCAACTTGCGGTTAATATAAGCGCCAAACAATTTCGACAAAATGATTTTGTTGGCAGAGTAACAGGTATCATAAAAAAAACAGGCATCAACCCGGAGAAACTCAAACTGGAACTAACTGAAAGCGTACTTCTGGAAGACATAGACGAAACCATTCAACGAATGAAGGAGCTCAAAGATCTGGGCGTCCATTTTTCCATGGATGACTTTGGCACGGGCTATTCATCATTATCCTACCTTTCCCGTCTCCCTTTAAATCAACTCAAGATTGACAAATCATTTGTTCAAAATATGTCAATAAGTACCACCGATGCTCTTATCGTGCAAACGATCATCGGTCTTGGCAAAATTTTATTGCTGGATGTCATTGCCGAGGGAGTCGAAACCATTGAACAAAGAGATCTCCTAAAAGAGCATGGATGCCTTTCCTGGCAGGGACATTTCTTTGGTAAACCGGTATCCGGTACAGAATTTGAGAAAATGTTTCTCCAATAAATTGCCCAGAACTTTTTTTATATAAAAAATCAAGCGGGAAGATACTGTCGAAAGTCGCGTACATTTGAAAATATTTGATCCGTATTGTTATTATAGACTTTTAAATTTGTTTTTAAAATAATTTCTATTTTGGTATATCTATTCTTTTTTGACAGAATATTGATATCTCCGTCATAAATTTTTAAAAGAGTCTGCGCTATGGCAAGTCCCATTCCAATCCCCTGCTGGTTATGGACATCATAGTCCATCGGAGCAAAAACTCCAAGGTATTTCAGTTGATCCATATCAAACCCGGAACCTTCATTATAAATAACGATATGGTATTGTTCGCCCGAGTTGTATGACTCCACCACTACCGCTGATTTGCTTTTTGAAAATTTTAATGCGTTTTCAAGAATATAAAATATCAGCTTGTAAAAATTTGTTTCATTGCAGCGCACAATACCAGAGCTCACGGTATATTTTATTTTCCTGCTGAAACTGTGCTGCAAATCATGGATGACGAGTTTTAGTATTTGATCCGGATTTCTCAAAAAAAATGACCTGGAAAAACAAACCTCGCAATTTGAAGACAGTTTAATCAGCAAATGTGAATAATATGTAAAACTGTCGACCACTCTTTGTAAACGACTGGCCGAGTTTAAAATATTCATGGAAAATCCTTTTTGAATTACCGGATCTACAATCAGGTCTTTGGCCATAATCGAAGCAAATCCCAGAATGGATGTCATTGGCGTGTTAAACTCGTGCGGAATAGACTGAACGAGAGATTCCCGAATGCGATTTATTTTTCCCTCGGCGAATTCAAGCATTTGCTCCATTTTGCGATAGTTTAGAATAATAATGTCATTTAGATCAGTATAGGGATCCAGGGAAAAGTCATGGATTCCTGAATCCATACAACGCCTGAGCCCAGCATAGGAAATATTTTTTTTCAAGAGCATTATCACAGGAATGAATATTTTGTTTTTTTTCGAAAGACCAGACCTTATTTTCTTTGCGGTCTTTGAGTTATCGATCAGAATTGCATGAAACATTCGCGGATCAACATCCATTTTCGAAATATCATTTTCATTTGCCTGTATCACTTCACAATCCATTGTTTTTCTAAAATCAGTACTTTTACAAAACGAAAGAATATTCATCGGGGTTCCTTTAATGTACAGTTGCCAAAATGCCAGAAATTCAAAACTTGTTCAACCTGGCATGTTACATATTAGATTTATTCTATATTTGTATGAAACTTAATTTATGCCAAATTGACCATTATTTTTTTATTTTACTCTATTTTTTTATGAAACCTCTGGACTCCATTAAATTTTGTTTTCGGCTTGTGGCATTTCTGGTATTCAGGCTGACGGTGAGAATATTTGCCCTGACAATCATCCTTGTTTATATCCTGTTCTTTCTGACGAGTACGAATCAACCATGGATAGAGTATGTTTTTTTTTCTCTATTTCTGCTATTCTCCATAAAATTACCCGCTACTTTTCAGAAACCTGCCATGATTCGGAAAAAAGAGGCACAAATTCAAATTTTAAAGTTATTTACCAGTATTCTACTGTGGGCATTTATCATTTTAGCCCATATAAAATATTTTTTTATCCAGCCATTCCGGGTTCAAAACCATTCCATGGTTCCCATTCTGCATCCGGATGATTTCATTGTTGTGGAAAAAATATCGATGGGACTAATTATCAATTTTTATGAAAAAAGTAATACTGTAAGGCGACTGCATCCGGGCTTTGAAAGAAAACCTGCGCTAAACGATATCATTGTATTTCGCCGTCCCGATATTCCGGGTACCGGGGATATCTTAATAAAAAGAATCCACGCCATTAAAAACAATAAATATTGCGTTATGGGAGATAATCAAGACCATTCTGTTGATTCGCGCGTTTTCGGGTGTCTGGATGAAAAACAAATTATAGGCCGATTCATTTATAAATTATCCGGCTAATCGTATGGATAATGTAAAAAGAAAATATCTCATACTCACAGCAGCCCTGGGTTTTGCTGCTCTTATACTCATATTCCGGGCATATGAACTGGCATTTCATTCTCCTGTTCCCCTCTCCATGGTTCCCCAAAAGCCATTAATCAAAAGAGGTACTATTTTCGATGACGACGGACATGAGCTGGCAATCTCCCGGGATACTGTATCCGTCGGAATAAGACCTGATGGAATTGTCAACGCCGAAACAACGGGCTCTCTTCTCTCAAGTTTCCTGGATATCGGCAAAAGTGAAACTATCGATAAAATCAAAAATTCTCGCGGTTTTTTTTATCTGAAAAAAAATATGTCTCTCTCCAGCGTGCGGGAACTGCAGGCATTGCGACTTTCGGGAGTTGCTTTTGAAGAAAAAGCTTCGCGTTTTTATCCAAACGATCACATGGCTTCCACGATTATAGGATTTACGGACGTAGATAATACAGGACTTTCAGGAATCGAATATGAATATAACGACTACCTGATCTCCAGCAATAACAATCAATTTATCGGCAACGATGTACACCTGACCATTAATGGTTATATTCAACATCAACTGGAAAAAACCCTCGAAGCTGGCCGTTTAAAATCCGGATCAAAGGCGGCCATCGGAATAATCGCCGATGTTCATTCGGGGCGCATTCTGGCCATGTCTTCGCTTCCTGATTTTAATCCAAATAATCCAACAGAATTTCCCGATAATTTCAAGCGAAACCGCGCCATTACAGAAAATATTGAACCTGGTTCTACTTTCAAAATTTTTATTTTTGCCGCGCTAATGAAAGACAACATGCTCAATGAAAACCAGACCTTCTTTTGCCCGGGGTTTTTTGAGTACAAGCACCGTCGCTTGAATTGCAGTTCTGTTCACCACAAAGAATCTTTAAGCGATGCGATAAAAAACTCCTGTAATACCGCCGTAATCGAAGCCGCATGGCCCATGCCGGTGATAAAACTTTACGAGCATCTCAAGCAATTTGGATTTACAAGTACCACGCACATTAATTTACCTGGAGAGGAAAACGGCTTTTTGCCTGCCCCAGAGAAATGGGATGTCAGCCTGAAAATGTCGATCCCTATCGGCCAGGGATTGAGCGTTACCCCGATTCAACTCGTAAGCGCGGCCAACTCCATCGCTAACGGCGGCATTATGTTTCGACCTCTTATTGTTAATAAAATTACATCTCCTGACGGAAATATTATTCAGGAGTATCCGCCTGAAAACAAATACTTAACCGTTTCCCCGGCCATTTCGGTAAAACTTCTTTCCTACCTCCAACAGGTTGTCGCAAAAGGCGGCACAGGTTATCTGGCATCTATCCCGGATTTTCCCATTGCCGGAAAAACCAGCACAGCAATGATCTCCGATAAAACAGGGTACAAGAAGGGAAAATACCAGGCTTCGTTTATCGGTTTTTTCCCCGGCGATAATCCTGAAATCAGCATTTACATCTGGTATGATGAGCCCCAGGGCGGGATTTACCAGGGAGGTCAGGTTGCGGCTCCGATTTTTAAAGATGTTTTGCAGGAGATTATTCCGATGGTGCATAAAGGCAAAATCCGGGATACGCAAAATCTTGCCAAACAAAAAATCAGCTTTGCATATAATAAAAACGTCATGCCCAATTTATATAAAAAGAGCAAAAAAGAAGCCCTCTTTATCGTTTGGTCGCTTTTCCCTGGAGAACATGAAATTTACGGTAAAGGTTATCTCTCTGGCCAATCGCCGCCTCCTGGCACAAAATTAAGTCCGCCATATAAATTTATTTTAAAATTTGATGAAAACGAGTAACGTAAATATTTTTGGACTTTGGGAATGAAACTCAATAATCAGATCAAAATGTATTAAAATGCGCGTTCATGCCCAGACTCTTTGCGCATTTTGAAATTATTCAAAACTCACTTATTTTCTTTGATAAGATATGGCTCAAATTTTGACCGTTCTTCATCTGATATGCGCCTTGGCTTTCCGCTAACAAAGTCAATAAATAATCCCCGTTGAGCGCCAGAAGCGGCAAGTTCTTCCATTTGGTTATAAAAACGAAACTGTAGCCAGGCAGATGCTTTGCCCAGTTCTGAAACCCATAATTCGACCTTTACTTTATCCGAAAGCAACAATGGTTTTTTATACGAAATACTGGTTTCCATCAGAACCGGTCCAAAGCCCTGTTGAATGATTTTATTTATCTCCATACCTACTGCATCTAACAGCTTCAACCTGCCAATCTCCATCCATCGAATATAGACAATATTACTTACATGACTGTTAAAATCAATATCAAAAGTATATATAGGCATTTCATAATTTATAGTTTCCATAATTAATTATTCCTGTTCTGTTCAGAAAGAAAATTTGCAGTCTCCTCGTTATTGGCGCGATGTCAATAAATATTTTTCCCATATATTTCCAAATACCGGAATAAACTTCATGGGAGACGGCGCAGGAAGCCGCCCACGCACCTTTCATACCCTCCACACCTTCATTGAGAAATTTCCCCAAAAAACTCTGTTTATTCTCATTTACATCCTAATCAGGTTTTTGAAACTACTTCCTGTAATGGAAAAGGACTACCCGTCTGCAAATCTACAGCCTGGGCAAGCTGATTTTTCGATAACTCAAATCAGCCCGGATACATTAAAATCTTTTAAATATCTTCTTAAAAGCGCAATGTCGCTATGCAAAGCCCGCGACGCAAGACTGATTCTGTCGGATAAAATACACAAACAACATATTATTGGATTTTCGAAAGAACCTTTAAGCGATACCGAGAGAATATTGGCAAAACTGAATATTGGAGGCCAGCAAAGCACAATATTTAATTTCGGTGAATCCATAACAACAGACGAAAAAACAGATGTTGTTTCAGATGCTCCGTACATTCTATGCAAAATGGACTTGAGTCAAAATGTTCACGCACGACTGCTGTTAAAAAACAAACTCTTTGCAAAAAATTTCAGCAGCGACGATAAAATACTGCTCGATACGCTAACCGGGTATTTTCTGCGCCTCTGGCAGATTTCCCTGTTCCCGGATACAAACTCCGCTCTGTTTTTAAAATTTTCTGAAAGCCTGTCCATTTTAATGGATAAAATGGACGTTCAAAAAGAAAATCTTGAAGCCAAACAACTTATCGGAGAAATCATTCGTGTTTCAAAATTAATCAACTCTACCCTGGATCTCCAGGCGCTCCTTGAGTCAATTATGGAATCGGCAAAACTTGTATTAAAAACAGAGGGTTCCAGCCTCATGTTGATTGATGAAAAAACCAGTGAACTGTATTTCAATATCGTATCCGGAGAAAAAGAACGAGAATTAAAACAAATTCGGATACCCATCGGAACCGGTATTGCCGGCGCCGTGGTTCAATCCATGCAGCCTCAAATTGTAAACGATGCGCAAAATGACAGCCGATTGTTTAAAACAGTCGATGAAAAAGCCGGCTTCATTACCCGGAACCTGATTGCATGCCCACTAATGGTACGAAATAAAATTATCGGGGTTCTCGAAGTTATCAATGCAATTGGACGCGAAGGTTTTTCCCAGGATGATCTGGATCTTTATAAAACATTTTCAGAACAGGCGGCTATTGCCATCCATAACCGCGAACTGATAACTTCGCTTCAAAAAACCAACGATGAACTTAACAAAAAAGTTCACGAACTTTCCAGTCTGCACGAAGTTTCCAAGGTTTTAATTTCCGGAATTAATGAAAAAGAGCTTTTTGATTCGGTAATCAAAATTATTGCCGAGGTATTGGATGCAGAAAGGTCATCACTGTTAATTTACCGCCAACAGAACAGTCAGCTTGAACTGGTTTCATGTAAAGGTTGCGAAGAATTTGTAATGGATCCTGCCGCCAATAGCGCAACAAATCATTCTCTGGCAAATTTCTCCTTTATCGAAAACCGGATCATTCGATCTCCGGATTTAAAGGATCCGGCAATATCGGTTCATCGTCAGGAAAACCGCTACCAGTCTGATACTTGCATTATTTTCCCTTTGGTTTCCGGCTCCGCTAAATTCGGAGTTTTGTGCATTACCGACAAAAAAAACAGCGAGGATTTCAATGATGAGGATTATCAAATTGTGTCCACAATCGCCAGTCAGATAACGCGCGCCATTGAAAATTTCCAGTTGCTTGAAGAAATGATTGAAAAAAAGTCCTTTGAAAGGGAACTTGAAATTACATCGTCCATTCAAAAATCCATATTACCCAAAAATCCGGTTACAAGTCCTCATTTTGATCTTGGATATATTTCAAAACCAGCGAAAATCATGGGAGGGGATTTTTACGACTTTGAAAGTTTTCCCAAGGGAGATTTTTCATTTTTAATTGCCGATGTTTCCGGAAAAAGTCTGCCGGCTGCCCTGTTTATGGCTATCACCAATTCCATTATCAAGACGCTGATTCAGGATTACCGGGCTCCCGGAGATCTGATAAAGCGCGCTAATGATCTGGTTTACAAAAACTCCCATTCGGGTATGTTTGTCACTCTTTTTTATTTATATCTGGATACGATGGAAAGAGTTATCCGCTTTTCTTCTGCAGGTCATAACGAACAGTTTATTTACCGCAGCAAAACTGATGAATTTATTTTTCTGGAAGCCCGCGGCAGACCGCTCGGAGTGACAAGTACACAGTCCCATGGGCCGTTCCTCGAAAACTCGATTGTTTATGAAGAAGATGATCTGGTTGTATTGTATACCGATGGAATCGTGGAAGCCATTAATGAAAATAAAGAACAATTTGGGATTGACAGGTTCATGGCACTTGTAAAAACCTTAAAAAAAAAACGTGTGCAGGAAATGGCTGATGAAATTTTTCGGGAAGTTACACTTTTTGCAGGTAGCGAACCTCAATTTGATGACTTTACGCTTCTGATTTTAAAAATGAACCTCGTTAGAAATTCATAGTGAAGAAATGAATATGAAAATAAAAATAAGCCCCGCTATAAAAAACCTCAATGAGGTTAAAAGTTTTATAGAGGAAAATTTTAAATCCTGGGGAACGCCCTATATGGATATGATGGATATCATCCTTGCCGTAGATGAATCCATCACCAACATTATTACCCACGGCTATGACGAGCCTTCGGATAAAGAGTCTATTGAACTATTTATAGAGCAAAAAGGCAATATTGTCACCATTAAAATTACTGATAACGGTAAGAAATATGATTTTCATGCGACCCCGGCTCCCGACATCCGCAAGAATCTTTCGGGCGACAAGCGGGGGGGATTTGGCGTCCATCTGGTAAAATCGGTTATGAACCACGTAGAACATACCTGGAATAACGGAAAAAATACTTTAATCTTTACAAAAATTATCACCCCGGTCACATGAACAAAAAAGAAAATTCTGATGGAAAAAAATCCACCGATCCCGTAAAATCCGTTTCGAAAGAAGACAACATTAAAAAGGCCGCAAGGATTATTCTATCTATCGGGGAAGAAAATGCCGCTTCGATACTGAAACATCTGGATGCTGATTCCATCGACAAGGTCGTTACAGAAATGATCCGGATGAAAAATATAAGCGAAGATGAAAAAACCACTATCTTGCGCGACTTTAAAAAAAACCTGGATGATTCCAGCGCCAGCATCCATGGCGGCGTAAACCAGGCTGCTGATTTTCTGGAAAAAACTCTTGGTAAAGAACGCGCCGATAAACATATTTCCAGAGTCAAAGAACGCGCCATAGAAATAGATCTTTCTGAAATTGAAAAATACGATCCTGGGAATATCGCCCAAATCATGGCCGGCGAGATGCCACAAACAAGTTCGCTGATTCTGGCCGCGATTAATCCTGCATATGCAGCAAAAATTCTAACCAGCTTTAATAATGCCTACAGGGTATCTGTTGCCAGAAAAATTGCGACAATGAACAAAGTGTCGCCAGAAATTTTACGTCTTGCCTATCAAACGGTAATTGATAAAGTCCAAAAAATGGAAAGCGGCAGAAGCCATATCATAGAGGGAGAGAAAAAACTTATTGAAATTTTAAACTTTATGGATCAATCGGTGGAGGACAAAATTCTGGACAACCTTGATGAAGAAGATCCGGAGATGACCGCCCGCATCAAGGAAAAATTACGGGTATTCGAAGATATTATACAACTTACCACCAGAGAATTAAGGAAGATTTTTACCGTAATCCCGGAGCATACTGTCTGGGCAAAAGCGCTTAAGGGAGCCGGACAAAATATCATCAGCCATGTGTTTGCATCGATATCCATGAACCGGGCGTCCGATATAATGAGCGAAATGAATCTCATTCAAAAATTACCTTTAAAGGAAATTGAAGGCAACCGGCGCATCATTATGAATGTCATTAATAAACTCGAAAAAGAAGGCAAGGTTGTTTTGCGTAAGGACAAGGAAAAATTGGTTGAATAAAGTTATTCTGTACCAAAAAAAAGGGGGTGCCGCCCAACCGCGTGGGCGGCAGGGGGATTTTTCCCCCTCCAAAGCCTAATAAATTACATGCGACTTTTCGTATTCTGCAATTTGACGGGTAAACTGCAAGGTTAAAGAAATATCGTCCAGTCCTTTCAACAGTTTTTCTTTTTTTCCGGCATCTATTTCAAACTTTATCGCCCCGGCGTCTGTCAATATTTCCTGCTTTTCCAGATCAACCGTCGCTTCGACAAAGTTGGCGTTATCTGCCATTTTAAAAAAGTTGTCCACCTGTTCCGGAGACATCTTTATGGGCAGGATACCGTTTTGAAAACAGTTATTGTAAAAAATATCCGCAAATGACGGGGCGATGATGACCTTAAACCCGTAATCCAGCAATGCCCAGGGAGCGTGTTCCCGAGACGAGCCGCAACCAAAATTATCGCGGGCTAACAAGATTTGCGCATTTTTATACTCCGGTTTATTGGCCACAAAATCCGGATTTTCCTTTCCGTCTGCCTGAAATCTCCAGTCAAAAAAAAGGAATTGTCCAAATCCGCTTCGTTCAATTCGTTTTAAAAACTGCTTGGGAATAATCTGATCGGTATCTACATTTGGTACATTTAAAGGCACCATTCTGGATTTTACTTTTTCATATGGTTTCATTTTTTTTCCTTTTGGATTTCTTCACGCGCATCCACAAAATGCCCGTGTATGGCAGCAAGAGCAGCCATTGCCGGAGACACAAGAAATGTTCGACTGTCCTTCCCCTGTCTGCCAATAAAATTCCTGTTTGACGTTGACGCACACCGTTCGCCGGGACTTAAAACATCATCGTTCATGGCAAGACACATGGAGCATCCTGGTTCGCGCCAGGAAAATCCTGCATCTTTGAAAATGATGTCGAGTCCTTCTTTCTCGGCCTGCTGTTTGACCCTGTGCGAACCCGATACGATTAACACTTCTTTTACCGAAGGCGATTTTTTTCTCCCTTTGATAACCGCCGCAGCTGCGCGCAAATCTTCAATTCGGCCATTCGTACATGAACCGATAAAAACCTTGTCCACAGGAATATCCGCAATGGGCATGTTTTCTTTCAATCCCATGTATTCAATGGCTGTCTGGATGTTTTTCTTTTCTACTTCAGAGGTAGCCTGCGCTACGGAAGGAACTTTTCCCTGGATCGACGTTACCATCTCCGGCGAAATTCCCCAGGTTACCTGCGGAGCCAACTGGCTGCAGTCAATGCTCCACTCTTTGTCAAACTTTGCATCCGGGTCGCTTTTAAGGGTTTTCCACCACGCAACCGCTTCATCCCACTTTTGACCTTCCGGTGCGTACTTTTTCCCTTTTATAAAATCAAATGTTTTTTGATCCGGGGCGATCATTCCCGCGCGGGCTCCGGCCTCAATGGCCATATTGCAAACGGTCATGCGGCCTTCCATGGAAAGTTCATCAATGGCTTCTCCGACAAACTCCATTACATAGCCTGTACCGCCCGATGTTCCAATTTTCCCGATAACCGCCAGAATCATGTCCTTGGCAAACACTCCTTTTTGCAATTTACCGGTAAAAAATATGCGCATGGTTTTTGACTTTTCCTGAACCAGGGTTTGCGTGGCAAGAACATGCTCCACTTCGCTTGTCCCGATTCCAAAGGCCAGCGCGCCAAACGCTCCGTGAGTAGCCGTATGTGAATCTCCGCATACCACGGTTTTACCTGGCTGTGTTAATCCCAATTCCGGACCAATCACATGAATAACTCCCTGATCAAAAGAATTCAAGTCATAAAGAGGCACCCCGAACTCCTGGCAGTTTTTTTCAAGCGTCCGCATTTGCGTCGCGCTGACCGGATCCTTTACTGGTTTGTCGCGATCAATCGTCGGAACATTGTGATCCATTGTGGCGTGCGTTAAATCTGGCCGCCTTACCTTGCGGTTGCTCATCCTTAATCCCTCAAAGGCCTGCGGCGAGGTCACTTCGTGGATTAAATGCAGGTCGATGTAAATGATTTCCTTCCCCCCGAAGTTTTCTCCTTCCGGCGGTTCCAACAAATGATGCTCCCGGACTTTTTGGTATAATGTTTTTCCCATATTTCTCTCCTTTTAGTTTGTCGATGAATAATACACATTTTTCACCATTAGTCAAATAAATAATTGATATACCATACATAAGTTTTTCTTATACCAATGAATTTAAAGCAGATCCTTTACTTTTTACAGATTTATCGGGATGAAAGTTTTACCAAAGCCGCCGCCAATCTGGCGGTAACGCAGCCTGCCCTGTCGCTTCAAATTGCCCAGCTTGAAAAGGAACTGGGATTCTCTCTGTTAGACAGAAATCCGGGAAGAATCGAAGTAACCGGGAAAGGAAAAACTTTTTTAATACATGCGGTTGATATTCTTGATTCGTTTCAAAATCTGGAAAATGCCCTGAAACAAAATACTGGACAGCCAATGTTACCAGAACAGTTGAATATTGCCGCCGGCGGAGCCATTTGTGCCTGGGTTTTGCCCGATGTTATTGGCAAGCTAAAACAAAGCTACCCGGATGTCCGGATAAACATTCTTGAAGGCGATAGAAACTTTATTCGACATACGCTTTTAACCGGACGCTCTGACTATACCATTTCAACAGAAAAAATTCATGATCATCGAATAGAATCGCGCTATTTTTGCTCCGACAGAATCGTACCGGTAATTGCCGTAAAATCCAGGGCTCCCGGAGACTTAAAATCCCTTAAAGACTTCCCCGTCCTTTTTTATCATTCCGGTTCTTCGATTCAAAACATTGTTGAGGAGCGCCTGATAAAGTTAAACCTCCACGGGAAATTAAATGTCGTCATGGAGTTGCATAGTTTGATCAGTTTAATAAAAAGCGTGGAAGCCGGGCTTGGAATTGGATTTATTTCAGAACTCTCCAAATCCACAGCAATAAAAATACTGACCATTGAAGATCTGTACTGCCAGAGAAAGTTTTATATATATTACCGCAAAAAAAGGAGCGCTGCGCTGTCAGAAACGGCTGCTGAACTGGCAAACATCGCCCAAAAGTTACCCAACATCCGGCAACCAGATTATTAAATCCTGGAT
>Ga0224495_10000328_pt1 | contig 38345 bp, 38 predicted proteins | sample SF_Jul11_sed_USG_FD_168128 | JGI IMG/M metagenome (GOLD analysis project Ga0224495, IMG submission 168128) | Sediment microbial communities from San Francisco Bay, California, United States - SF_Jul11_sed_USGS_4_1 | ecosystem: Environmental > Aquatic > Marine > Sediment | place: USA: California... | reverse complement strand
TTCTCTCAGCCGTAACTAGATAGACTGCAGCTTCAGCAATGATGATGGCTTGGTCTGCAGCTCGTTCAAAGTATCTGCCAACAATCACGTATAGCATAGCTATATTGCTGATATCTCTCCGATGACTTAGGTATTCCGCAATCTCTTGAAACATATCTGCGGATTCATAGTCACTCTGTGCCTCTAATTTCTCAAGCTCATCAATCTCACTCAGGTTCTCATCTAATACTGCACGAAAGCTGATACTTAGTGCGGCTCTAGCTAGCTCAGAAAGGTAGGGCAATGTGACAAGCTCCTTGAAATGATCTAACCCCTCACTGAGCATTACAATCTCGCCTATCTTTATTGCAAAACGACCAACTGAATGAAGGCCATTGGATGTGCTTAGATAAGCGATGAGCCTTCGTAGTTCTTGATCTCTAGGCTGATATGTTGTGACAGCAGTAAAAATCATATCTTCAATTGTATTATGAATCCGTTCAAAATCCTCAGATTGAACTGCAATTGAATCAGCAAGATCACTATCTAAATCCTCGAAGGCCTTCATTGATTGAGTCAATGCAGATGTTACTATCTTGTAGAGATTCTCCAAGAGACCTTTTAGCTCCGCAATTGCACCTTCTAAAGTTGGATTCATTCAGACATCGCCAGCTTGAGAATTAAGATACACGAGATTAAGGTGTTGTTATTTGGAGCAATTCAATGCGGAGCTCGACCGGCTTGACCCTTATATGCAAGACCGAGTTTTACACGTTTTCCCTTTACCATATAGACAGCTCGTTCAGCAATTGAAAATGCGTGATCAGCCGCACGTTCACAATACCGTCCAACAATGACATAAAACATAGCCATAGTTGTGATATCGTTTCGTACTCGCAAATACTCTGTTATCTCTTCGAACATGTCAGAGGTTTCTTTATCGCTTATTGCCTCCAGTTTTTCAAGCTCGTCAATTTTAGATAGATCCTTATCTAGTATACCTTTCATAGCTATCTCAATTGTCTGTTTTGCAAGGTCTGCTAGGTGTGGGAGGGAGATGAGTTCCTTGAAGTGTTCCATGCCTTCACACAGCCGTACAATGTGAGCTATCTTGTATGCATATCGCCCTATTCGATAGAGATGATGCGCAGTTTGAAGATAGGTTGCAAGCTCTCGCAAGTCTTTAGCAACTGGTTGCCTTCGTGCAATAGTTTCGAAGACATTATCTTCAATGCTTTGAGACTTTTCTTCAATTATCACAGATCTGTCACGAACTTCAGCCGCAAGATCCTGGTTTAGTTCTTTGAAAGCCTTCATAGCATCCATAAATGCGCCAATGGATAGATTTTGCAGTTCTCTCAATTTATCATTGATGAGTTTCAAATGTCGTTGTAACTGTATTGACATAACAACCACCTATCCTATTCTTCCTGTAATGAAAGCCTCCGTTCTAGAGTCCGCAGGAGCCTCAAGAATTCTTTTCGTTTCATCAAATTCAACCAACTCGCCCAGATACAAGAATGCTGCTTGATCAGACACACGAAATGCTTGCTGTACATTATGAGTGACCAAGATAATAGTATAGTCCTGTTTTAACTCGATGATTAATTCTTCTATCTTCGCTGCACTGATAGGGTCCAAGGCGGACACAGGCTCATCCATAAGTAATACTGGGGGGTCAACAGAAAGTGCTCGAGCAATACAGAGCCGCTGTTGTTGTCCCCCTGATAGATTTGGTGCGGGGCTTTGAAGTTCATCCTTTACCTCATCCCATAGCGCAGCCTTACGAAGAGAAGTCTCAACGATTTTATTCAGTTCATCCTCATCCTTGACACCATGTAGTTTAGGTCCATAGGTAACATTATCGAAAACACTCATTGGGAATGGATTTGGTTTTTGGAAGACCATACCGATATGTTTTCTCAAATCATACACGCTTGTACCCACTCCGTAGATATCAGTCCCCTTGAATAGAACTTCTCCCTTGCGACGAAAACTAGGGACCAGATCATTCAATCGATTGAGCGTTCGAAGAAGTGTTGACTTACCACATCCACTTGGTCCCATGATAGCAGTCACTGTGTTGTCTCGGAAATAACATGTGATATCCTTCAGAATGTGCTTCTTACCAAACCATGTTGAAAGTCCGTGTACCTCTATATTATGTTCATACTCTGGCATTTACACCAGCCTCCTTGTTACCTTTCGAGAAATGAGATTTGCAATCAAGTCGATTGCCAACACCATAATCATCAGTGCAAGCGCAGTGCCATGTGCTTTGACCTGAAGATACTCACGTGGATCGCTTATGTATGCCCAGATTGTATAGGGCATTGATGCAATCCAAGAACCGGGGCCTGCCAATTCAGTTGGAACAATGAGACTATTTCCTGCTGTGAATATGAGCGGCGCAGTCTCACCCATGACCCTGCCAATTGCCAATAGAAAGCCCGTGATGACACCAGGAAATGCAGCGCGAAGAGTGACATTCCATGTTGTTGACCATTTTGTTGCGCCCAATGCAAGAGATGCTTCCCTGAGTGACATGGGTACTGCACGAAGAGCTTCTTGGGTAGTTCTCAGGATTGTGGGTATCATCATGAATGCGAGCGTCAGACTTCCAGCGATAATCCCCATGCCAATATGAAGAAAATCAACGAGGAAAACAAAACCAAAAGCTCCAAAGACGATGGATGGTATTCCAGCCAACACATCGGACGTAAACTCAACAATACCTCGGACATGACCAGGACGGGTGTATTCATTGATGTATATTGCTCCACAGACACTCAGGGGAATGCCTACTGCGGATGCCACAACTATCAATTCAACAGTGCCCACAAATGCATTTCTAATTCCACCCTCAAGACCAGCACCTGGAAATGTAAAGAGAAACTCAAGACCCTGGCCAGGTCCGGTGCCAAATACCTGCCAGAAACCGACACCTGCAACCTGAAACAGGATGAGGAAAAAGGGTGAAACGATGATAATAATGACTAAACCCAGAATGACCTTGAATATGTAGTCCGAAAAATGACGTCGCGATTTCAGTGCATCTTTTAATCCGCTAAGTGCATAGAGCCTGTAGAGTATTGATTCCGATTCACCATTCTTTAGCACCTATATGTACCCCCTTGTCTTCATGCCCCATCGTATGAACAGCTTTGCAGTCAGAGTGAAGCATATTGACATAATTAGTAAAACTAGTCCCACAGCAAAGAGTGCGGATCTCCATAGTGGAAAGACAAAGGCGTAGCCCAGCTGATTTGTGATGATACTTGTCATCACATATGTTGGGTCAAACAACGAATACGGAATCTGAAGGGAGTTTCCCGTAACCATAAGGACAGCCATGGTCTCGCCAACGGCTCTACCAAGTGATAATACGACAGCCGCTCCCACACCAGGAAGTGCCGCAGAAAGTACAATCTTGCGCGAAGTCTCGCTTTGAGTTGCTCCAAGAGCAAGAGAAGCCTCTCGAAGGCTCAGAGGTACCGTTTGAAGAGCATCAGTGGAGATGGTTACCACGGTTGGAAGCAACATAATCGCGAGTATCAGCCCCCCTGCAAGAAGAGATAGACCATTAGTTGGGCTCTGCGTAATTGGAGCGATATTGTTCTTGATAATTGGTACAAGAACCAGATATGCCCACAAACCGTATACAATTGATGGTATGGCAGCCATCATCTCGATGATCATTTTGATTGGCTGACGAAGACGCATTGGACAAAATTCACTGAGGAATATCGCACCTCCAATTCCAAGAGGCACAGCTAATCCTATCGCAATCCCGGCGCATAGCAGAGAGCCTACAATGAATATCGCAATTCCAAATAGGTCTCTATTGGGATCCCAAGTTGGACTGACAACAATCCCAGGACCTCCGCTAGGATCAACAAGTATCGGTACTGATTCGAACCAAAGAAACGCAAGAATGAGTACAATGATTAATGTGCTAGCGACAGCCGGAATGAAGAGACCCCATTTTCCAAGCATATCTACTTTGCCAGGTCTATCTGCCATTCGAAAGTCGTGCAATGATTTAGAAATGTTTCTTAATAGTTGTGAATGCCATGAATGAATCTGCTCCTCTTCCTGCATAGTAATAGTTTCGTTCTCTTCAGTCATGGTCATTCACCACTTAGAAGTATTTCATCTAAGATAGATTCTGTATCAAATCCGCTACAATATTGAGTGAATATCTCTGAGCAGCTGTTCCATTGATAGGCACATATCCTACTTCATGCACATGAGTTTGACCCTGCAATAGACACCAGCTTAGAAAAGTAACTGCATGAGATCTGAGATACTCACGATTTACAAGATAATATAATACTCTTGCAACTGGATATGCTCCAGCAATGTTAGAGTTCATGATGTCTTGCCCCGGATTTGTGAAATTGGCAGGAATGGCTTTAATCGCGTTTGCAACTGAAGGTGTGACCCACTCATCGTTGCCAGGGTTGTAGAGATCAACAACCACACCTCCCTCCATAAATGCAAGACTCACATAGCCAATTCCATGATCATCAGAAAGGACTCCAGAAGATACACTTGGATTACCATCAACAGAATTCACACCTGCAGGAAATGAGAGTGCCTCTTCGTGACCCAGGTTCCACTCATATTCCGCTCCATTAGAGTTGATATTCTCATCTGCTGTTTCGAGCCATTTGGCAAATGTTGCGGTTGTGCCACTAGCATCGGAACGAGCATACACACTGATTGCTCCTGTTTGTGTAATTGTAACATCGAAAGTTGATGCAAATTCCTCCCACGTAGTTACATTTCTCTGAAATACAGCAACAACCATATCGCAGTCCATCTTGAACTCAGAACCATTCACTGCCTCATTAACAACAATTGCAAGCGCATCAGCAGATATAGGAAGGATCTCAACTGACGGATTTTCATCAATGTATTCTTGTTTTGGATACGAACTTGTCGCACCTATATCAATGAGTCCTTGGCTAACCAATGACTGCCCAAGCCCGCTCCCTCCTGAGTTAGGATTTAGAACCAATCCGGGAACATCTGCCGGAAAATAGGTCGCCCAGATTTGTGAAAGGGGATATACTGTAGTAGAACCTGCAGTTGTCACAGTTGCAGAAATACCTCCTCCGGACGGAGGACTAATGAAAATCAAGCCTCCTGCTCCAATAATAATCCCAAATACTAGGACAATCATCAAACCTGTTTTCTGTTTCCAAATGGACGACATTGCTAGCTCTCCTATATTATACACAAACGCCAAGATGCATTATGAATTAAGCTCATTGGAGTAGCTATACTTATGACTCTAGTGGATTTATGGATTCAACGGTGTATCTGTTGACAAGTATTCCTAAAAAAACTCTCAATGATCTTGATGCAAAATCATGGGTCAAATCAACCAAATCTTGGTTCGTTTTGAATCCACGCTCACGGTCAGCTGACCAATTAGAACATCCTGCTAAATTCCCAGAAGAACTTGTCAAGCGATTCATCAGTTTTTTCACAAAACAAGGAACATGGGTCTTAGATCCCTTTGCAGGAGTGGGAAGTACACTCATCGCATGCAGAGAGTCTGACAGAAATGCAGTAGGCATTGAGCTACATGATGAGTTCGTTGAATCAGGAAAGAAACACCTCTCAGAGATGAAGGGTTCTGGAACACAGTATCTTCTTGCTGGCGATTCGCAGGATGCTGAAACCCTGATCATGCGTCGATTTGGAGATTCTCCACCAGTCTTTGATTATTTGATTACATCGCCGCCATATTGGGATATGCTTCGTAAGTCCAGAGGCGGCAATGACTCAGTTCACAAGCTACGAGAAAAAGAAGGATTCAAACAATACTACAGTGATTCAGAAAGAGATCTCGGAAATATTGCAAATTATGATGAGTATGTCAACACCTTGGGGAAATTACTTGGCAATCTAAAATCGCTGTTGAGAGAGAAGGCATATCTCACAATAGTTGTTCAGAATATGAGGGACATCGATGGAAAATTAAAACCAATCGCCTGGGACTTGGCAAAGAGAATATCCGAAGACTATGAATTACGTCAAGAGATGATATGGTGCCAAGACAACAAGAAGCTTGGATGTTGGGGATATCCAACAACCTACGTATCAAACGTGCATCATCATTATTGTCTAATCTTCCAAAATTACCTTTGAATGGAAGCTAGTATCATATGCGTTCATGAGCATAATGCATGCAGGAGGATCGAATCTGTGAAGATGGCACAACTCATAGGTATTGATGAAACGGAACTCCGCGGTTTTTTGAAATCAATGCCAGATATTTGGCATGACAGGAAAGGATTCTTAGAACGTGGGATTGATTTATTATTGAGCGATTTTGTTGATTGCGGACATATCCTTTCTAGTACACATATATTCAATATTACAACTGGGTTCCTAGTCCTTCTTATAGAGTATCTGAGGGATGTTGGAGCCGCGACATTCAAAATCTATGCCTATCAACCATGGTTTACTGGCCTTTGTTCCGATGAAATAATGGAAAGACGGTTTATGGACATGATTATGGGATATGAAGACAAAGACATGTCATCATTTCGAGAGATTTCAAATCTCAGAATCTTTGTCTGCCCAAATTGCCATGCACAATACTCATTCCGAGTTCTCGTGATGAGAGATGACGGAATGATTCAATGCCAGAACTGCGGCAAGTTTGTCCATGTCAATGAACCTTCGTCAGAATCCGAGATGCAATCTGATTATTATGATTAGGTCTAACATTCGTCTACGCTGATATCCATGCCGCACTGTTCTTAAGGAATGCATCCTGCTCGATTTTCCATGCCTAGCACTTTACGTGAGTTGACAATTGAAGATCAGAACCAAGTAAACCTTCTCTGTCAAACTGTGTGGGAAGGAAACGACTATGTTCCGGAATCTTTTCCGAAATGGGTAGAAGATCCCCTTGCTACAACACTAGGCATCTTTGAAGAGAATGAACTTGTTTGTATGAGCAATCTCGAACTTGTAAGTGGTACGAGCATAGCTTGGGTACAAGGGCTTCGGGTGAAAGATGGATTTCGACATAAAGGATATGGCATTAGGATCACTGACGCAATCGTACAGCGAGCTCGCGAGAATCGTGTGAGGATATTGTGGTATGCCACAAGCTCACAAAATGAGGCATCTCAAAGAGTAGCAGAGAAAACAGGTTTTCATAAAGCTGACAGTGTGGGATACTTCCGGCTTTACAGTCCGTATCCAAACCACCCCAAGCCAAGTTCAAGCATCGTACCTCTAAAGGCAAGTTCAGAAAGGTTATTCGAGCTAGTATCACTGAATCCAGACTTGATTCCGAGTACAACTCTTCCAATGGCTTGGGAGTTTGACTTCAAGAGCCTTGAAGGACTTAAGCGACTTGAGAAACACACTGAATTCAAAGTTGTTATTGATGAAGCAGGCCTTGCACAAGCACTATATTGCAAAGTTGACAGACGACGCAAAGATGAATTGACAGCGGCATATACTGTCTTCAGTACTGACAGAGCAATCTTTGTAGATATTATGTCTAGAATATTAGACGAGGTCATTACTTCAAAAGCCGACAGAGCCGTTTTCTTTCTGGGCCCAGGCCCTACTGAATGGGCACTTAGTCTTGGCTATGTTGATCAAGAGTTCATAGGTCGTAGATTTCTGCTATACGAAAAGAATCCAGTAGAATTCTAGATCTACTCTCTAAAAGAAAAAAGGTAGGCTGGAGAACCAGCCTAGGTGCTCATTTTGTAAAGTGTACTTTCACGTTGGGTGAAATCAGGTAGATGAAACAGATAAGACTCAGACCAACACCGGCCCAATTACTACCTGTAGCATATAGGAAGACAGCTAAGATATTGAAAATCACAGTTATCATCCATGCAGAGTAGTCTTGTTTCAAAATCATGGTGTATAGCCAGAAGGCGACAATTGCAAGAACAATTCCCAAAAGGGAGAGTTCATCCTCCCAAATATAGTATGTAATACCTGCTGCGATTAGACCAGTTATTGCTTCAAGTAGAATCAAATAACCAGCTATCGTCACCTCTCTGGGTCTTGTTCCTTCAGAACCGCCACTAGCCATTGGTATTTCTGTCATAGTGAATCACCAAATGTTCCATGACACTGCGCAGTGAGGCTAATTACTCTTTCGAGATGACCATGGATTATGATTCCTCGTAAGACTCATCCTCATACTCATAGAGGACTGACCAATTTGGAACATAGTCGAGGGGCATGAGGTCTTGCGGTTCGAGCTCGAGGTGCTCGATTTCAGCTACTATCTTTCGGAGCGTGTACGACTTGACTCCTTCCCACCTGAGAAACTCATTGAGGTCTCTCGAGAACTCGCCCTGATATCTCTTGCATTGACCAGCACAAAATATCTTATCATCGCGAATCTCAAGGAAACCACCACACCACTTGCAGACAGCCTCTTGGCCATGAGCATGAATGTGACCATCAATCAAGCGAACAAGTAGCACTGTATCATTCAGGTCACAGACACCCCAATCTTCATCTTTATTCATTGTTTTATTCCATAGCGAAAGTTCCTGACGCTTTCGGGTAGATTCTGTTATCTGAACCGGGGTGTTGGTTGCCTTTACTGAATGAAGCGATGGCTCTGCGGGAGTGTTTTCTGCAGGCTCGATGAAATCAGATAATCTCGTCTGATCTGTCCGCTTCATACTTGTTCATGCAAGTCGGCACAGATAAACTACCCATAGAGATTGTATGCCATTAGTACAAGACGCACTCCTGGTAGTAAACGACTAATTGAGGGTTAACTTGGTTAACCTTCTAACACCTATGAAATACTGGATAAGATTAGGAAATATGCTGTTGTATACATAACTTTGACATAATGAGGTAGGACATCTCATTACACTAATATACAATCAAACTCTCAGTGGCAAATAATTAAGAAGCTCCCGTAATTCGCTAATGATTAGGGTGTCTTCCCTAAGCTCTGATGAACTTCCTGCTGAATTGTTGAGCCAGATTGGAAGCATTCCTGCTTTTCGAGCTGCTTCCACATCTAGGTTTTCTTTATTTCCAACAAAGGTGCACCGTAAAGGATTCACGCCTAGCTCATAAGCATTCATTATCAACATATAGGGAGAAGGTTTGGCATATCCCTTAACCAGGGTCCATTGAAGACTCTGGAAAAAATGTCGGATTCCTGAATCAGACAGCAAATCATGAGGACTCTGGTCCCAATTGGACGCAATTCCCATCTTGAATCCTCGTTCACCCAATTCTTCCAAGAGTTCTTTTGCGCCTGGTCGCAGCTTATTTGGCTGACTCGTGATTAGTCTATCCCAGAGCTGTTGGTATTTTCTGGATTTCTCATCAATGTTCTCCTTCACACCAAGATTCTCTAGAAGAATTCGATCAAAGAGAATCCATTCATCAGTAGTTAAGGCATAGTCAGGACTTGTTGCAGATTCTTCAATTAGCCTGTCCAATGCAGCTTCAGCGGCATCATGTGCTCGATCAAGTTCGCTATAGGACACGGTGAAGTCATCCCCACAGACTTCTCTCAAAAATCTCATATGATAATCATCAACTGAGTATGGTAGTGTGTAGAGTGTATCCCCCAAGTCAAAAATTACTGCTTTGATACTCTCCAATCGTTTTTGTATCATACGAATCACTCATTCTTTTCGTTGACTCTTAGGATTCCAGTTAGACTCGCAAATGAAGTCGAATATTTCACTCTTTTCCAATTTCTCAATGTCTGCTATTTCTAATGGTCATAGTATTGATTACGCTATCAATGAGCGTTTATTTTATTTATCTTCAGAGTTTTGGTCATTCTAACCTTTACTTTGCTTCAGAATTAATTTTCGTCATATTTACCGCAGTTATCTTCTTTGCAGTTATTATCGCCGCAGTAAAATTTTGATGACATCTAGCTTCTGAAAAAGAATCTTTGATGTAAAAGCACCTTAACTGTTTTCTCCAAAAAGATATCAGATATTCAATACCGGGAAAGTCATAATTGAGATTGCCATATATTCTTGATTTATATAGTTCTTTAGGATTCTTGTCATTAATCATTTACTGTTGAGAAAATTGAATTCAAACATTAAGGCAAGTCTTACCATTTCGTGTAGCATAATGTGATAGAATTGCTATTTGCAGTAATATTATGAAAAATAAAAGGCAGGTTATAATTTAGGATGAGAATGAGGATTAAGAAGCTGATACTTTTCCTAGTTGCGATATTTAGCTTATTCATGGGGACGATTCTCGGAATAGTCCCTGGAATACTTGCCTTCATTGGAGGTAATTGGACTGCTATTATACTCATTATTTTTGGATGCATTACATATGCGTGTTCGGTTCAAATAATGATTATAATAAGAAATCAATTTGAGGAAATAGGTGTTGACCAAAAAACAGATGAAAGGATTAGGGTGATTGTTGTTGATGATGAAGCAGACATCCTACAACTTATCCGTCTGAAATTATCCAAAGCAAGATTCAATGTTTCTACTGCATCAAATGGTGAGGAGGGGATTGAGAAAGTACTTCGAGAAAAACCGGATGTTCTGATTGTAGATATATTGATGCCGGGAAAAGACGGATATCAGGTAGTATCAGAAGTGAAGGCAAAACTTCGAGAAGATTCACCTGTAATAATAATGCTAACTTCAAAGACTGAAGATGCAGATATGATTAAGGGGCTATCAATGGGTGCAGATGATTATATCACTAAGCCATTCAGTCCAAGAGAATTGATTGAGAGAATAAATGTCGCTCTCATTAAGGGCGTCAAGGTGAATAAATGAGATAGTGGAGGATTGAGTGTGGAAGAAGAATTCGACGAATCCGACACTGATGCACCAATTGAGGGTGAAACAATGCCCTTGATGGAGCCAACTACAGGACTCTTCGTTGATCATGAAACTCCCACAATAAAATCGATACAATATTGGCGAGCTCAATATTTTGCTTCCAGACTCCATCAAGATTTCATTGAGAGTTTAAAAACTGGAGACATTACTAGTATGCGAGGCAGCTTCTATGCCTTGGCAGAATTTTATGAAGTTACATTGAAATTAATGAGACATTCGCTTCTTAATCGGAAAGCTACATTGATGGTTTCTTCTCTAAGAAGTCTAATTGCGCTCAATGCACCGTTACAAGAGATGCATATTGAAGCACCGAATACAATCCCATTCCCACTGACCTTGGATGAAAACATATTGAAGTCATTGATCTCCGACCTTATCATTAGAGCATTTCAGGAATCCAAGGAATCCCTTGAGGAGTCGAAATTAGTAGAAGATGTAAATCAACATATCTTCGTACAGGAAATTGCGACTTTAGTTATCAAAAAGCAGCTTCTCGAGTTAGTAGAGAAAGGACACTTGATGAAGACGGGTACACGCTATACAAGAACAAAACGACCATATATACACACAAATTTAGATGATTCAAGTCTTCAGTCTTTTCTAGGTGCAGAAATCTATCAAGAGTTTCAGAGGGGTGGTTTTCCAGGCGTTTCAAATATTATTAACCGTAGAAAATCGTTTCAAAAATTCTTCAAGAAACTCACATCTTTTGAAGAGTTAATCGCAGACATGTTCGTGTCTGCATTGATTAATCTTAATCTTTCAGAATCTATTAAATCGAAGTATAATGCATGGTCGTACTTTGATCTAAATAACTCATCAATTCCGCGGCCATATCAACGTGATGCATTCACTATATTTCGAGGATTTGGATACCAGGGACAGCTAGTTGAGGCACCTACAGGTTCGGGAAAGACACTCATCGGTATGATGGCTATTCAAGATTGGATGGCGACAATGTCACCAGGTGAGTCAATTCTAATTCTAGTACCGACAGTCAACTATGAACAACAATGGATTCGAGAATTGTGCTATGAAACCAAAGGACTCAATCTTCCACCCGATGATGTATATGCAGGTACGCCGATTGATTATGAAGAACGTAAGAAGGAATTGGACTCTTCACCACCTATTCTTGTCATGACATATCAATCTCTTGCTCAGTTGGGATCTTCAAAAGGTAAAGGAGGATTTGATGCGATATCCATCGAAAAACTCCTTCAGGGTAGCAACATCCGGTATGTGATTTTAGACGAAGTTCACAAGGTTGTTGCCGCTGATGATAGTGTTTCAACAGAGATTACGAAATTACTCCTAGAATGGCTGCACGACGGAAGTCTAGAAGGACTCATTGGCTTCACTGGAACAGCTATTGCATTCAGGGAACGATTTCAAGAGTTAGGATTGCAACTAGTCTATACTCTGTCTTCAGCTGAATTGATAGCATATGGCTTTGTAGCTCCTTTTGCTGAGTTTGGGCTTCCATTTACTCATTCTGAAAGAGAAAGAACTATACTCTTCTATCTAAATTCCTATAAATCGTTAATACGTGAATTCATTGATATTCTTGGTTCTGCGAATTTAAGATCAGTATTTAGTCAAATACCCTTGGAAAAACAGATCGCCATTGGTCGGGATATTCTGGGTATTTTCTCAGGAAGAACGGACCAAGAGATTGCATTAACAGACCGTTATCATAGTTGGAAAAGTGGCGAAGATTTGAATTATTATGAATGGCAGATGATTAGTATAATTCAGATTGCTGAGAATTTATCTGATTCAGATCTTCTTGAGAAAATGATTGTTGGTCTCCCTATCAGTGAACAACAGGAGAGAAAGAGTAGATTCATAGTAATGTTAGATTTTTTGATGAAATTGCGGCAAGAATTAATTAGTCTACTAAATTCTCCAGACATGATATATCGTCTTGAAATGCAAGAATATGGAAATAAGTTAGATACAAAGTCATTGTATAAAATTGCCAATTCAAAACTATCAAAGATCAAAATCCAAGCTATAGTCAGAGATATTCTATCAACTACAATCCTAGGCCTTTACACATCTCTAAGCGGTTACCAATATCGAATGGGTGAAGGACTTGTAGAATCGGTGAATTCGATAATAAAAGCAGAAAGAGCTGTAAGGGGAATAAATGCTGCAATTGTTTTTGGGCAAAGTAAACGTATTCAATGGGAGGAAGGACCTGCGACTCCAGGATACGCAGGAGTAGCGGGTATTTTTGCCCAACTGCTTGACCAACGTGGACTATATCCTATGGCTGTACTTTCAAGTGAGTTATATCTTCCATGGACAGAGAATAATCAGGCTCCACAACGAATCGCAAATTACATAAAAGAGGACATTATGAAGATAGAATTGGGAGATATTCTCTTTAGGCTCCTGATAACGGGATTGAATCTTTCTCCAGAGAATATCAGTAAGTTCAAAGAGTTGTTCGATTCAGTTTTAATGAAGTATGCCAATAAACTTACTTCGATAGGAGCGATAAGACCTGCAGAATTTGAGAGAGAAGTTATAAAACCACTTCAAAAAGCGTTGCCTAAATTAATAGAGAAAGATGATATTCCCAAACTTAGGTCAAGATTGAGTTTGGAAAATCGTCACATGCAGAAATGGATAACTGATTTCTACAATTATGGAATCATCGCAGCTCGCTTCGCGAAAGCTCCGACAGCAGAATTGTACCAAGCATCAGGTAGAAAAATGAAATTCTTTGTTGTGAAAATGCCTCAGGGAGAAATGAAGCAACTCATGTATGATTTAGCTGGTCGAATCATTGATGCAGAGAAACTATCAATTAATGTTATAGTTGTATCAAATTGGGCGAGAACTGGATGGAATGTCATTAGACCAGATCTCCTCATAGACACAACAGCGACACGAAATGTAACGGCATGGCAACAACTTCGAGGAAGAGCCATGAGAGCCACGTCTACTTGGGACAAGGAGTGTTATGAGGCAGTGATGCTACTCGTAGGTTCAAGAACTGGTGAGCTTATTGAGCAAACTAGTAGCATCAGTGAAAACGGCAAAAATCAAAATGTAAGAGAATACGAACGATTGGACAAGGCTACTATCAACTTATTCTTGCAGATTCATAATGAAGCTAGACAATTAAGTAACTACAATCCGAAATATAATCTGACTAGAAAAATAGAGCAAGGTGACTTGAAACAATTTCTGGATGATGAGCGAGAACAGCTTGCTATTGAAATAATGCTGGTCCGGAACAAGGTGACGCATATTTATGAGCTTATCAAAGCATATGGAAGCTCAATCCAAATAAGACAAAATAGAAAAACAATGTTATGGAGCAGAATTGAGTCGATAGCTGCTAAACACTCCTCTGAGTATTCTGTCAATCCATTTTCAGGCAAATATTCCGCCGGTGAAGGTCATGCACCTCTTGTTTATCGCAAAGATCCGAGGGAATATTCACCAGAAAAATTGAAGGAATATTTAGCGTCAGAACTTAGAGGCTGCGATCCTAGGATTATACAAGGTTGGTTTGATGCTGTCATTTCAGGAAGGGGTAACTAATAGTTTCATAAATTGTATCAAGTATAAAGAAGGGAATATCTTTGACTAATCTACCAAGTGCTCTTAGAAAAGAAGAATGGGAAAAAATCAGAGCATCAGTTCTAGAAATAAATGGTGTTTTAGTGGCTGATTCTAATGGTATCATAATTTGGGTCAATGATACATTTACTCGCATCACTGGTTACTCCCCTGAAGAAGCAATTGGGAAAAAAACTAACCTTCTCAAATCCGGGTATCATGATTCAGAATTTTACAAGGATATTTGGGACACGATAACCTCTGGTGTAGTATGGTCTGGAGTCCTGATAAATCGAAAAAAGGATGGAACATTCTACACAGAATTGATGTCGATAATTCCAGTTAAAACTGAAGAAAGTAACAATGCCTATTATATTGCAATGAAAGAGGATATGAAAGATATTCATAATTGGAAAGTTTCAGAAAAACAACAAACCACAGTTCTCGATGGTGTTGTTCCTTTGATGACAGAACTAGAAGAAGCCAGATGTACAACAGATGCGATGCTCGATGCAACTAGCGAGGCAGTTATGTTACTCTCAGTTAATGATAAGATGTTATGGCTTAACAGAGCCTTTGGTAGATTTTTCTCATTAGTTGCTCAAGACGCAATCGGTCAACCCTTTCATAACTTTAATTCCCATTGGGATAAAGTCTTCGAGGACTCTTCGAAAATAATGAACATAATAAATAGTGTAAAGGAGAATCAAATTTCTGAACATCGAGAAACAGTGAATCAAATCTGGCCCCAGAAAAGAGAGTTGGATGTCTACTCCGCTCCCGTAGAAAATGTTAGGAAAGAATACTTGGGACATCTTTTCGTATTTCGTGATGTAACACGTGAACGGGAGTTAGAACGAATGAAATCGGAATTTGTATCTTTGGTATCGCACGAATTCCGAACACCATTAACATCAATTCGTGGTTATACTGAAATGATGCTAGAAGGAGATGCCGGAGAGCTCACTAATGAACAAACAGATTTTCTGAAAACCATTCTAAGAAACGCAGATAATCTTGCTGAAATTGTAAACCGCCTTCTTGTTGTTTCTCGACTTGAGGCTGGCGCAATTAAACTAGATCTGCGTAAACTAAAGATTCACGAAATTGTGGATAACGCAGTTGAACTATTACGACCTCAGATTGATGCTAAGAAATTAAAACTGAAGGTAACTGTTCATCCAAGCTTGCCGGCAGTGGAAGCCGATAGTCAATGGATTAATCAAGTCATCATCAATCTTCTATCAAATGCTTACAAATACACTCCCTCTGGTGGGATAATAAGCATTTCAGGGGAAGAAAAAGATGGTTTTCTTTATATCAAAGTCACAGATTCAGGAATAGGAATGTCGACAGATGAACAGGAGAAGTTATTTACAAAGTTCTTCAGAGCTGAAAATCCTGAAACCATTAAAGCCGGAGGGACGGGGTTGGGACTCTGGATTTCTCGTTCATTGGTCGAAATGCATGGGGGAAAGATTTTGGTAACCAGTATACCAGGAAAGGGTTCCGCTTTCACGATTAAATTACCAATCAAAAGCAAATTTTCTTGAATGTTCTTTCTCCATGGTGAGAGATTTTCAAAACCATGACACTCTCTAATTTCGAACTAGTGGGAATAACATCTCACTCCTTTCTATGGTATACAAGATGCCATTTTTGATGCGTTTGACTCAACGCTTTTATCGTGTGAAAGATGGCACTCCTTTGAAATAACCTTGACAATCACTAAATACTCATTTCACCGGAATGAAGATTATTCCAGAGTCAGAGATTTTCTCATTGAAACATACAATATCACAAAGACGTACCAGAACTGGATTCCATCAATGTTTGAAAATATGTGGCGGGGTCCATGTGGCCCCGAGTATGTAGATGAAGAAGATGAGCAAGTCAAGATTTGGGAAGACGATGAGAAAAAAGACTCAGCCAATCAGATTGTAGCTGTGACAATAATCAAACCTGAAGGCGATTGCCGAATCTTAATCCATCCTGAATATCGACATCTTGAGAGAGAACTTGTACTCTGGCTAGAAGAGCAGATTAAAAACTACCAAAAAGATCAAGATAAAAAGCTAGTCTTCTTCTGTGTAAATGATTGGGATTTGTATCGGCAAGAACTTTTGCAAGAATTGGGGTATGAGGATAAAGGACCTGCAGAGCATGAACGAATCCGTCCTCTTAGCCTACCAATACCAGAAGTAGTACTGCCAGAGGGTTATGTAATTAGGGATGTTGATGTTGAAACGGAATTCGAGAAGTATCATTCGGTGCTCAGTTCGGTGTTTAGACATTGCGCAGTAATGACTCGATATTTAGCGAAAAATTACAGCGAGGCGGAATTCTATAACAAGGAGCTTGATCTAGTTGTTGTGACTCCAGATGGCAATTTTGCGGCATTCACAACAGTACGAATCGATCCCGTAAGTAGGTTTGCAGAGTTGGAACCTGTGGGTGTACATCCAGACCATAGAAGGAAAGGTCTTGGTAAGGCTATCTGTTGTGAAGGACTTCGCCGCCTTCAAAAGTATGACCCACAATCAGTAACGATTATTGGAGCAGCCGCTACAGAAGCTGCAACTAAATTATATGATTCACTGGGATTTTCTCGTACAAGCATCCACTATTGGGAAAAAAGATGGTAGTTACATAAGTTCAATTTTCAACCGTTATAGCACCAATTCAATGGTTCGATGTGAAATATAAAATGTACTTGCACATCAGAACAGACCAAATGCATCTCATGAATCTATTGACGATGCCGGGATAGGATATTTCTCATGACTCTGAGACCTGCTGTACGACAATCTTCGAGTATTCGACGATTCTCTTTTACAGAATTCTTACCGTTCATACCAGCGGCTATTACCGTTTCTACAAGCTCCATTCCAAGATAATTGCATATCTCCTTCATCATGCCCACTGTATGTCTTGCCAAGTTCGAATTCTCACCACCCATAGGTACGGTAAGCACAATCTGTTTTTCCTGAAATAGACGTTGGTCCAGACCATACCATCGGTCAACAAATGCCTTGAACTGGGCACTCGGTCCCCACCAATAGATAGGAGTTCCAAGTACCCAAACATCGCACTTATGCATCAGATCTACAAGAATATCCATATCATCTTGTTGAATGCATTTTCCTGTCTTTTGACAACTGTTGCATGCGCGACAGGGAGAAATATTCATGTCATGCAGGATGACCTTTTCTGGAACTGCACCATACTCAGAAGCTCCAGCTAACACGGAATCAACTAAGGTCTCAGTGTTCCCACCCTTTCGAGGACTTCCAACTATACCTAGCACAGTTTTCTTCTCAACCGTTAAAATGGCTAACTCCTTTTTTTGCTCTGTAAACTGCATTTTCCTATTCCTTCATCATGATTATTTCGAAGTCAACAAGTTCAGGTCTAATCGCAGCTAGACCAATAATAGCAGGATCTCCCGCAATAAATCCTAACTCAGGTTGCATTTGCTTGTTCGCCCAACCAGCCTTTTTGTACACTTTCGCCAACGCAATCAATAATCTACGCCAAGCAAATTTGTACCCCACTCCAGATGCCTCAGAGAATATCTTTGCTTGGATATCCTCAAGCCCTCTGTCGGGTTCCCAAACTTTGTACTCGACTTCCATTTTCTACTTCTCCGGTTCGCCGCGATAGACAAAGATACTATTTGTCTCCTGTAGCTCTGGAATGACCTCAGACATTGCCTTTGCAAGTCGATCCTGCGTTCTAAAACCGAAGACTGCTCGAATAGGTGTTTTTGCCCACCCTGCGTTCTTTGCCTCTTTTGCTATTTCAGTCAATAGACGTTTCCACGCATGACTGTAATCTGGTAGAATCGAGGTAAATCTCATGATTACTCTATCTTCATCTCCAACCAAAATCTGACCATCGGGCTTGAAAAGAAGAGGAGCACTTGCAGCAACTGCCTTCTCCCCATCGTACAAAATTACAGCATGCCCATCTTTCAAGACTTTGTCTTTGAAATATGGAATATATGCAGCCTCATTTGGAAATGCTTGGCTCATACGGGGGTCTGCCTTTGTAATAGCAATCAGGGTCTCTACATCATCATCCGATGCGATCTTTGCGGCAAGAGCGCCAGCAGACCCTACATATTCTAGACTACTTGTAGCTTCGACATCAAAGTCTTTCGCAAAAAAGTAAGCACTCTCTGTCTGAACAAATCCATGCTTTTTGAAATATTTTATCTGTTCACTCGAAGTCTTCGAACGAAGGTCCACACTGGTCTGAATTTCTCTAATTCCATCTTTGTTCCTCCAGTATTCAATCATATCATTGAGTAATTTGTCTTTGACTTCAACTGGACAATTGGGGAGACTCCATGGGTATCCTACTAGAACCTGGCCAAGATTTTCATCAATCACATCAGAAGTGATGTAGGCCAATGGTTTACCTTCCTTAGTGAAAGCATATCTAGTTGCATCTTCACCGCGTTGATCATTCCTAGGTCCAATCACTTCAGGATTGGCAGGAAGACCAGATATTCCTGTGTAAATCTTTGCCTGAACTTCTTCGTATTTTTGCCCAGCTTTCCAATTCTTGTATTCAACATTCATCTTTATTCACTCCACCTGTGAGAATTGTCTGATTTACTCCCCCTTTTGATGAACATAGAAAATCTCATTGAGTTCCATGTCCGGATTCATCTTAGCCAGACCAATTGCAGCAGCACCTTGAGTTCTAAATCCGAACGCAGTTCTCAATGGGAGGTCTGCCATACCTGCAGATTTGCACTCCTTTGCAACTTCAATAGCAAGTCTATTCCAGGAAAATTCGTAGCCTGGTCTACTCGCAGTGAATCTCAAAATATAACGTCCTTCATCTCCTTTCAGGATATTACCATCGGGAGCGAACTTCAGTGGTGCTGAGGCAGCAACGAGTTTATCGCCATCAAAGAGCATGACACAGTGTCCATCTTTGAGAACTCGATCTTTGAAGTAGGCTGAAAATGCTTCCTCAGTAGGGAATGCTCCTCGTATACTTGAATCAACAAGACAGAGTTCTACGAGGGCAGGAATATCATCCTCAGTAGCTATTCGACTAGTGAGTTCTGCTTCTTTCCCTTCGAATTTCTTCTTTACATCAATCGCTGCAGACTTTTCAATATCAAGGTCTTTTGAGTATGTGTAGTATCTCTCAGTCTCTACAAATCCTTTCTCTTTGAAATAATCAATCTGCTCATTCTTTGTCTTCGAACCTACGACAACTGCAGTGCGAACTTGTTTCACCCCATCAATACTATAGATGTGGTTCAACAAATCATCAAAGAGCTTGTCTTTCACTTCACGGGGACAATCCTTCAAACTCCATGGATAACCAATGAATCCTCTCCATGGTTCATCACTATCTGTTTCGGAGGTGACATATGCCAGAGGCTTCCCATCCTCTGTCAGAGCGTAGCGAGTCGCTTCCTTTCCACGGTTATCATTTCGAGGGCCAATCTGCTCTGCGCGAGCAGGAAGCCCTGAAACCTCTGTGTAGATTTGAGCCTGGATCTCTTCAAGGCCCTGACCAGATTCCCATTTCTTGTATTCTACTTTCATATTGTTCTCCTCTCAATCTGTAATTAAAAAAACCAACAAGGTATACGATAATGGTTGGGGTAATAAACCTTGCTAAACTTAATGCTTTAAAAGACACACTTATATACCCTTCTTGGCTTCTTGAGTAAACTGAATGGGAAGTAAAAATCACTGTGAGTTATGAAAGCACATTGACTGGAAAAATGAAGGATAAGGATACCATCTAGTACAAGAGCGCAGTGACTAACCCGAAAAGAAAGGCATCTCAAATGGAAGAAGACCGTTGAACTTATCTAAAACCTCTGCTTTTTTATTACATTCCGTGTGAGAGGCTAGGAGTGTGTACAAACACTACGAACCGACCGGCAGATTATTTGTGGATAGAAAACAAATAGAGTGGATGCATGAAAGCAAATTGAGCATATGCAATAATTAGATTCAGAAATTCAAAAAGAACAGTTAGTTCTTGTTCTCAATGAAAGTGGATTACACCATTTTGCAGTTTATACTATTTCATTCCTGTGAATGTGAGATAACCTACATGTTTCTGATCTGCACCTTCTTTCAAATTTGCTACCTTTCGTAATCTCAATGCTTCAGACATTTTTGAGCGTACTGTCTTATTAACAAGCATATGATAGAAAAGTCGAAAAGTAGCAGATATCGAACTTAGTCTGTCTTTTGGATTTTCAAAGACCTCACCAAATGTTTCAGTAAGTTCGGTTTCAACAAGTGGAGTATGATCAAACAATGTTCTCCATTCATCTATAGATCGAATAGCAACATCACCACCAAGCACTCCACTCATTACTTCATTGATTTTTTCAGCGAGTTCAATTGGTGCAGTTTTACTAAGAAATAGATCAAGAGTTCCCACGATACCCCCCGGACGGACGACGCGATAATACTCTGAAAGGGCTTTTAGACTGTCTGGTACTAATGCAGTCACTGCAACACCATAAACAGCATCGAAGGTATCATCTTCGAATGGAAGATTTATTGCGTCAGCTGTTTGAAAATTTACGTTTTCTAATCCTCGTTTATCTGCACGCTCCTTGGCTTTTTCTATTAGTACATCTGAAATGTCAATTCCAGTTACCTTGCATCCGTATTCTTCTCCGAGCATACAGGCGGCATAACCAGTTGCACAACCAATCTCTAGGACATGGAAATCTGTTGAGTTTTTGATATTCAGTTTTTCTTGAAGTTTTTTTGTTCCTTGAATTCCTCCAATATATGGACTATTGAATGCTCCAATATAGCCGAGGAATCCGTAGATTCCTATAGAGGATATCTCTTCTCTGGTTAATCTTCTTCCCAAAAGGAAACACTCCCTTTTCAAGGTCTATCGATATTTCAATAGTGTTTCGCGCCCACGTAAAATTGATAATTAATACTATGTTCAACGCCATTTCGAACTACTACATATTTTCTCCAAAGAACATCAAATAATCAGTTCCCGGAACATCATACCCGAGATTACTCAAAACTACTGCCAACTGGCCACGATGGTGTGTTGTGTGAAGTAGGTATTGAAGAAAAAAATCAAAGATATCAATCTCAAAGGGCTCATCTCTAATATGAGTGACAGTTATCTTTCCTTGAGGTATCTCTTCAATTGCATGACTTAGTCTGGTATCTAGAATTTCCCATCGTGAAAGCAGTTCTTGTCGAGGTAATCTCTTAACTCTGTCAAAGACTGATTCATCCTTGCCATCGTCAATGAAATAGAAACATGTTTCCAAGGCCAATACAATATGTTGAATGAGGTCCTTTGGGCTTTTTCCTGCCACAATTTTTACAAAAGTATCTGAATCCAAGCCACTCAGAAGCTCCCTCATCTTCCATCCAGCCCATAAATGGTAATCAGCTAAATACTTGAAGACCAAAGAACTCGACCTCGAAAATCCATTGCACTTCCTTACGTATTAGTTTACCTAGATGTGGATAAAACTTGGTTAAAGAACTAGCTTGATAATTCATCAAGAAGTCCCATCATCCATTCGTCAAGGGATTTCTTTTTCGTCCAAGTATCCTCAAATGGCGTTAAAACAAGCTCACCATTCATCTCACCAACCATGCCTCCGTCTTTTCCACTCAAGAGGCATTCGATAGCATAAGCCCCAAGACGAGTAGCGAGAATCCTATCAGAATGCGTTGGGTTTCCGCCCCTCTGGATGTATCCTAGAACTGATACTCTACATTTCTCTCCGATTCTTTGAGACAGTGCTTTTCCAATAGTATCAGCATTTCCCAACTCATCGCCTTCTGCGACAACAACAAGAACACTCGATTTAGCTCTTTCTTTTGCTTTCAGAACTTTCTCAGCTAATTCTTCAATGGTTGTTGTTGTTTCAGGCATAAGTATTGCTGATGCACCTGTCGCAAATCCCACATGAAATGCAATGAATCCGGCCTTTCTTCCCATTACCTCTACAAGAAATGTGCGCGAAAAGGCTTCAGCAGTATCCCGAATCTTGTCCAGTGCTTCCAAGGCATTATTCACAGCTGTATCAAAACCAATGGTATAATCCGTTCCATAAAGATCGTTGTCAATAGTTCCAGGAAGTCCAAGAAGTTTCCCGTTCCAATGCCTACTGAGTGCAGCCAATCCACGCATTGTCCCGTCACCACCAATAGCAATTAGCGCATCAAAACCACGTTCCGATAATATCTTTGCAGCTTTTTTTAGGCCTTCCTCAGTCTTGAACTCTTCAGACCTACCAGTGGTAAGAAAAGTACCACCTCTATGCAAAATTCTGGAAACAGACCGAGAATTTAACTCATGGATTTGCGGATCAAGAATCCCCTGAAATCCACCAAATATACCATGAACCTCACATTTACGATGTATTCCAACTCTCGTGATAGCACGAATAGCAGCATTCATTGCAGGAGCATCGCCACCACTCGTGAGAACACCTATTTTCATAGTCAAACCTATTGCATTTTGAGTAAATAAGTTCGACTTACATAACAGATAAGTGTGGAAGGAAACGCATCAAAAAGAGATTGAAATATGGACCCAGAAGAACATGCAAGAATTGTTAAAAATGGATATGACAGGATCGCCGAAGAGTACAATAAAAAACGCGGTATCTTCGATGACAGCGATCAGATTGAAGAATTCATCTCCTATCTCCCTGAAAAGGGAGTTGTACTGGACATAGGATGTGGTGGAGGACCAATCCTTAAGATTCTTGCACAGCGAGGATTCGTTGTTAAAGGTATTGACTTCTCGAAAGGTATGCTTGAAATTGCCAGGAGAAATGTTCCAGAGGCAGAGTTGTTCTTTGGAGATGTTACGAAGACAGAGTTTGAGAATGCCTCATTTGATGGCATTATCTCAACATATGCGTTAATCCATATACATCGAGATCTTCATTTTGAACTCTATAAGAAGATGCATCGTTGGCTAAGACCTGGCGGAATCAATTTGGTTGGTACAGCTCGTGATGATTGGTCAGGTGATGAAAAATATTTTGGCGTTAGAATGGTATGGAACCATGCAGGAGCAAGCGATAGTCTGAATCTTGTGAAAAAAGCAGGTTTCTCAGTTCTTTTTGCCAAAAACTTGACTTCAGGAGGCGAAACACACTTCTGGATTCTCGCAAGAAAATGAAAAAATATCAATCTAGACCAAATTCTTCTTTCTAAGTATCAATAATAGGGGCAAAGAAATGGCGAAACTTAAGCCCATTACGATTGGGAAAGCTAGAAGCTCATCCTCAAACGGAAGCCCAACATTCATTCCCCAGATACTAGCAATGAGAGTAGGGACACTGACAAGAAGTGAGATAGATGTTAACGTCTTAATGACTATATTCAGATTATGACTGACCATGCTATCATAGGCATTCATCGCATTCTCAATCAATTCCCTGTAGATAGCGCTAAGCTCTACCTGCTGCTGGAGATCAACCTCCAATTCCTCAAGTCTATCTACATCAAGTATCATTCTACCAAGAACATGGGTTCGCTCCAGTTTTAGGAGAACTTTCATATTTGCCTTAAGTGCGGCTTCGATGAATATTGCGTCGCGAGATAGCTGGAAAAACCACTCAAGTTGGGACGGATAGATCTCACTCATGATGATATCTTCGGTCTCATTGATGGTTGCTTCAACAATATCCAGGGTCGTTTCATAGGAATGGATGACTATCTCCCACCACTTATAGATTATATCCGCAGCAGTCGTACTGAGGTAGATCTTCTGACGTAGCTTTGGTTTTCGTAATGGGACTTCATCATTCTGAATGATAATTAAATCGCGTCCATTTGTGAAAATTGCGATGGGAATTGTTGAGTTCTGACGTTCTTTGATTCTGAGGTTTACAGGAACGCGAAGAACTATCATGGTATACTTGTCTTCTATCTGCAGACGTGGACGTTCATCAAGGTCTTGTATGTCCTGAAGATCTTCAAGATCGATGGTGAAGCGTTGGGACAATTTAGCTAAATCATTAGGTCGAACTCCAACAAGTTCTATGAGCAAGGGTACATCAGGTGCCTCGTCTAGGCTGGCATACTTTATACCACTCTCCAAAGCCATAATGGAGATACTTCCATTTTCTGGACACTCGTTGCTCATATGATCCACCTCGTGATAGCGGATGTCGTTCGTACATCGATAGTTGCCTGCCTGGAAAATGGTTCTCTAGATAGAGAGCCTGATATACAGTCGGGCTGTATGAGCCATTTGGCTCAATTTAGAAAATACTGTCTGTCTTATAGGGTTTTGTAATAGAGTGAAAAATGGATATGAGTCATTGACTATCATATCACACTTTATTCTATATGACTACACTCTCAATTTCTACATTGCGATCTTTAATTGAGAGCATTTTAGATGAAACATGCTTTCCTCCAAAAAGCTCAGCTTCAGGTTCACCACGATAAAGTGCATCTGCAATCCTTCCTAGTGCGTCAGCTTTCATGATTCCAGAGCCTGATGCGCCATTTACAACTAGAACTCCGCATTCCTCGTAGACAAATGGTATCCTATCTGGGGAATAGCAATATCCTCCAGCCCAGCTATTCACTGGACGAGCACTCTCAAAGGCAGGAAGATATTTTGCTAAGACTGGATACATGCTATTTTCATAGTAGGCACTCTCAGGAACCATCATATCATCGGTCTGGATATACTCATAACCACGGCCAAACTTGTCACCACAACCAATCCAGAAACCTCGCTCCTGTAGCTGAGGTCTGAAATAGACGCCTGCTGATGGGAGTATAGTAAATGGAATGCAGCCAAGCTCATTGAAACCCTTTGTATCAAGCAAATCATGTAGTTTGGGATTATCTTCAGCATGAATAACAAACAGCTGTCGTTTCTTTGCCTTTGTCATACTATCAATACCAACAGGGTCGAGAAGCTCGTTCGCCCAAGCACCAGTAGCAAGCACAACTGTTTTCGCTCTCATTGTTCCCTTATCTGTGATTACTCCAGTCACCTTTTTCTGTTGCCAAACATGTGGCTCCCCTGGAAGGTCCAATTTTGGAACTGCCTCGAGAAGCAGCTTCTTGACACAGACACCAAATCGAGGTTTCACATGGGTGATTTTCTTGAACTCCTCGAAGTAATGCTCTACAAGACGTGTAGGGTCTAGGACCCCACAATCACCACCAAAGAGACCGAAGTCTGCTTCTTGGAGATGCATAAGCTCAGCCTCTTCGTCACCAGAAAAGTCTACATTAAGCCCAGGGATCAATTCTTTTAGCTCTTTCTTATTATAGACCTTGTAATGCACGCCAGATGCTTTCATGCGTTGCATCCATAATTGAACACTCTCTTGTTTGAACTGTGACTCGCTCAGCAACCAGAGATACCCTGTTTTCTCAAAGAAAAGCTCATGACCGAGTTCATTCTGAACGTATTCAAAGTATTTAATTGACGTATCAGTGAGAATCTGATTTGTAGAAGATGCAAACATATTCCTAACAGCGGCTGCGCTCATAGCTGTATTGGCTTGACCCGCAGCAAGATTCCTATCAATAAGAAGGATCTTCTTCTCAGGACTGTTCAATTGAATATAATACGCTGTGGCAACTCCAAGAACACCAGCACCCACAATTATGACATCAAAGGTCTCTTCACTCACAACAGGAGCCTCCATGTTAAATCGCGAAGTTATGCAGTCCCTCTAAAACGTTTTTCTCTAGCGCACATGCAATAAACAGTTATGAGAGAAAGACCCTTTCTGTTTGGAGAGGAATTCATGATGCCTGGTTTGATTGTTCGGATGAATAATGGCGATTTGAAGTGGTTTCCCCTATTTTACTATGAGGGGAAATACGGTTTTTACCCTCCAAAAGGACAGAGTACTGGAAGAGAGGTTGGCCGAGATTGGCACTTTAAAAAGTACCTTCCAGGATACTGGACACCAACAGAAATACCCCCATACCATAGAAGAATCGGTGGTGGCTCGTCTATCATAGTTCTTGAAGAAGATGGAGACCTCCGGCATTTTCCATTCAGAGATGAAACTTTCATGTTAAGGGGAACCGGAGACAAGGTGGGAAAGGGATTTCGAGACACTTTGGATTACTATGTTGCAGAATGGACAGGGAATGGAACATCAGACCTTCTTGTTCGCGATGAGGATGGAAACCTTCGGTTGTATCCTTGGAATGGAAGAGAATTCAAAGATCTAGGTAGCAAAGAAAAAGTAGGAAATGGATTTGATAAGAAGGACGTTCCAGATATCTATCCGGGATATTGGAGTGGAGGATCTACTCCGGACATTCTGATAAGGAAAGATAATGGAGACCTCATTGTCTTTGAGTTTAATGGTGAAACTTTCTACAAACAACGTAATTACAAAGTTGGAGATGATTTCAAACCCAAAAACTATGAGCATCTTCTCATGGATGAATGGCTTTGTCATGGAAGACCAGATATGCTTGCATTCAGGGATAACAGATTAAGGCTCTATCCTTACGGGTCAAACCCAAAGAAGGATCATTTCACCTTCTCTGAGAAGCAACAGTGGGAATCTGATAAAGATTTTAGAAAGGATTGGAAGTATCTTGTTGGCCATTGGAGAACTCCAGGTAAACCGGATTTAATTACTGTAAACAATAGCAATGACCTATGGTTCTATCCATTCGACGATGGAGTTCTTACTGATTTACGGGGCGATAAACAGGTCGGAAATGATTGGAAGGTGACTCATTTCTGGGATTTCTATCCAGAGTAATTCGGTTGAGATTAAAAAAGTGATTCCAGCAGACCACAAGTGTCATAAAGCCATCAATTCGCAGACGGTTTGCGGAGTGGTATATCATTGTCCACTGATGCAAATAGTCAAGCGATGGAACTCTTTGGTACATCAAGTCAAACAAAGAAGATAGCAGTTGGCGTTATCCTAATTGCACTCTATGCAGTACTTGCCTTGTTGCCGATGAGTGGTTTCATAGGAACAGCAGGTCTGAGTAGTATTCTTAGTTTTGCTATCTGTGTTGCGCCAATTATAGGGATAATCATGGGACCTTGGAAAGGATTTGTTTTTGGTTTAATTGCAGGAATAATTGCAACAATAGTAAGCCTACCATTCGGAGGTGGAGTATACCTAATTATTCCAACAACAATTATGGGACCTGCTGTTGCTGCACTATTCACTGGGTTGTCATTGAAACGAGTAACCAAGGTAGCGAATACTTCGATACCAGGACCTCTCTTTACAGCAATTTATCTTGCTATAGTGATAGCTCTCTATGAGATTGTGGTCTATGAAGCATGGTGGTTTATGTTACCCTACATGCTTGCTGCTATTGTTGCGGCTGTGTTCCAGATTAAGAGATTCGAATTCAATCCGAGTCGGTCATACCTCCAACTCATTCCTTTCACATTTCTCGGAGCAATGCTAGACCATTCCATGATGGCTATGGGTTCTGTCTACATTCTCCAAATACCAGCGGCAGTATTTGGATTTGTAATTTTTCCAGTGATGATTGTAGAACGAATCATCGCAACTCTCTTAGGAGCATTATTAGGATTCATAATTCTGAAAATCTTTGGCGAAGAGATAGGTAATTCACCTAACTTAGAGATTTAATGATTTCAACTACAGCTTCAATTTGCAGATCTAGTGGCATTGTTGCAAGAGACATGATATCCTTCTGAATGGCTTGTGCTGGAAGGGGTGGCAAGTGAATAAATGTTGCTTGAATATCCAGACCACTTGTTTCTATTCTTTGCATCACATTGTAAAACAGCCAATTACATCCATAAGTTCCAGCGTGATAGCTAATGTCTGCAGGAATTTCCTTATCCCTGAGGATCTGGACAAGCGGTTGTGGTTCTAAGTTTGCGAAGTAGGCGGCTGGACCTTCAAAATTTATGACATCAGTTTCTGGAGTGTTGTTATAATTGTCAGTTTTCTTCGTACTCAGTACATTGATGGCAATTCGTTCTATGGTGATTACAGCTCTATTGGCTTGTCCAAAGCATAAAATATAGTCGGGATGATGCTTATGTAAGGCTTGATCTAGTATGTTCAGGGCATTCTTGTAATCGAGCGGCAGGACAATTCCAATTATTGAGTGTTGATTGATTTTCTTTCCATCGAGTGCTTTAGCGATCTCTTCTGAGGGATTGATTAGAAATCCGTCAAAGGGTTCGAAACCTGTAACAAGTATCTTGGACACAGAATCACCTAGACTCATGTAAAATGTTGTCCTAAAGAATTCTGTGTAAAAACTGACTTGTTACTCAATTGTCTTTGAAATTCAGCCAATCAGAGCGATTAATCCTGGAGCTGCAAGAATAACAAACCAGATCCCTAGACCAATCTGAACAAAACCTATTACTACGCTTACCCAGTTTATATCTCCGACACTTGCTTTCTTTGTGGCAACATCAGTACCTAGTGTCAGTACTGCACCATAAATGAAGTCAGTTGAAACATGAGTAATATAGATCAAGACACCAGCCAAAAAGACAGTGCCGACTCCTATTTGGAGGGTCCCCACTAGGACTGTCACATTCGCAAGACCAACCCCGAACCACCACAGTAGGAAATATGGGCTAAGGATACTGACAGCTGCTCCCTGTGTTGTTGCCTCAATCACAGAAGAAGCTGTCATGTTAGTAGCATCCTTGGACCTCATTTCTTCTCTATATCGATAATCACGAAGAGCTAGAAAACCGAACAGAATAATCACGATGCCGCCAAAACCAACTAGAAGATCTATCATCAATGGAGTGAGAGTTAGTGCCTGAACACTGATGATTATAGCCGCTATGATGCCAACTTCAACAATTGCATGACCAACCATGGGTAGTATGCCATGCAACCTTCCATATTTACTACTCTGCATGACGACCGCTGCAGTCAGTGGCCCTGGAGCAAGAGCCCCTGTGAGCGAGAGAGCAAACCAAGCTGCTAGAATCTCAAAGACACCCATACAAATGCCTCTAAGCGATGTCGTATGATGATAAGAAAAGTATGGTGATTGATACCCTAAAACCACAGAATGGTAATATCTGTATTACAATAACCAAAAAAAAGCCTTTCCAGAAATCCTAATAAGCACTCCAATAGGCGTCTGCCAACAACATGGAGCTGTAAGTCTGTGAAACAGGTACAGATAACGGTACCCTACGAGAAGACGGAGGCAGTATTGGATTTTCTTCTAGATGGACTTAATATTAAGAATGTCATGAAGTTCAATGCTGATAATGCAATCGTCCTTCAGTTCAGAATCATAGATGATTCCGTAAACGAAACCATCGAGGGTCTCAAGAGTCGAGGTGTTGGAGTCGAGTTTGGATTTATTGATATACTTGACTTGAAAGCATCACTCCCAAGAGAAACAGAAGAGGCGGCAAATGATACAAAGATTCAACGCGAAGCGACTCTTGCTGTTGAAGAGATTTATGAGAATGTCAAGAAACAAGCCTCTCTGAGCTTTGACTATATCGCATTTGTCATACTTGCGGCAGTAATGGCTGGTTTTGGACTAATCCAAAACAACATCACCGTTATTGTAGCGTCAATGCTGCTGTCGCCACTTATGGGACCAATGCTTGGAGTTGCATTGGGTTATGTTGTGAGAGATAGAGCGTTATTCGTGAAAGGCACTAAGAATGAGATGATTGGCGTCATACTTTCACTATCTGTTGGTGCCATAATGGCTCTTGTGATGCCTCTCTTGCAGCCTGAGGCAATCGCAACAATCGTCAATGATGTTGATCACAGCATATTAACTGAGATCACTCGACGTGCAGGCTTTGCATCTATTGATGTTGGTGTCGCAATCTTCTCAGGTGCTGCAGTCGCAGTGTCAATTACAAGAGGCGACATGTCATCCCTCGTTGGAGTTGCTATTTCAGCAGCACTCATGCCTCCTGCCGTCAATGCTGCCATGATGACGGTACTGGGTCTAGCTATAGGCCACACTGGTGTTCTATTGGTAGGTGGTGGATCGTTCTTGTTGTTGGGTATGAACATTCTATTGATAGACCTTGCTGCAATAGTTATGTTCAGAGTGAAGAAGCTGACTTCAATTGCAAACAAATCAGCAACTTGGACTGCTGTTACAAAGTTTAAGGTCACACGCTCTGATAGTCTCTATCATCACCGCACTACTGAGAAGAAGCCTGAGGAAGCTGCTATTTTCAAGCCAGCCCCTAAGGGAAAGCCGCCAAAAGAAGATGTCGAAGAAACTCCCTCTGATAGTAGTGAAACTGAAGAATCCGGTTAACGAGAGGATTCATAGTTGATTAATAGTTTCGTCTTCAGAATCGTATTTGTAGTTTTATTTATCGGTTTTTAGCTAGTAAGTGGATACTACGTAAGGAAGACATGGAATCCTGATGCACATATCAAGGCCTAGTATTCTCCGAGTATTACAAGCCAATATAGGAACGCCTCCGGTAGGTTAACTTGGTTAACTTTCAGAAGGAAACTAACAGTGACTCAACGCCCCCAACTTAAGAACAAACTTCTCAAGGGTTTAACAGAGCACGATATTCTCACATGGGAAGAAGAAAAGATGCGCTACCAGCGAAAAATAGGAAGAAAAGTGACAGATCTAGAGTTCTTGCGCTACCTTCTGATGAAAGCAACAAGACCTGTGATTACATCAAAAGATGGTGTAGCTTCTAGTTTTCTGACAGGCCAAGGCCCCATATATGAGAAGGACGAGGTCTTACTCAATAAATATCGAACACACACTCGTGAGGAAGATGTTCACCAAACAGCTGAAAGCCATCCCCGAAGGTCAAAATTCCAACCAACGGGAACGTCCATGTGATAATCCTTAAATTCTTATATTCTAGTATACCACATGGTATATTAATACCGATTGGTACATTAGACTGAATGGAATCTGAAACCTGACCATTAATGGCACAGTGATTTGGTTTGGATTCCTGTCTCATTAAGGAGAAAACTGTATGCTGGGAAATCAGAACGAAGAACCAAATCCCTACCCAGATTGGACATCATCTTCCGAATTGAAATTCTGGGAACCCGATAGACTCTACATTGAGTGGATCACATTTTTGTATGCAATTTGGGAGAAGGTTGATTACCTCTAGAGTTTTGGATGAGTCCTTGAACCTATGATTAAGAATGAAGGGTTTGAATAATGTCCGAGGAAGGCCCGAGTGATCTGGATAAGCTATTCAGAGCTCTCAGTAGTGATACAAGGAGAAGAATTCTTCAACTCCTTGCACAAGGGGAGAGATATCCCTATGAATTGAGTAAGACATTAGGTCTTACACCTCCTGGTGTATTCAAGCACCTTGAAGCACTACAAGATGCTGGACTTGTAGAACGCGAACTTGTGGAGAGCGATTTAGGCCCTGACAGAGTGTATTACCGCTTGAATGCAAGATTTGGTCTCTCAACCACAATTTTGCCTAATGCATTTGTTGTACGATTAATAAGAAGATCATCAGGGGGAATTGTTGTTCCTCAAGGATTTATTATCCCAGAGGCAAGACAGGATGTAGCAGCTATTCGCCGCCTCCTGAATGAACTTGGAAGAGTGAACAAGCGACTTGCAGATCTTGATGAGGAAAGAATGCGTTTTGCTTCTGTTCGTGGAGAGATTATCAATCAGATCGAGTCAATTATGAGTATGTGTTCTTGGGATGAAAAGAGCTGTCAAGAAGTAAGAGCTCTCCTCGATCCGATTAAGCAATCTGCAACAACAATAGATGATGATCAACCTGATGTTTGGGCTTCAACTGTCAAAGAAGCACTCAAACTTTTCGAGAGATTATTCGCAACCAACGAATCAGAAGAAGAGGATGAACTAGTCTTAAAGTCTGAGTAGCATCACCAATTCCAAATGATTTCCTATTTACTACTCCTGGATTCAAGCATTTTGGGGATTTTTTTAATCTGATCAAAGGGAATGTTGAAACCTGTACTAGAAGGCGATCCAGGCATATATTGATCATTCTTCTTTCAAATCACTCATTTGTAGATGTTTCCTGATAATCGCAACCAACGCTTTCCCTGAAAAGGGTTTGACAATATATTCATCTGCACCCACAGCTTCACCCGCCGCCATATCACTGCCAAATCCTTTTGCAGTAAACATCAGTATTGGTGTGTTTCTAAATATATCGCACTCTTTGAGTTTCTTACACACTGTGAATCCATCTATGACCGGGAGCACAACATCGAGGAGAATTAAATCAGGATTCTCGGAATGAGCCATTGATATTGCAGCTTCTCCATCTCTGGCAATAACAACAGAGAAACCATGTTTTTCAAGGAATGTCATAGCTAATTCTGAAGTCAATTCTTCGTCGTCAACGATAAGAATTTTCATTTTACGGGAGCTGCTCATTCAAACACCTCAAACGATTGGAATTAGTTCATAATCGGGGAATCGGCTAATCGAAGTAGGTAAGTCTGAATGTTCGTTCGTAGTGGTAAAATCAGCGCTTGACATAATAAGAAATGAATCCTCATACTCTCTCAAAATTTCTCTTGAGAAAAGGTTCTTTCCTAGACACGATTTGCCGGTGACCATAAGAATGTAGCCGATTCGCGAATCTAATGCATTCTTTATAATTGGAGGAATAGCTCCTTGGGCTCTCATGAATTATGTCCCCTTGGCTTCGCATTAATCCTTCAAACTAAGTGTCATTTAAGGATTCTTTGCCCCTTTATTATTAGAAATTCAAGATAATTAATCATAATTCCTGGAGAGCTCCAGCAGTACTAATCTTGCACAATGCTAGCTAAAATCGAATTAGCAAATTACCGAATGGTAGAAGTGATTGTATATACATAGGGAGCGAATAGATCATCCTTCAAGTTTTGTAATGAAAGCACGGAAATGCGGACAGAGGTAACCCATCCAAAACAGATTGCCAAAACATTCCTTTCTCAGAACCTGACGTTCAACCCTACATTCAAAGCCCTTCTCACCATCATAGAAAATGCAGAGTTCGCTATCTGATGCAGGGTCTTCTAAGACTATTCTGCGTACATTCCTCATTAGCTGGGAGTCACTGGCATTCATCCAATTTGAGCTAGAACCCATTATTTTTCGAATCTGACCTATCAAATCCGCATCAGGTGTAGCTTTCATCATCCATTGAGTGACTAGAGTACTGATCTCTGCATTGAATGCATAGAGCTTGTGTGCAACTTCAAGTGCTACTTGCCTACCCTTTTCGTAGTTCTGAAGTGCCTGCTCGAAATCCTGTTGGAGAATGTAAGCATCGCCGGCGAGGAAGTACGTATGAGAGAGCACCTGTTTCATCCCAGCTCCTTCAGCTAATTTAATTGCTTCTTTATACAAACGCAGAGCTTCTTGTACATCACCTCTACGGAGGGCAACATCGCCAAGATTTAAAGTCGAGATTGTTATCCCTCGCATGTATTCAGCTTCTTGGCTAATTTCTAAAGCTCTTCGATTGTATATCTCCATCTGATCTATCTGATCCAACGCTCGATCTATCTCACCGACATTAACCAAAGTGGCTGCTAATCCGACTTGGTTGTTTAACTGCTGTTGGATAATTAATAGCTCCTCAAACTGGTCTCGAGCTTCTTGTAGCTGCCCCAGATTGAGATGAATAACACCTCGAAGGTTCCGCGCATCAGCAACACCCTTGAGATATCCCATTCGCTCGTACTCCCGAAGGGCAATCGTGACCAACGACAATGCCCGATCGTGTTCGAACATGTCTTCAAGAGCCCGGGCTCTATAGTATCGTATATCATTCAAAGCCAACTGATGGTCGAGGAGACTTGCAGTATCATGAGCAGAATCGAGACGAATCAGAGATTCTTCTCTGGAGTCAGAATAGCCAGAAATAAACGCAAGAATTATCCTTGGTCTAAGAAGTGCCGCTTGAACCATCGTTCGAATTTTTGGGTCCTGTGCGGTATCCACTGTTACCTTATCTATACTCTCCGAAGCAATCTGTCTAGCATGATCCGTATATCCTAAATCCATGAGTACCGATGCAAGTTGACCTGAGAGCTCTGCAAAAGCGATGTAATCTTTTGCTTGCCAAGTCTGATTTGTAATGTTACGCAGATTATTCAACCAACGAGGATCAAGGCTTTGTCGACAGTAAGCAGCGGCAGCATAACCTTTGCAGCTCAGATTTTGGCTCTCTCGTGCTAGAATCTGATTAAACCCGTATTTCCCTCTCAAGAAACAGGCTTTACCACACATCGCTAGAAAAGCAGGACTCCTGTTCCGCCATTCTCCCCCACCAACATATTCTATCAGGACATCCGTAAAAATCAAGAAACGGTCTTTTGTACTACGAGCATGTGCTGCAAGTCTATTCCTAATTTCATCTATCTCAGAATCCTCTAAATCCGGTGTGTACATCATAAATTCTGGGATAATCGGGTTATTATGCAAGACAAATCAATCCCTTTCTCTCAATAGGAGTGTGTGAAGCCAGTTTCTCAATTTTTTTTTCTTCCATTCTCTTTCAAAAGGATTCTAGTGGTTCCCTTCGCAATCATCAGGATTCTATGTGATATAGCTTTCGTGCATGTGTTCTCTTTATGAAATACATATTATCAAGATGAATTCCACGACCGTGTCCTGACACAGGTCCTATAAACGCGAAAAAGAAGAGGTAGTAGTTGAGCATAAAGGCTGGATAAACCACTCTCTGGATTAGAAGTGGTGGTGGGGTCTGTTAGGATGATAAAAGCCAATAATGTCATCCCTTGGGTGATGTTAAAGATAGGATGTGAGGGAACAGTTGTTTTTCAAGAGGCAAGACTACAAGAATAATCTCCAAACAATCAAAGAACTGGTTTCACTTTCCTCACTATTTCAGTCATATCATACATACTGAAAGGTTTCTGTAGGAAAGCACGTGCTCCAGCTGCGAGAACCGTCTCACTCTGACCTTCAATAAGATCAGAAATAATCACAATCGCAACTACTGGATCGATGTCTAAGAGATCTTCAATCAATCGCACTATGCTCTGTTGGTCGATATTGAAATCAATGAGAACTACAGAAGGAGTATTGCCTTGGCACATAATTAGTAGACTCTCTCTGTCTTCTGCTTCACCAATCACATCAAAACCAGAATCTTCAAGTGCCATTTTAAGAAGAACTCTCAGAAGAGGTACTTCTCCTGCAACTATTACCCCTGAATGGCTACTGTTTTTCAGGTTTCAACACCCCCAACGAGAGACCTCAGGGCAGACCTACATGTTGTTGATTATTCAGATACAGCACTTTCAACCAAATCGAGCATGTGTCGAATCGTCACAGGCTTCAGCCCAAAACTTGCTGCGCCGTTGCTCATCGCCTGCTCCCGAACATTAGCGTCAGCACTGATGAATACGATCTTGGCGTCTGCCTGAAGAGCCAAGATCTCCTTCATTGTTTGCATTCCATCGCGGTTGGGCATCCTGTGGTCAAGAATTATGACATCAGGCTTAGGGTTGAGACTTATGAATTTCTCCACTGCTTCTGCGCCATCAAAAGCATCTGCGATGACCTCATGTCCTTTAATCGAGAACACATCTTTGTATAGGCGATGCAGGATGGCTTCGTCATCGACAATGAAGATTGTGACCATTTGGTGACCTCTTCCCTCGTTTCTTCGGATGCAATCATTCCGATATGGTATGCGCGAGGAACTCATGCTCGAGCTTACAATATGGGATATTTACAGACCGTTTATTGTGTCTGTCGAATGGATTCCAAGAATCGAGATATAAATGATGCGTGATTAGGCTCAACAGAGTGTTCGCTTATGCTTTTTCAGTATTGTATCTCATTATTATCTTGTTGAGAGATGGAGACACCCTGAGAACAGTGAAAGAATTAGATTGAAGACTGATTCTTCATCTCATTGGATGTTTTCTGTTGAGAAGAGAACGTACTACTATCTCATAGAAATTGTATTATTATTTGATTCACAGAGATCCAATTATCTTTCGATTTTTCGACGCCCCATTTTTCTGAGGGATGTTATATTTACTTTTTATTTATTCTAATAGTTGTTATATTTATTACCTAGTATCCCCCCTGATATTTTATAATATATACTATCCAAAGGAATTTAGAGGAGTTATGCCTCGTTCTTGTTTTCTATACCAGACCTCATAGAGGAAATGAGAAGTAGAAATATGGTCATTTTATAGTGGAGGATTGATTATATGTTATAATAGCCCGTACTCGAAATGCGAATACAGCTATTATATGAAGAGGGAGACAATACTGAAAGTCATACTCATTTACCGTGTACTGCTACCTTTCTGCGTAAATAACCCTGCTTATCCTGTGCCTTTTTTGGCTCATAGAAAATATACTCAATATTTGAGTATATGACGGGAATGGAGTCTTGCTAGAAATAATAATATGATCGCAAGATATTTCATCGACATGACAAGTCTTACATAATACGGAATTTTGCTGGCACTTTTTCTATAGCTAGTCAATGACTCAGAAAACCTTAATATGGTACATAATGTACCATTAATAGGCAATATTTTACATAATACGTTTACCTATAATAATAAAAATATGTTATACTTAATTGTCGAAAAATCGACATAAACTGAGTGATAGAAAGGATAGAAAATTAACAATGATGAATTCGCGGTAATGCTTTTGAAATTAGAAAATATCAAAACGACAGGCATCCTCTTGGCAAATTTTGGTTTTTGAAGATCTACAATCTTCAAAGACAATTTGCTTTTGTTTTCTACTGTCCAGGGGGAATCAATCCGTTCACCATTTACAGTATCTCTATCTCTTCTTTCTCTCTTCAACGATACTCTTGTACAGATCACTAGTCGTTAGAGGAGGGATTTTTGGAACTTCTTTGGGAACTAAGGTTATTGCATCTTCTGGGCAACCAATGACACAATTGCCACAACCTATACACCTCTTCTGGTTTAGAGTGGCAACATCATTTTCAAGTGTTATAGCTTCCATTTGACATCTATCTATGCAATTACCACAGCCACTACATAATTCTTCATCGATTACAGATTGATAATTGCTAGTAGTGTAGTCAGCTGGATTAGGTATGCGTTTTAAACCGATTATGCCGCCACAACAGCATGAGCAGCAACTACACACAAAGTTCATTTCTTGTGAATTGTTTATTCGAAAGATCAATCCCTCGTCTTCGTTTTGTTTCAAATATCCAAGAGCCTCTTCTTTTGTTATCTCACGACCCCACCCCTGTTCGTTGTACATCCTAGCCATATCTCCAAAGCCCATGCATACTTCTCGACGGTCAGTGAGTTTACATGGATTATTCCGGATGTCATTTGATTGTCGACAAATACAATTGATAATCGAAAACGGACCAGTAGATTGTTCGAATTGAACTTTGATATCATCATACTTTGCAATAGGGTTCTCATGTTCGATTTCTATCCCAACAGGGATAGTACGTATTTGGTTAACCATAGAATCGCGATTAGCTGGTCCCCAAGCTTCACTCATGAATTGGTCATAAACCTCTTGAAATTCTTTGGTCAATTTGTTCACTTGGAATTCATATATTCCCACAACAAGCAAGGCATTTGCATAGATTTTCGAACCATTTATTGTATAACCCATTATGGATCCTTTCTTGACCATATTGTCCAAGCGTTTTTGCACGTCATCCAATGAATAACCTAGATGTTCCATGCGATCAAAAATCGTTTCTAATGATTCATAGGTATTGGACACTCCTGGATATCCACAATTTAAAGCCAAAGCAATCTCAGCTTCTTCCGGAGAAAACAACAACTTCAGTAATCGAATTTCTACTCCGGATTCAGTTGCAGGAAATCGCAAAGGAAATCCATCAAAGTGCTCTTGCAATCGTCGATATACGTCAGAGCCCGCTTCTACCATTTTCAAACCACGCTGTCGAATGTATGTATCTAGAACATTTCAATCT
>Ga0224495_10000327_pt1 | contig 38345 bp, 28 predicted proteins | sample SF_Jul11_sed_USG_FD_168128 | JGI IMG/M metagenome (GOLD analysis project Ga0224495, IMG submission 168128) | Sediment microbial communities from San Francisco Bay, California, United States - SF_Jul11_sed_USGS_4_1 | ecosystem: Environmental > Aquatic > Marine > Sediment | place: USA: California... | reverse complement strand
ATCTCATTCATCTTTGCCTCTTATAGGTGATTTCAGCCTGAACTCGACCAATCATATATCGGCCAACTTCTATCTTGAACATGGTATCGAAAGAATGACAGCATCGTACGATCTTTATCAGGACAAGGGTCAATCTTTTGACCTTGCAAGACTTTACCACTATATTGAAAATATTGATCTGTTAAAAATTGAAATTCCGGTTGAATATTACCTTCCCTCTTTTTACATGGAATACTGCCTCTACTCGCGCTACCTCTCTAATGGAAAAGATTTTCACCATTGCGGTTTCCCCTGCAAGGGCAACACGCTTGAACTTAAAGACAGAATGTCGGTCTATCACCCCGTACTTGCCGATGAACAATGCCGCAACACAATGTTTAACGGTGAGCGCAAATCACTTCTTCCGCACTTTAATAAACTGATCAATAAAGGAGTGCGCCATTTTCGTGTGGAACTTCTCAAAAAAAACGACAACCTGAATTCTATCCTCACTCCCTATTTAAACAGTTTATAGAGTTGTGCAGGGGGCAAGCCCCCTTCGCTCCGGCTGCCCATCAACTACAGATTGCTGATTCAAATGAAAAATATCGTAAGCATTGATGGGCGATCCTCTGCTACCCCCTTCTTTATCAGAATTTCTGTTTATGAAAAAATCTCTTCTCGATGAATCTATTTTAAACTTTTTGCAAACGCAAAATAAAAACAGGTTATCGCACAAGAGAAAAATCCAGTCGATCTAAAACGACCCCGATATTTTATAAAACATTTGATAATAGTTTTCAGGATTTTAAAAAGCATCTAAAATCAAACACTCCTTAAAATTTATGGATTGACCCCTGGCCAAAGTTTTTATCAGGTTTACTCTGAATTCAACTTCTGGGGAAACGAGCATGTCATTATATGGAATTTTTAAAAGAAACGGTAAAAATGGATTTGGTTACAACACCACAGCCGAAATGGTTACAGAGGGTTTAAACCTTGCAGGAAAAACCATACTGGTAACAGGCTGCAATTCAGGTATCGGCAGAGAGAGTGCCCTGGTTTTAGCCAGAAGAGGAGCCACCATAATCGGTACGGCGCGAACACTGGAAAAAGCAGAAGAGGTCTGCAAAACACTTGGTAATGACTCCTTTGGGTTAGCCTGTGAACTTTCTGATCCGAAAAATATCAGGGAGTGTCTGGCAAAACTGAAAAAAGCTGTTCAAAAAATTAATGTGGTAATCGGTAATGCAGGTATAATGGCCCTTCCCCGTCTTACACAAATTCATGGATATGAGCTTCAGTTTTTTACCAATCATATCGGTCATTTTATCTTAATTAATGGTCTTTTAGACACAATGACACCTGATGGAAGAATTGTCATGGTAAGCAGTGATGCCCACAAAATGGCGCCTGCAGACACCATTGAGTTCGACAACCTGGACGGTAAAAAAAAATACAAACCCTGGAAAGCTTACGGACAATCCAAAATGGCCAATATATTATTTGTAAAAGAACTTTCCCGCAGATTGATAAAAACAGGAATTACGGTAAATGCTCTTCATCCGGGAGTTATTCAAACCAACCTGTGGCGCCATATGAATCCAGTAATTAATGGACTTTTTTCTTTTTTTGGAAAACTTGCCTTAAAATCGATTTCTCAAGGGGCGGCGACAACATGTTACGCAGCAGTCCACCCCGATATGAAAAATATTTCGGGTCAGTATCTTGCTGACTGTAACGTCACATCTTCACGGCCAGACTCAAATGACGCAGAACTTGCGGCAAAGTTATGGAAGAAATCAGAAGAGATTGTTTCGGTTTTTAAATAGAAAACAAAACAACTGATAAATTGACGTTTACCAACCATATCTGGGCAAGTGATTTATTGATTAATATAGTTGACCATTTATATCAAAAATATAATATATACTATGCGGATAAAAAATATGAATCGACATGAAAGTCTTATATTTCGTCAAACCTCTACCGCAGGTCACCTGTAAATTCTCTCAAAAACACAAATTGATAATAGCCGCACATTCAAAAACAGATGTGCCGAATAATTATTGTTCATGACAATACAGTCATAAATTAAAAATTGAGGAGAATATGAAAAAAGAGTTAGTTCAAAAATACCAGCCCAACACCGGCTTCGTTACTTTACCCGGCAGAAAGTGGCCCGACAATAAAATTACCCGACCACCTAAATGGTGCAGTGTCGATTTACGCGACGGCAACCAGGCTTTAATCATACCCATGAATATAGAAGAGAAGCTTGAACTTTTTCAAAAGCTTGTTTCTATTGGCTTTAAAGAGATCGAAATCGGATTTCCATCTGCATCTGATATAGAGTTTAAATTTTTACGAACCCTTATTGAAAAAAAACTTATTCCAGATGATGTAACTATTCAGGTATTAACCCAGGCAAGAGAACATCTCATAAAAAAAACGTTAGAAGCATTGCAGGGAGCAAACCGGGCCATTGTACATGTTTACAACTCAACTTCTGTTTTACAAAGATCAGTTGTCTTTAACAAAAGCCGCGAGGAGATAAAACAAATTGCCGTCGAAGGGGTAAAACTTGTTAAAGAGTTAAGCAAAGCGAGTAAAACCAGAATTACGCTTGAATACTCTCCCGAAAGTTTTACCGGCACAGAAACAGAATATGCCCTTGAAGTATGCGAAGCTGTGATGCAGGCATGGGAGAGCTCTGAAGAGCGCAAGGTAATTTTGAATCTACCCGCAACTGTAGAAATGTTTACGCCCAATATTTATGCCGACCAGATTGAATGGTTTATTACCCATATAAAAAACCGCACACACGCAATTATCAGCCTTCATGCACACAATGACCGTGGAACCGCTGTTGCTGCAACAGAACTTGCCTTGATGGCCGGAGCAGACCGGGTCGAAGGGACACTTTTTGGTAATGGAGAACGAACCGGAAATGTTGACCTCATCACACTTGCATTGAATATGTACAGCCAGGGGTTAGACCCCGAACTTGATTTTCATGATATCAACTCTATCATTGATCTTTCTGAAAAAGTCACCAGAATTCCGGTACATATGCGACACCCCTACGCAGGCGAACTTGTCTATACTGCCTTCTCAGGATCTCATCAGGATGCAATCAACAAGGGAATCGATGCGATGAAAAAAGACCAGACCAATATCTGGCAAGTCCCCTATCTTCCCATCGACCCCGATGATTTAGGAAGAACATACGAATCTATAATCCGTATCAACAGCCAGTCCGGAAAAGGGGGAGTGGCCTATATTATGGAAAAAAACTACGGCTTTCAGCTTCCCAAAAAAATGCACACAGAACTTGGCCCGATGGTTCAGAGTGTAGCTGATATGCGCAATGAAGAGATTTTGCCCGAGCGAATATTTGAAATATTTCAGCGTGAGTATTTAAACAATATTACTCCCTTTGAATTTATCTCTTTTAAAGACAACTCTGACGAACAACCAGGCCGCCCCGTTACCTGCTCGATTCAGTTCAAACACAATGGAGCCCTCACAAAAATCAATGGAACAGGAAACGGCCCGATTGATGCCTGCAAAAATGCGTTCATTGAGAATAAATTCGCTCAATTTAAAATTCTCTCTTATAATGAACACTCCCTGGAGGCGGGTTCCGATGCGCAGGCTGTCGCCTACATACAAATAGAAAAAGACAACCAGCAATTTTTTGGAGCAGGAGTTGATAACAATATTGAAATAGCATCTATTAAAGCGCTTTTTTGCGCATTGAACCGATCGTTTCAAATAAACAAATAGTATTTTTAAATTTCTATTTGTTTTTATTAATTGTTATTCTGTTCATTGTTATTCAAAAGGGGCGTGATGTTTCCTCAAAACAAACCGATTTCACCAATGCCCCTGGCCGGCAAAATAAATGTTTGCCGGCCACCCCATTTTGTTTTCATCTTAAAAAGAAAAGCGACTGAACTTTTCATCAATAATTTTACAATGTGTATCGAGTGAACCAGCATGGTTGACAACAAATTGCAACGCTCTTTTTCCATCAGCAGACAACTTTTTGCCCTGGGCAAGATAACTTTCGACCAGATTATAAAACTGTTCTCCCGAAGAGATCTCAAAAGCAACCCCCGCATGAATCATATTCTGCGCTTCTGGAAATTTTTTATGATTAGGGCCAAAACAAACAATATTCTGCAATACAGCCGGTTCCAGAATATTGTGAATGCCAGTTCCAAATCCACCACCCACAAACGAAATAGAACCATAATCATACATTTGAAAAAGATTGCCTGTTGTATCGACAATCAACACCTTGTGCATTCCCGTAATTTTACTCCGTTTAGAAAGCAGATCTGAAAGTTTTGCAACGCTATATTTTTTCCACTTTTTTTCAATAAATGAAATTAGTTTCTCATCAATTTCATGAGGCGCAACTATTACCTTCAATGATTTATGATTTTCCAACAGGGTTGTCACCGCAGACATAATTATATCAAGATCCCCATTCCATAAACTACCCAGAACAAGGGTATGCTCTTTTTTAAAAGGTATACTGATCTGCACTTGACTGATCTTTTTTTTACGTTCCAGAACAGAGTCAAATTTAATATCACCCGATGTAATTACAACGCACTCCATACGAACCAGCTTTTTTACTACTGCAAAAGACTCTTCATTTACAACAGTAATTTCAGAAAAATAGTTCAGCGTGTGCCGGTATAATCCTCTGACAAACCGATTTTTAATTCGAATATTTTCTCTGGAAATTGAGATCGAAAATAAAAACAGGGGAATCGTTTTTTTAAATGCATAATCGATAGTATTCAGCCAGAGATCATTTTTTACAACAATCAGGGCATCAGGTGAAATTAAGTCTACTATGCGTGCGCTGTTTTTTTTCGTATCGAGCGGAATATAATCAAAAAACAGTATCGCAGAATTTTTCTCTTTCAGTAGCCAGTTATAACCTGATACACTGGTTACTGTTACTATACAATGATATTTCCTGGAACACTTTTCAATAATCGGCCTGGCTAAAAGGTACTCCCCCGCACTGGCTACATGAAACCAGAGAACTCTTTTTTTTCGGGTTATTAACGATACATGCTCTGCATACCTCTCCCAGATTCCCTGTTGAGCACGAATGGTTCTGCGCGCCTTCGGAACAAGAAGATACAATAAAGGTAATAATAGAAAACGAAAAAGTAAAAAGCCTGTATTATAAACCAACATCCACATAGAAGGAACCCATTACATAATATGGGCAAAGAGTGTAAAGATAATTGAAGTCTGAACCTTATAATTTTTTAATGCCTATTTATTTTTGTTGCAGGTGTGAATCTCTCTGGTAGCTATGCAAATATACTAATGAATTTAATATCTTAAAGAGGATTTTATGGGAACTATACTTGCTACAATTGGACTTGGAATCATGGTAGGGCTGCCTGGCGCAGGCTCAGCTATCGGGTTAACGATTGCCGCTGCAGCAGTAATCGGAATGACTAAAAAAAGACCCGAGGCATTTGCCAATGGATTAATACTTTCTGCCCTCCCTGCGACTCAGGGGCTTTATGGATTTGTGGCTTTTATCATGTACAACGAAGTGATCAACAGCGAAATAACAACCTTCCAGGGCGGAGTTGTACTGGGAGCATCCATTGCTATCGGAATTGCCGCACTTGTCTCAGCCATTCAACAGGGAAAAACATGCGCCAATGGTATCAGCGCACTGGGCTCTGGCCACGATGTATTCGGAAAAACATTTATTCTCGCAGCCTTTCCTGAATTTTACGCAATTTTGTCTCTTGTAGCTGTAATTCTAATGAGAAACCTGATACTGTTATGAAATAATGAGAGGTATATTAAACATTATCATTTGCCATCTAACTTAAACAAAATACTAAAAGCGCAGTCTACGATTTTAAATATGGCTTTGTATTTTTTAATAATTCCAGCAACTGCATTTTATACCTGAAGGATGTTGATCTGGAAAAAGTATCAATATGTTTACCGTCGATAACCCTGATAAATACTTTTTTTCCTGAAAGTCTTTCATATATTCTTGTTCCAAATTCAATAGGTACAACATGATCGCCTTCTCCATGAATCACGACTTTGAGTGTTTCTACTTGAAACTGATCGAGCCGTTGATCTACAGCCCCATCGTCTGTAATAAATAAAAATGCTGGTATTATAAATGGATATAACTGCCAATATTGTGTTACCTTTTGCATGGCGAGAGAACGATAAGAACTGAACGTACCTTCAAGAATAATGCTCGAATAATGGGCATTAAATAATGAGTTTGAAACACTATCCATTAAAATAATGCCGCCAAGACTTTGACCGTAAAGAACAACACGCTCCCCCCATTGCTCTTTTAAATAATTTTTATCTATAAAATCAAGGAGTCGCTGCGATGCCTTTCTTACATTCTTTCTATTCAACTTTCCCGTAGATTTACCATACCCAGGATAATCAAAAATAAATAGATTATAACCATAATTGGTAAGCCAAACCAATGACTGATAATGGCTGGAAAGGTTTTGCGCATTTCCATGAAATTGTACAATTGTTCCCATAATATGCTTTGATGTTGCCTTTATAAACCAGGCGTTTAAAGTTTCATCACCAAAGGGAATCATTAAATTATCATAATTAATGTTAAATTTTTCTGGTGGATAATAATTTCTATGATCTGGCTGATAAAAAACAGAGTTACAATTCAGGAAGAAAAAAATGGTAGCAAAATAAATAAAGACATTTCTTTTCATATTAATATATAACACGATATAACCTGAAAATTAAATATTAAAAATATAATTTTAGTGCACCCTGATATTCAAAAGAATTTATGTTTTTTTCATAACTTACCCCTGCTTCAAGAGACAAATATGGAGCAACGTACCAGAGTATCGATGATGTAAGCGCTAGTTCTGGCAAGATGTTGTGATAATATATTGAATATTCAGAACTAAATTCATAATTTATTAAATTTGTTATGCTCCAAATGATCCCTGACTGAAATGACCCTCCAAAAGAAAATAATGTTTCGGGATAGATATAATAAGGAAGCATACCATTTCCCAGAAAATAAAACAAAAATGTATCTGGCATTAAAGGTAGATGAAAAGAGGTCCCGTAACCATTTTTTAGCATTAAAGCATATTTTCCAGAATGATCGACATTTAATAAAGAAAACTGCATTTGCCAGGATAAAAAAAAGAATTTGTCACTTACAGGCCTTAAGGACAATAATTTCAAAAAATGAACTTTTGTTAACGATATTTTTTTTCTTGCTACATTAAACTCTACCCTGGTATCCAATACCGAGATTTCTGAAAAGGGAACATACCCCAAAGGAGAATCCATACTATCATGAAAATATGGTCTGAAGCGCAACGTTGTAAAGTAATCTTTTTCTCTTTTTGAAACTCCCAGCATAAGCAGAGATGGGTTATGACCAATACTGGGATTTGTATAATCCGGCTCGGCAAAATTAATATTAGAAATATTCTCCTTTCCCTGAAATTCTTCTACCTGTTTTAAAAGTTTACTGTTTCGTTCATTTAAAGCATTGTCTTTCCAGAAATTTGACTGTGTTAAATAATATTTCAATGTATTGAGAATTTTATCCTTTTTAATTACAGAGACAGTTGCTAATTCCAAATTGTTACTCTTCAGAGTTTGATTAAAATATTTCTTTTCTTTACGATCTAGTTGGCGATAACCATTAATAAAATTATTATAATTTGCCGGATAAAAGTGGGCAGAGGTCAGTAAATTATTTGTTTTCAAAATGCCCTTAATCACCTCTACAGGTAAAACCACCAAATTAAATTTTCTGGAAATATCGATTTCTGGTTTTACAACTTCAAGAAGATAAAGGTTATGATAAGCACAATTTTCATCAAAAAAATAGTAATCAAAAGAGGCGGACTCCACCTCCCATAAATGCATAACCAGGAATCTGGACTCTTCATGATTAAAAGATAGTTCAAGCTCCCACATGTTTCTATTTTCCAGAATATTATATTGTCGCATTCTGCCACCAAATGAAAGATACTCAATAATACCTGGAAAACCACCTGTTAATCCCCGATAAATATATAATACAATATTACCGGTATTTACATTTCCAACATAACTAAAGGTTTTATCGTCTTTTACCTCTTCTCCTTTTTTATTCAACTTTACAAATAAATGTCCAAACATGGATGCAGGTTCTGTCATGGTTGCCGTCACAAAAACAAGACTTACAGATTCGGGCCTGACAGCATTATAAAATGTTTCAAATTTTGTACATTGAATATTTGTATGGATATTTTTAATTTCAGGAAGTTGGTTACTCAACCAGTAATATCTTGCCGGAAACCGGCAAATCGCATGTTCATTATTGTCAGATGGTAATGGTTCATATATTGCATAAAGGAAACTGATTAACTCTTTTTCAGGATCACGCATCCCTTCGGGAGAAAAGAAAAAATCACCTCGTGCATGACTTTTTTGTTTATTTCCATGGTATGCCTGATAATGCAGAAGTTTATGCCAGGCATTTTGTGATGCAGTTTTTTTTTCAATCGCCTGCTGAACTGTTTCTTTACCATTATTCGACTGTTCAGAATATACTTCTTTTGATAAAGTTATAAAGAATAAAATTAATAAGTTTTTTAAATTTAGATGTCTCATATTTACCAGATGACACCCGAAAGTGTCATCTGGTATCAAGCTTTTTTACTTTAAGCCAATTGCCTGGCAAGTTTCGTTTGCTGAAATAGTAGCAAAAAAACCTCTGTTAACACTGTCTTTTGATGTTCCATATAAAGAAGTGATTTCAGTTCCACCATTTGCTTTAAGTGTATCAAGACAATCTTCAACGTCACCGCTGAAAACAGAATTGAATAATGCCACACGTGGATAGTAATTTACCACAACAGCATCACGACCACCCACTTTGCCTTTGTCAACTGATTGACAATTAATCATAAGCAAAGAAGCAAGAACAACCATTGAATATACAATTATTTTTCTCATATTATTTTCCTCTTTACCTAAATTATTTTAAAGCGCCAGCTTCGCATGCTTTTGACATGCTAGCAGATGCTATCAAGCCAAAAATTCCATCATTTGACAGACCATTAACATACAAAACCTTCTTGCCACCATTTTTCTCAACCCCTTTTATACATTCAGGAATTGTAGACTGACTGGTGAATAGGCTTACGCTATTTTCACTGTAGATTACTACTTCTTGGCTACCAATACTTTTAGTAGTCGCTTTCGAAGTTTGGCAATTTGCAAAAGCCAACGCTCCAAGCATAACTAATACAATCATCATTATCTTTTTCATGCTTACTCCTTTTTTTGTAAAAGCATTTATAAAAAAATTGAACGCTTTTTACTAAAAAAATTGATAACAGACGCTTCATATTGTCAACCTTTTTTATACCTATGTTTTAAAATTTTTTTCAAAACGTTAGTTAAAATACAATAAAGAATCTACCATCTAACTTTAGTTTGTTTACTCTGAACTTTAAATAAAACTTCAACATTTTCGCTTATCATTATTTAAATTTTAATCATTAGAATATTCTGATTTTAGAATATAATAATTCAACTATGCCCAAATATTGATTTATAGAAAATATAATGTTATTTTCTATAAATCAATATAGAATATTGCTTGAATTTGACGATAAGAAAGTATGGTAACTGTAAAAAATTCATTTGCCCAATCAAAACAAATCTTTTTTTTATACAACATTATTAAATTAACTTTTTTGTATTTATGTCTTTTCATTTCAACCACAGAAATTTCAGCGCAAGAGTCAAATAATCAATCAAATCTTGCCAGAATCGCAATTATCAGTTTTGCTGACCAAACAAATTCTCCAAATTATGCCTATCTTTCCGAAAGCATTGTAGATGCAATAGACTCATCCATGAAAAGCAAGTTTGTTTACGAACGAATTGCCCCGGAAAAAATTAAAAATTATATTACCTCAAAAAAAATAATAAATATTACCGATAAAAATGAGGTTTATCAAGTCGCAAAAAATTTTGACGCAGATATTGCACTTTATGGAACTTATAGTCTGAATGAAGAGACAAACGAAATAATTATATCTATTTATATCTATTTTTTAAGCATTGAAGACCACACAACGTTAAAACCTGTTCGCTCAAAAGTGGACAGTTCTTTATTTCAGGCAACTGATATTGTAGCACAAAATATTGTTGATGAAATCAATCATGTTGTAGAAAAATATCAAAATGAAAATAAAAACAACAGTATTGCAACCGAAGATGAATCAGGTAAAAAAATTGTCACAACTGATACGCTAAAAAGCCGAACAAAAGTCTGGGGCCTGGGGGCATATTCAAAATGGACTCACATGGAACCAGGGGTAAATATCTTTTCTCTGGGACTTTATAGCGAACAATTTTATACTCAAACATTCAGTGGATACGGAACTTTGGGATACAGTATAAGCAAAGACTACAATTATGTAAAAATACCCTCTATTGGAACAATTTTGATTTTATCAATATTGTTTGTACCTAGTCTGCAATACCTTATTAAACCTAGTATGTTACTCATTGATGGTTTTTCTTATCACTGGAAAGTCGCACAAAATATTTATTTATCTCCTTATCTGGGTCTCAGACTTGATATTCCCGTAAAACAAAAATCTTTACGAGCCTTTAACGGAAATGCGCCTTATCCAGTTTTATTTGGTTATGAAACAGGTATTAACTTGAATTATTCAATTTCGTCTACAATGCGCCTTGGTCTGGCAGCCGGAGTTTTATATATCAAACCAGTTGCTGGTATCGATGCAAGCATCTACTTAAGATATTTAATTAAATAAAATACAACGCAAACTAGGCTATAAAAGAGCAGCAGTAATCCGAAAGTAGCTTCACCTTTAATTGAAATTTAGAGTTTGCCGGCACTTCAAAACTTTGGCCACCTTGAATAGACTGCCATTTTTCTGAACCAGGGAGTTTCACTTCAAGTTCACCTGAATATATCTCCATAACCTCTTTTTCAGCCGTTCCAAACTCATATTCACCAGGAAGCATTATTCCAAGCGTTTTTTTGCTTCCATCGTTAAATTCGACCGTTCTGCTCGTAACCTTTCCTTCAAAATAAATATTTGCCTTTTTCACTACTGATACATTATTAAATGATTTCATTTTAAATCCTTGCTATATTCCTTCCTCTATGATAAAAACTCTTTTTCTGCCTCAATGATCGATTCTTTCAATTGCTGATAAAGTTCCGGTTTCAACGCAACCCCTTTTTGTGTTGGCTTGTACTCTCCACTCTCTTTATCCTGATACCAGACTCTGATATTCAGGTATTTATTTCCTTTGAACTCGGTCGTTTCAATACGAATGATCTCCCCAGCGCCTTTATCAATATCACGAATAATAGCCATTAGATAATTTATTTTTTTGCGCTGCGTTGAAAAGTATTAAAATTTCCGATATAATAACATGGATAAAATATCAGGTTTTATAAAACAATTAAATTTAAAACGTACATGGGGAGTAATAATAGATAACAATGATGAGCTGTACTATTTCTCAACGAAGGACATTAACAAAGAACCATTTTCTCTGCGAGAAGGGATAATGGTCTCTTTTGAGACCACGACCCCTTCAGCCAATAGCCAGTATATGTACCAGGCTATTTCAATTCAAGTAGTTGATTAGCCGCAACCACAACCACCGGTTCCGCAGCCACCGCCGCCACCGTGAGAATGCTCATGATGATGTCCACCGCCACTGCTGCAGCAGCTTCCGCCCGCCATAGGAGGATGTAATTCTTCTTGCGTAGCTGCACGAACTTCATTTATTTTCACTTCAAAATTCAAATCTTCACCTGCAAGTGGATGATTTCCATCAATAATTGCACTACTCTCTTTGATCTCTTTAATGGTATAAACTCTGACACCATGAGAAGTGTGCGCCTGCAACTGCATTCCTTCATGCAGATTAGGTATGGATTCAAATTCGCTGAGTGGAACCTCTTCTACCATCTCCTGGCGATATGGACCATAGCCTTTTTCAGCAGGAATCGTTACAGAAAGGGTTTCACCTTTTTGCTTGCCTTCAAGAGCCTCTTCGAGACCTAAAATCAACTCACCCATTCCGTGAATAAAAGAAAAAGCTGGTCTTCCCTCGGTGCTATCAATAACTTTTCCCGTTTTATCTTTCAATGTGTACTCAATTTCTACATATTTTTCTTGTTCTATTTTCATATTTCCCCGTTTTTTCCCGGTATAACCAGTTATTTCTTCTTACCAGATAATATTATTAATTTTTAAGGAAAACGGCGAGAAAAATTACCCACGGAGCCGAATATTCAACTTTATTATCCATTTTTAAAAAAAATGTTGTATAACTATTTTCCTATTCGTCAAAGTTTACAACTATTTAATATTCAGAGCAGCAATGTGTCTGAGTATCTCCTAAATAGCCTCCTAAACATTAATTGGGCCGCCTCTCGCAGGTGGCCTTTTTTTAATACCATCCAGGAGATATTTTATTTATTATCAGTACCTTGTTTAGTCCAGATATTTTTTGATAGCTTTCCCCCTTGTTTATAAGAGATAAATCATATCCTTGATCCTGAACCAGAAAATCATTATAATTATCCACGGGGTAGGGTATATTTTTTTGAGAAGAGCCTCCACTACGGTATAACCGTTGCAGACCCTTTACTACCTGCCCTGAAATATTACCATCCTTGTTGGAAAAGTAAAATTCCTCCATGATTTTGTTATTTTTTGCCACAAAAATTATAAAATCACTATCAGGAAGATCTCTTATAGATGAATAAAAAGTATAAGACCCTTTTCGGTAAAAATCATGTGAGCTATCAATTTTCTGATATTGGTCATTGCCTGTAAAATATATTAGAATAAACTCTCCCTTGGATACATACAAATTATTAAAGTAATATATTTGTTCACTGCCATTTGCAGTTATCAACACGATAGCCAGATTATCAAGCCAGCCATCGGTCTCAGCAAGTAATTCTATAAAATCAAAGTCATCGGGATACTGTGCGGAGGCTACCTCTGTAACTTTCACAACCGCCGAATCGTTTTTATCAGAATAACCATTCATTACAAGTGACCCAACGGGCTGAACTCCCTGTGAGCACGTAAAATCAAAAAGAGGAACTACAAGAGATCCGCCTGCTTTAAAAATTCCAAAATTAGAAACCAGAAAAAAAGATACTCCGTCAAAATAAATATTTTGTATCTTTACATCTGATGAAAGCAAAAAATCAGACTCCACAAGGCTGTTTCCCTGATAGGTATAAATCTTATTTTTGTAAAAATAATAATAAATTCCATTTCCAGCAGCAATTCCTATTTCAGGAATCAGTGTATCTGTATAAAACAGGTTAAAAGTGATTCCATTATCAAGAGAACGGTAAAGTTGATTTCCTGCTGACAACTCGACATTGGAATTCAAAGCAACGATGTAATTTACAGGATGTTGAAAAGTATACAATAGTTGGCCCTGAAAATTATTAAAAAGATCAATACGGTAAAGTCCGTTATTACTGCTAAATAAGAATTGAGTTCCTGTAAAAATTATATGATTACTATAACCAGGAAAAACTATTTGTAAAAGCATCGTATTCAATGTGTACAAATATACTCCCTTGTTAGTGCTTAAATATAATTCATTTCCCGTTTTTTCTGCAATGGAATTTATTACCAGTGGCATATTTTCGATAAAAATCTTTCTATCTGAAAATGTTATGCCATCATAGCTGACAAAAAGATGCCCCGTAGATGCAACATAAAGAACATTAGCTGATGCAAAAATATCATGAATTGAAATCTCATTTTCATCAATGGGAAGCACCTTGAAAAATGTGAGCCCGCCATCACTTGAAGCCAACAATGCTGTTTCAGTAGCATAATAAATATTTCCAAAAATGTTTACCATCTTTTTTCCGGATAGATAGTTATTGCTTGTTGATGATAATTTATACATTTTATTGCTCGCAAAAGAAGCAGCCAGATCAAAGGTAAGTTGAGTTTGTATTTTACTCTGAACAATGTTAAATAATAGAGGTGCTGGATCTATACTCATCATGGAATATTTCAAAGGATCTTTACAGTGAGATATATTTCCATTAAAAGAAAGCAATAGATGCGCTGCATCCATATAACTTCCTTTTTGCATATGGACAATATTTGTATACACATTCTGATATCCTGGTGACGCATAGGTATAACTGGCGGCTGATCCACATATTGCCTGGTGACAAGGCGCAGAAGATTCTACCCATTCATTAGGTTCATATAAATTCTTGCTCCCGACTGATGGGCCAGAAGGTTTTACTCGAACCAGAGAAGTGGTTTTATTTTTATCATAATCGACCAGCCTGTTATTTTTATAGAATGAATATCCACTGTCGATTAAATTCATTGATTTATCATAAAGAAATATATTAAAGTTCGAATTGAGTACAAAATCTTTGGTTGCTGGTATTTTTATTTTATTTTTTATTACTGCCTGATCAACAATAGACCCTTTTTTAGTATAGATCGTAAAATATTCACCTGGGTGAACAAGATTCGATGAAAAATCCCGCGACTCAATAGAGTAGCTTTTTGTTATTTCATGATCTTTCCATGTCAACGTCCAGCCTGTTATATCCACATCACGACTTCCGTTGTTGTACAACTCCACAAACTGATCATCGCCGTCGACAACCCCATCTGATGTGCCGCTATATAAAACTTCGTTAATCAGAATTTCCTGATAAAAAGAATCTGTTCCACTGTTGTTTGCAAATTTTTTACCAACATCGAACCCCATCTCCCATGCTGACCTCCATTGATTTAATAGATAACCTGCAGCTGCCTGCTCATGAATGATCAGCAGGTTTTCATCATTGTTATGCAATGCATTTTCAGACCAGTTAAAAGAACCAGTCACAATCGTTCCCCTCGCATATTCGGGGTCAACAAGCAAAGTTTTGCAATGCATTTTTCCACCGTGCTTGATACCATCCTTCCAGTAATATTTTGTATTTCCATCAGCACGGACTAAAGGACCTGTCGCTCTTTGGTAGTTATTGATAAAAGAGGAGTTGTATAATCGCTCTGCCTCTTGTCCTGTTCCCGTAACAAAATGTGTATCGATTATACCTTGAACAGTCACACCCCTTGCTGCAGCCGCAATCAAAGCCGTGGCTATTTCATCTTGTGAAAAAGAAAATATCATAAAATAAATTGTATGCTGTGCAAGCCCGATCTCATGTACAATTGATGCCAGAGCCTCATCAGCCTGTTGGGGCATAAAAAAACTTTCTACTAATGTTTTATGAATTACAAAATCAGAATTTAAAGCTGGTGTTTTCATATTCGAAAAGTAACCGGAATACATTTGATTGAATTCTGTCTTGTAATAATCTGCTAATCTGTTATCCTTGATAAAAACAAAATTATTATTATTAAAATTAAATCCTGAATAGGTAAAATTGCCTGTGCCTGTTATTACCATACTGTTATCAATTACCAGGAATTTATTGTGTTGAATACCTTTTGTATTTCCTGCAATAACATTAAAATTGTTTAAATACAGTTTTTTATATCCAGTGGTGTTAATCTCATTATAATCACCAACAACTCTAACAGCCACGCCCCGGAGACGGGCATCGATTAAAGCATTAAGAATCAAATCACTGTCAAAGTTATAGAGAGCTATATCGACACTGTAATGAGCCTCGGTAATATAAGTTGTCATCAGGAATTCAACAGCAAAACCTTTTTCAAGAAAATTATTTGTCTGCGGATTATTGTAATATACTGATATATAACCATCATTGAATTGAGCAGAATTTGGATCATAAAAGAGGTTGCAATGAACGATAATACCAAAACCAGCCCCCAAAATAATATATGAGATTTTATTTTTCACCAGATTAATCCTTACAAATTGTATAAGATAAAATCCTGTTTTTTTTCATATTAGTTAATATTTATTTTTTTAGAATGTTTTCATTCTTGTTGTATGCGTTATATTTATAACGTCTCAGATAGTGGATGATAAATACAGACAATGAGAAAAATTTATTGTATCTTGAAAGACTAAATTTTTTATACAGCCGGGGGCAAGCAGGTTTACTGGCAAATTTCGTAAATTCTTCTCTTGTAACTATTGTTTTATGGAATATATCTAACCATATTTTACTTCTTTCATGGTTAATCTATGTTTTCTTATTGAATATTTTTCGTTTATTTTTTATAAAAATTTTTTTAAAACAATATTATCTGCATCAAATTGAATATTCCAGTGGCTCCAAATGGGAAATTCTTTTTTTTATGGGGGTTGTATTGTCCGCATTCGGATGGGGAATTGTTCCTGCTTTATTCATGGAATCAAATACAATCATTTACCCTGTTTTTCTTTCTTTTGTTATCGGTGGAATGGTATCAGGATCAATATCAACATTATCCGCATCAAAAAGATCTGTTTATGCTTTTATCCTTATTTCAATAATTCCGCAAATTATCTTTTTTTCTTACAACGCTTTTTTTGCCTCTAGTTATACCACCTTATATCTAAGTATGATGGTAATGACTTTTATATTTACGCTGATTGTTCTTATAGTAGCAAAACAATCAAGCGCAGACATTCTAGAAACTTTTGAAATTAGAAGGGGAAATTTTAAACTTTTAATAGATTTAACAAAGACTAACCTGCTTTATCAGAAAAGTACAAGTGAATTAAAAGAAAAAATCGCAAACGAACGCTCATTATCACAATCCATGCGGGATCTTGCAGAAAATCAATCCAGCTTTAATGAAAATGCATTAACAGCTGTTTATATATTAAATCATGATGGAAAATTTATGCAAATGAATCCTGTTGCAGAAAAAATAACCGGCTACACAGAAAGTGAACTGTTAAATATTCCTTTTTCAAATATTTTAAGTCCCGAAGAAATTCCGAAAATCTGGGGTGTTTTTCAGGACTTGATGACCAATGGAATCAAAGTAGAAAGAGTAGAAACAAAATTGATTAAAAAAAATGGAGAACTTATTGATATTTTTTTTAGTGCATCTCCTATTCGAAAAAATAATCAAGTAATCGGAGTTATTGGAAGTGCTGAAGATATTACATTAATTAAACGGCATCAACTGATCCAGAAAATGAGAATTTCTATCCTTGAGGAACTTGCTTCTGGTAAAAGTGCCGAACAATTATTTATGCAAATAATTGAGACCATAGAAAAATATTTTACTGATATTTATTGTTCAATTTTATTAACCGAACCTGCCCGAAAAACATTTTCACAATTTATTGTTTCATCTATGCCGGAACATCTGTTAGAATATCTGAATGATGCAGAAATAAAAAAAGGATCAGGATTTTGCCGAGCATCGATTTTAACAAAAGAGAGAGTTATTGTAGAGGACATATACGATAGTCCCTACTGGAAAAACTATCAGGGTCTTGCAGCAACCGCTCAAATAAAATCCTGTTGGTCAGAACCGATGTTTGGAGGCGATCAAACCATACTGGGGACTTTTGCGATCTATCATAAATCTTTTATTTATCCTGATGCCAATGAAGTTAACATGATAGAGGAGTGTGCCCGACTTTCCGCACTGATTCTCGAAAAGAAAAAAATTGAAAAACAGATGTTCTTACATAACCAGGAGTTGACTGTATTATATAATATTTCAAGACTTATAACGAAAGTTTTGATAAAGAAAAAGTATTTGATAAAATTCTGGATCTTTTAATCGAACTTGACCACTGGGGAATTGAGCCAAGACTTAAAGTTTTCAAATATATAAATAAATCTCTTTTTTTAATATACAATAGCGACAAAACCAATCAAAATGAAGCCTGCAAAGAAATTAAACCAGGAGAGTGTCTCTGTGGTTTGGCCCTCGAAAAAAATGAGATTATCATTTCTGATAATAATTTGAAAGATCAGCGACATAATTTTGACGACGGAATTTCTGAAAATCATGGTCATATTATCATTCCACTGAAAGGGAAAAAAGGAGTAAATGGTGTTCTTTGCTTGTTTAAAAACACAAATGAAAATTCTATTGATGATCATATTTTAAAAGTACTGTACTCCATAGGTAACCAGGTTGCTCTTGCTGTCGACAATACTTCTTTATTCGAACAAATGAAATCAGAATCGTTAATGGATCCCCTGACAGGTATTTATAACCGCAGATTTTTCAGTATTTTTTTAGAAAATGCGAAACAAAAATTTGATTCAGAAGATTTTATTTTTTCTGCTCTGATGATCGATATTGATCACTTTAAAAAATACAATGACGAAAATGGACATAATGCCGGTGACCTTCTTTTAAAAAAGGTTACAGAGTTGATTGTAGAAGAAATTCGGGAGGAAGATTTTGCTTTTCGAATGGGTGGAGAAGAATTTCTGGTTATTCTGGTAAATAGTGAAATTGTTTCGTCTCATAAAGTTGCCGAAAGAATTCGACTTTCCATAATAGAAAAAACAGGCATTACAGTTTCTATTGGAATTGAAACCTGCGATGATAAACATTTCATTGATCAATGTATTGAAAATGCTGATTTTGCTCTATATAATGCCAAAAATGAGGGTAGAAATAAAACAGAAATATTTAAAACTAAAAAATAAATCTGCAATTAAATATTATAATAAAATCTTTTCGATTCCCTTTTGTTTGATTTCTTTTAAATATTTACCTTTCCAGTTATCACCCAAAAGATTGTCAGCAAGCTCGGAAATAATATAATAAGGAGTCATTTCAATATCTGTCGTATATCTGGTTAACCCCTGAAGGCAGGATGGACAACTTGTTAAAACCTTTGTATTTTGAGGGTCATAAAATTTACCCAGCCTTTCAATGTTTTCATGCAAAACTTCGAGCTTTCTGAATTTTGACTGAGAAGAGATGTCTGGCCTGGCTATTGCAAAAAGTCCTGATTCTGCACAACATCTATCCGAAAGAATTACATTTTTTCCCATAAGATTTTTTGTCAGTTGAATGGGAGAATAATTTTTTATAGGCGTATGACACGGATCGTGATAAATATATTCTTTATTTTGTTTTCCGTTTAACTTGATTCCTTTTTCAAATACAAACTCATGAACATCCATAAGTCTGGATTCTGGAAAAATTCCTTCAAATTCATAATTTTTTAACTGATCGATGCAGGTACCGCAAATAGTTAACACCGTTTTAATTTCAAGATAATTCAATGTATTCGCCACGCGGTGAAAGCGCACGCGATTATTAAAAGTAATCTTTGAACTCTGTTCCATATCTCCAGAAGCAGATTGTGGAGCACCGCAACAGGCATATTCCGGAGGAAGAACCACCTTGACACCCATATCATAGAGCATGGCAATAGCAGCCAGATAGACATCAGTATAAAGCCTCTCAACACCACAACCTGGAAAAAAGAAGACCGCCTCGGAAGAGTCATCACATTTATCCGGGTTATAAATTATAGAAACATAACGGCTATCCTCAATGTCCAGCAGTGATCGAATATTATTAGAGGGCAAAACAGGCAGAGGCTTTTTTAACGAATTAACAATATGTGTTTTCATATTCATATTGCCCGTAGTCGATGCCGGAATTTTTCGGCCGCGAATAACAGGATAATTTTTTACTATTCTGTGAGTCAGTCGTTGAGCCCAGAATGCAGGCCTTAAAATAAATTTTCTTATAATAGAAATCCATTGAGGTGATGTAATATTTAAAAAAGAAAGAGCCAGATCAGAGAGAGGATTACTTTTTTTCTTTTTATTGGTTCGAAGAATATTTTTCATCGCCATCGTGACATCGCCAAAATCGATATCAACCGGACATGGTGTAACGCATTTGTGACATACCGTACAATGGTCAGCCACATCATTGAATTCATCAAAATGTTTTAACGAAATTCCCCGTCTTGTTTGCTCCTCATAAAGAAATGCTTCAACCAGCATACCCGTTCCAAGAATTTTATCTCTCGGAGAATAAAGCAAATTTGCCCGTGGAACATGTGTAGTACATACCGGTTTACACTTTCCGCAACGCAAACAGTGCTTGATCATATCATTGAGATTGCCTAATTCGCTATGCTCCAGTATTATAGCTTCCTGCTGAATTAACCTCAAAGATGGTGTATATGCATTTGATAAATCAGAGCCCTCGAGTAATTTTCCTTTGTTAAAATTTCCGTTCGGATCAACCGTGGCTTTGTACTTTTCAAAGTTTTTACGGTCAACTGGATCCATGAACTCATATTTGGTAATTCCAATACCATGCTCTCCAGAAATTACCCCATCAAGAGACTTTGCCAAAGCCATTACTCTTACAACTATTGAGTGAGCATTTTGCATCATATTATAATCATTGGAATTTACAGGTATATTGGTATGTACGTTACCATCGCCTGCATGCATATGAGTGGCGACAAAAAGACGGCCCGTTCGTATATCAGAATGAATTTTATCCAGTTTTTTTCTCACAGCAGAAAGTTCACTTCCTGCAAAAATCTCTTTCAGAGGAGTCTCTACTTCAGATCTGTAAGAAAAACGTATATCTCTTCTTAAAAAGAGTTTCTTGAGAGTATCACCTTTTTGAATATTTTTCTTTTCTTCGGGTAATAAAAATTTTGACGAAAGTGTTGCAGCCTTCTCCAGATTCTCAAGAGAACTTTTCCAGCGAAAAAGTACCTGCTGTAAATGTTTCAACGCAGCCATTTTTTTATCAGATATGATTTTCTCACGTTCATCTGAGTTCTCATACATATCCATTAGCCCGGTTTCACTCATCGGGCCATTTAAATATTCAAGAACACTTTCCAGAATCTCTATTTTATTCTTAATGGAATATTCAATATTTATAGTTTCAATACCTTCATTATATTCTATCAAACGTTTTAACGGAATGACCACATCCTCATTAACTTTGAATGCATTAGTATGGGCTGCGATAGCTGCAGTTCTGGAGCGATCTGCCCAGAAGTTTTTTCTGGATTGTGAAGTGGTTGCAACAAAACACTCAGCCTCTCTTTTTTTGGCCAGTTTGATAGTTTCATTTACAACTTTCTTCAACGACTCCTCGTTATCACTGGTTATATCCCCTAAAAGTACCATTTTAGGAAGATCAAGCCGGGTTGCTTTGGTATTATATTTTATGGCTTTTATATATCGCTCATCAAGATGCTCCAGACCTGCCAGATAGACATTTGACTGCTTTTGTATGTTTTCTATAATTTCAACGATAGCCGGTACCGATTTGTTTAAATCATGCCCAAAAAATTCAAGGCAAATGGTATGGGTAAAGGCAGGCATTTTATGAAGAATAAATGTGGCGCTGGTAATAATTCCATCACACCCTTCCTTTTGAATACCAGGCAGCCCTCCTAAAAATTTATCTGTAACATCCTTTCCAAGGCCTGCTTTTCGAAACTGCTTTCCGGGAATTTTCAGATAAACAGGTTCACTTTTCGGTGCATTGTCACCCTTGCTATACTCTGTTATTCTGAACTCTGCGAGCTCCTGATCATGTATTTTGCCATGATTATGGTTGAGTCGCTCAACAACAAGCCATTCACCAGATGGATTAACCAGTTTCCATGATAATAAGTTATCAATGGTTGTTCCCCATAATACCGCCTTTTTGCCTCCGGCATTCATGGCAATATTGCCCCCAATAGTAGAGGCAGTTTGAGAAGTAGGATCAACCGCAAAAACAAAGCCATTCATCTCTGCAATATCAGCAACTCTTTTGGTAACCACGCCTGCTTCTACTTCAAGCGTAGCATATGGTCCAAAAGGTGAGGTGTCGGTGATTTTTATTTCACCTGTTTTTTCCAGTTTCTCTGTATTTATAATTGCAGATTTCTCATATAAAGGAACACAACTGCCCGTATAACCTGTTCCGCCACCTCTGGGAATAATGGTTAATCCAAGTTTAATACAACAGTTTACAATATCAATAACCTCTTCACTTGTATCGGGGGTAATTACCACAAAAGGAAGTTCCACACGCCAGTCACTTGCATCGGTTGCATGCGAAACTCTTACGAGACCATCAAAAGCTATATTATCTTTGTGGGTAACTTTTTTCAGCGCTTTCAGCGCGCGAATACGTAACTCTTTCGTTTGGCTGAACCACTCTTCGAAAGCATTGATTGCCTCTCTGACTGAACCAAATATTTCAATTGCCTGCTTGTTATCAGCTGCCCTGATTAATATCTGATCTAGGCGGTGATGCAATGCATCTGTAAGTGCTTTCCAGCGTTTTTCATTTTGAAGAAGGTCATCCTGAATAAAGGGATTCCTTTGTATAATCCAGATGTCTCCCAGAATCTCAAAAAGCATTTTCGCAGAAATGCCCGTTTTTCTGGATTTTCTTAACTGATTTAAATTATTCCAGTTTTTCTGACCTAATATTCTGATTACTATTTCACGGTCAGTATACGATGTATAATTATAGGGAATTTCTCTCAATCGGGAGAGAATTTGAGTCGATTCCCTTTTTTTCTGTTTCGCTTCCATTTTTACCAGATTTTTACAACAGCCGCAAGCAGCGATAAGAAGTCAACTCTCAAAAAGAAGAAGTATTTAATTTTATTACGCAGATTTTTTTTGCTTAAAGAGCCTTGGTCTGAGCAATTAGGCAAACTCACTGCAGCGCCTGTCGAACCATGGTATTTTTTTATATGGAACATTTACAATTTCATGAGGGGCTTGGCGCGCCCCTCGCTCCAAATTTTTATTTTATTTTTTAAAAAATAAAATAAAAGATTTTTCGCTACCCCCTGCTGTTTTTCGTCATGCGGCGGAATGTCGGTCAGGGTTCCATCTCGCCGGGTTGGTTCTGATATAATTTCGTATGCGGTTTAATTCGTGGTGATCGCGGATGATGCGATCGTGATAAGATTTATGCCATCGTACAAATTGTAGGGCGGGGTCATGACCCCGCCCTACAATTTGGGAACGAATTATCCTGGTTACGGATGATTTATACAATCCCACAATTTCATATAATGGATGATTATCAGGTTTATTTGGCAAAATCAGTATCCCGTGAATGTGATCGGGCATTACAATAAATTCATCAATTTTTACGTCAAAATGTTTGGGAATTTCATACCAGCATTGCCAGGCAATTACGCCTGCCTCCTTCAGATACATTATTTTGTTTCTGATTTCCCCAAAGACCGGAATAAAATATTTAATATTTGTAGTTATGAAGTAATACCCTGGAGCCCTGTAATCAATAAATTTTGCCCTCGCTGATTTTCTTTTTCGCATTCATTTTAATAATATGAATTTTTTGCGATTTTTTTCATATTTGTAGGGTGGGGTCATGACCCCACCCTACAAATTCAATCACGGCCCGCTGGCTATGGCGACCTCGAAGGGCGGAAGCCTATGACGAAGTTCTCGAAATACGGGTAGTTGAAGTTCACGAAGCCAACCAGCACGTCGTTTGCCGCATTGACCCAGCCTCCGCCGCGGAACACGCGGAACGTACCGATATATGACGGGTGCCAGTCGAAATTCCACTCCCATACATTACCGCTCATATCAAAAAGACCCAGGGCATTGGCTGTCTTGCTTTTTACTGCCGCAGTCGATGAACCTGAATTGGCAAAATTCACCGACACAAGGTTTGTAGCCGCAGCATCCGTATACGCCGCAGTCGCGCCGCTGGCAAAACTTCCCGGATAATACTCGCCCGCATCCATGATATCGCCATCACCGTTGGCATCATTGATGTACCTGGCGGCAAGCTCCCATTCATTCATCGATGGCAGCCTGAATCCTTTGGCTGCTGCTTTTACATAGGGATTATCGCAATCTCCTGCTGTAGCACCTACAGCAGCCGCTCCGCAAGTCACATCGGAAGAATCTTTCTGTAATGTCGTATAGGCAGCATCGGTATAATAGACACCTTCCAGTGCAGTACTGTTCTGGTTGTTATAGTACTCCGTAAGGGCGTTCATCCACACCATGGCGTCGCGCCAGTTGATGGTCGTTACCGGGTGCTGATTCGTATCACCAGTTCCGTCACCCATAGTTCCCACATTGGAAAATGTATACCCATTGGCACTCGCCCATGTCTTTACTACATTCCAGAGCTCATAGGTAACCTCGGTCTCCGCGATCTCGTAACCGTTTGAAACAGTAGCTGTTCCATTGTCGACAACCGTACATGTATAATCTGTACAAACTTTGAAGGTTTTACCTGGTACATATCGCATGTTAAAGGCAACGCCGCCTGCGGTCAGGGCGTACTGGGTTCCAGCGGCGGTTACTGCTATGCTGATATTGGCCGTGCCATTGCCATACGCATTCGATGCTGTTATCGTGTACGATGTCGCCGTCTGTGTTCCCGTCGGCGTGCCGCTGATCGCACAGGTAACCGGGTCAATGTTTAGACCTGCCGGGAAACCAGGGGAGCTGCAGGAAGTGGGAACGCCGCCTGAAAGGGTTGGTGTAATAGTTGTAATTGCTACACCTTGAGTAAAGGTATACGGCGAACCCGCATAGCTTATACTGGGCGCCAGATTTCCGGTAAAACCTGCCGTGTTTCCTGCCAAGCTTACGCCATTGTTGGCCATATCAAGAACTGCACTGGTCACCGCTACAGTGTAGACCGTTCCTTGCGTTTGTGTCGACGTTGTCAAAGACACGGTATCGCTGTTGGCGCCCACTGTCGGGTACATGGATGCTGCACTTATCGTCAACCCTGTTATGGAATATCTTGCAGCTGCCTCTGCTAAGGTTGCTGCCTGGGCGCTGGCAGTTGTCATAACCTCGGAAAACGTAACACGTGTCGTGGTAGCGCCTACGCCCGTTGCTGAAACTACAATGGGTTTGGCAGTATCTTTTTCTACGAAGATTGTTTGTATCTGCGCTATCGCATTGCCCGCCAGATCTGCCAGTCCTGGCGTTGTTGTTGTGGTAAAGTCTGGTTTTGCGCCGGTATCAAAAACGGCGCCTTCGGTAAATTTGAGATACAAAATATTATCATTGGCAGTGTCAGCGACCGGTGCGAAACTGCCATGCGCCAGAACAACATTTGCATAGCCGGCCACCAGCCAGTTGGTCTGTGCACCTCCCTGGCCGTTCAAAACATAACCAGAAAAAGTTGAATCATTCACGAAATCTGAAAATGTTAATTTATAATGATCGATTTTACCATTGCTATTTGTGTCCATGGTTTCTGCCATTAGCAAATTCAGCGGGGTTATGTTGATAGTAAGACTTAAACTTGGTGATGCCACGCTCACATTACCAGCTATATCAGTAGCCTGGGCTGTAATTATATATGTACCGGATCCCTGGTTTATGTCTATAGAGTAAAAACCACCTGTCGCAGAAACAGGCATTCCGACTGCGACGCCATCTGCCCATAATTGCACACTTGCACCGCTTTCTGCTGTTCCTGTAAAAGTTAAACCGGTTGTTTGATTTGTTATATTATCTACGTTTGATATACCGCTATCATCAGCAGTTGCCAAATCGGGCAGTGATGGCGCATTGGGGGCAACAATATCAATTACAATATTCAAAGCTGCCGATTCCAGACTCACATTACCTGCAGCATCGATGGTTTGTGCTGTAATTGCATATATGCCAACAGAAAGATTTATGTCTATAGAATACATGCCGACTGCTGTAGTTACAGGCGTTCCCACTGGGGCTCCATTTGCTGCTGTTCCTTGAAATGTTAAAGCCGTTGTCTGCTTTGTTATATTATCTACCATTGATATACCGCTATCATCGATAGAAACCAAATCGGGTATTGAAGGGGCATTTGGCGCTGCTGTATCTATGTTAAAGGTATCACCTGTCGGCGCGCTGGCTGCATTACCGGCTAGATCATTTACCGTACTTAAACTCACCGTTGCGGTTCCATCCACATAGGTACTTCCATTGGCTGTCATTACTGTATATACATAAGTATAGACTCCTGCTGCTGCTTCTGGAGTCATGGCTACTGATGTAATGTCTGTAGATCCTGGCTGGTTAATCGATATATTGGGCGTTGTTGCTACCGGCTCAGAATAGGTAGCAGTTATCGTAACAGCTCCAGTTGACATCGGTGATGTTTTACTGTAGCTGATCGCAACGGTTGGTGCGATGGTATCGCCTGAGTTAATAGTAATATTGATACTTGCCGTATCCTGCCCATAGGCATTCGTTGCCGTAAAAGTATAGGCGGTCGCTATCTGCGTTGTTGTGGGTGTTCCGCTGATGGCGCAATTCGAAGCATCCAGCGTCAAACCGATGGGCAATGTTGGTGTGACTGTACAGTTTGTCAAAGGGGTTCCCGTGATAGTTGGTGTAACCGCAATGGCCGTGTTCACAACAAATGAATAGCTTGAATTGAAATAAGTGATAACAGGAACCCCAATCTCATTTTCTGCCACGCTGTTAAAAAATGAGCCTGGTACTTTCGAGCTGCATGAGAGCATAAATGCCCAGACCGAAAGGAAAATAATTTTGAAAAAAATAAACAACCTTTTATTTATATGCATATTCTACCCCTAAATTTGTTCTTATATAACTAAAATTTTGTTTTTTATATAAATAACTGCCTGCAATAGAAGATAACGAAACTCTGTATTTGGAATTTTTTCCCAATTTTACAAATTGAATCAAGCCAACTTCTGGATTAAGTCCTGTCAGGTTAAATGCAGACCGGGATGCGGAATGAGAAAATATCTGATAATGGGCATTGAATCCGATCATTGGCGAAATTCCATAAATATTGCCCATCAAAACTGGTCGCTCAATACGAATTCCGCCCCCTGTTGAATACATAGTGATTGCTGCTTTTATACTTGAATCCGCAGAATTTAAGGGAATATTCCCTTTTGCATATTGAAGCTGTGTAACCAGTGACCAGTTTATGCCTCCAGGCAGCTGCCATTTCCCCGGTGCAATTCCAGCTTCAATTGACAGAACTCCTGACATTGGATCAAAAGGGAAGTCTCCATCAGGTTGAAGAGCAGATGGACTTTTATTATCTTTAAAAGAGAGAGTTTTCATATAGGGATAACCGGCATTTAGCCACAAACGGCCAAGTAATGGGCCAGAAAGCGGCTGGCGGTGAACTTTGATTTTGTAGATTGCAGAACTTGTTTCAGAAATTTGGGTAGATTTGTTATTATTTATTGCAGCTACCTTGTCGTTTGTACGTGATATCACTATTTCACTTTCATCATTTTTAATTTCACACGATTTTGTTGAGCATGACTCAATACCTATTTTTATATCTGGAGTAAAACTTTTACCCCAGATATCATATTTATATTCAAGCTGTTTTACACCTTCAGGAAGATAAAGGTTATACTCAAAAGTATCTATATCAAATGCAGGTTTGAATCTGACTTTTTTCAATTGCTTTTCATCAAGACCAGGCGCTTGAAATACAAGCGTATCAAAAAATCCCTTTGGCGGGTGCTCAAGTCTAAATATTCTTTTTTCAAGATCACTGCTTCGTGTATTTTTTGAAGAAGAGACAGGGGGCAGTTTGGCAACAAACTCATCTGCAACAGCCTTTGCCAGATTCTGTACACGCTCAAAAATTGCGCCATCTATATCTGCATATTCGCTTTTAATAACAATAGATTCATTTGATACTGTATTCACAGCCTCGACTTGAATCAAGGCATTAACCATATCACCTTTTGCTTTTGTAATATATCTGCCAATTATGGCCGCTTCACAGTTTAGTTTTCTAGCTAATGCAGTGGCCTCATTACCAGTCAGATCATTAAATTTAATATCTGGATTAATTTGCTTCAGCAATTGAACATCCATAACATCAAAACGGTTTGACTTTATTAAATTTTCCTTTAAATTATCAGATATAGACTCATTCATCCAGTCATAGTTTTTATTGCCCATCATATTATCAAATGGAATCACCAGAACACGGGGTTTGAGCTGCTTGGCAGCGTACAAGATATGCAATGGGAGAACAACAATACTCATTGGTAAAAAAATACCGGTTAGTATTTTGAATCTTAAAAATAAAGAATAATAATATTTTTGCATTATGCTCCTGAAAATAGCAAGAAAAACTATCAAACCAAATATTAGCATATTAAAATATTAACATGCTCGCATAATGCAATTTGTTAATCTTTAGACATTGTTTGAATCAATTTTTCAAGACATTTTTAGCATATAACTTCTTCCCTACGAAAAACTTTTAGGATAGGTATCTACAGTCGTTCCTTGTATCCATGCGGTCGCAACGCAGTAATATGGAAGCGCAAATAAACGACCTTTATTTTATATTATATTAAAAGAATATAACGGCTAATCTTGTCTTCTGAATTTTGAGAGCATGTTTATTCATTTCTTGAGTTATTTAGTCGTTAACCAAGTTTTACAAACAAATATTTTCCAAGACAAAAAAACAAATTTCAAACAATATGGGCGTTATGAGAAACTTGTATTGCATTCTAAATATTTTTGCAAAATAAGTCAACAAACAAAGTGAACCAATGCAGTTATCTGACGATGAGCAAATCAGCTTCTATATCTATTTTTATGTTTATTTATTATAATATGTTAATAAATAATTAATGCAAAATAATCAGACCCAAATCCAAAAATAAAAATGACGTTAGGCTATAAAATTTATTGGCAGTATGTCTATGGTAATATTTCTATGATATTCTGTGGTACGTTTTGCCGTTATAGCTCTTGTTATAATACAATTCCAATGCATTGTAAGTTCAAAAGTTATTGACCTGAAAAATGAAATATATCAGATTAAATATTGTAACGATTTTACCTTTGCAGATAACCCTGACAACAAAGCCATTGCCAAAAACACGGAATCATGGCAGAATAATGTTTCAGTTGTTAAATGGGCCGACAGTACAAATATGGGCAGCCCCCAGCAGACAGGCTGGATGCGTTTTTATTTTAACATAGACAATGCTTTATTAAGTGAAAATCTTTCTCTGATAATACCTGCTCATTACGGCAGTATTGAAATATACTTTAATGAAAAAAAGATTCTGGAAAACCAAAATACAACCTCTTCTGGAATAGCTGCTGAAAATATATATACAAAAACTGCTATTATTGATATTCCTTTAAATCTGATAAACAGTGGTTTAAACGTTCTTGCAATAAAATTGAAAAGCCGCATTCAGACCAATGGCGGTGGCTTCAAAGATTATCTCTATATCGGACCCCGCTCATTAATCATAAAAAAAAATTATTTTTCGATTTTTCAAAGTGCTACAATTTCAGCAATTTTTTTATTTTTGTTTTTCTTGTTTATATTATTTTATATTTACAAAAAAGAAAAAAAAGATTATTTTTACTTTGCCCTGCTTGCTTTTTTGCTTTTTGCAGGGTATTCAGGTACGGATGGATTAGCTTCGTATATTTTTGAGAAAAAATATACTGATATTTTTTTAACACATGCTCGAAATATATTTATTGTACCTTTATTAATTTATTTTTTATTAACCTTTTATTCGTTACCTGTCAAAAGATCTGTATCTGTTTTTTGTTATCTTTTTTATTTTTATTTTCCATGGCTGACAATAGAGTATCTGGCAACATCTTCTTTTGTATATTACAGCCAATATATTTATTTTCTTGTACTTTTTTCAGCTGTTTCGGGATTACTTTATTCAATTTTTATTTCCATTAATACTGTTCGGCAGAAATTACCCTTGTCAAAAATTATTCTTTCAGGAATCTTTTTTCTGTCACTGGGATTTTTTACTTCAATTATAAACAGCACAAATATTATTCCCTATTTTTTCTCTTTGTCTGCTGAAGCATATTTTGCAATGATTCTTTTATTTTTTGCTGCTCTTGCAGCTCAATTGATCGGAGAGATTAAAGAGCTCAAAGTTGCCGACACAGATTTAAAAATTATTGATAAAATGAAAAATTCTTTTATATCGGGAATATCACACGATCTGAACAGCTCCATAAATGGAATACTTGGTTTGTCCGAAATTCTGTTAAGTGAAGAACATGATTTAAACAAAAAGCAAGCAAGTCTGATAAAATTAATCGAAAACAATGCTGTACAACTTTCTGAAGTGGTCCGTGAACTAATTGATACAACCCAATCAAACAAAAACAAAATAGTATTAAACAAAAGTTTTGTTTCTGTTAATAAAACAGTTCAAAATGCAATGCATAAATCTGCGCTATTAAGAAGCGGAAAAAAAATAAATATTATTAATAAAATAGATCATTCTTTGCCCTATATTTTTGCGGATCATTTAAAATGGGAACAAATACTTGACTATATCTTGAATAATGCCATAAAATATACCTATGCCGGTACTATTACCATCGATGCCCAGAGTGTTAAAAACGATGTAATAATTTACATATCTGATAGTGAAGATAATTTAAAAATGAAAAATGAGAGCGATCAGTACAAACCATTTTATCATGCACAATTGATTCCGGATCGTATATTTGGAGGGACCGGTCTCGGGTTATCCATAGTCTGGTATCTGGTACAATTGCATGGAGGCTGCGTTCAGGTACAATCAAATACAAATGGTGGAATTACTTTTGAGATAACAATGCCTGCATATAAAATAAATGGGGAGTTTTTGCTTGATAACAGCTTTGAAAAAATAGTTAACAAAAATCAGTTTCAAATACCACATGAAATACAAAATAAAAAAGAAGGACAAAAGCATATTGTACTTATAGATGAAGACCTTCTGGGAGCAAGAATCAATTTTGACAGATTGATAGAGTCCGGATACTATGTAACTTCTCTCCATTCTATGGACGATATTAATTCATTTTTTGATAATATAAAATCAAACATGCCTGATCTATTTATAATCGATTCAGGGATCGATGACAACAAGGGCGATCTCTTATGTACCCGGATAAAAAAAGAATATGCCGAATATGACTTCCCTGTTATTTTTCTAACAGGTAAATCAGATAATCAAGAACTGGTAAAAATATTAAACTCAGGAGCAGATGAGACTTTAGCAAAACCTGTTATCTCTTACGAACTGATTCATCATGTAAAAAACACATTAATGATCAAAGATGCTGCAAAAAATAATATTATTGATACCAAAAAAAATAATTCACGTCTTGAATCTTTTGTAAAAAAATTATTTACTCCCAAAATAATAAAGTCAGATAAATGTTTTATTGAAATTACAAATAGCCAGGAGAGCAAATATCCCGGGTTTTATTATGATTTCTTTCGTGATGCAAATGGCAACATCGGATTTTTAGTTACTGATCTACCTGATGAAGGCGTCTATTCTCAAATTCTCGGTGCCCTCCTGAAAATGACATTTTCACAACAAGAGGTACTGGCAAATTCGCCTGCTCATCTTGTAACGCAGTTAAACTTTTCTATTTCAGAGTTTCTAGATATCTATACAATACCTGTCTCATATATGTATTTCGATACAGTAAAACAGAAGTTATTATATACAGCAAGTGGAATGCCTTCCATGATTATTTATAAAAAAAAAGAAAATCGCTGTATTGTTTATGAATCTTTTCCAAACGCTTTAGGTTGGAATAAAAACTTTATCTATAGTACTAAAGAAATTTCTATAGGTTCCGGAGATAAAATAATTATCTTCACCGCTGGCATTTATAAAAACAGACATATAAGCGGGGAATACTTTACAGAGGAAAATATTCTTGATATTATAAAAAAACATCATAATGCAACCCCCAGGCGCCTGTTAAATTCTCTCATTAAAGAAATTCAAAAGCAAACCCTTCTAACTGAAGAACTACAAAATCATTTTACACTCGCAGCAATCAGCATTTTATAAATTGGCTTCAGAATGAAGATCAGGTTTCAACTTAAATCATGCAAAATTCAAAAACAAAATACAGAAATAATTACTCTTCCCACAAATAATCATAGAGAAAAACACCTGCACCTAAAAATAAAAATGTAAAACTAAGTTCCAGAAAAATCAACCCCTGAGCTGAACTAAAGTCCTGGCTTACCCAAAGAGTTCTTGTAAAGGCACCGGCTGCAATAATCACAGGTAGAGAAAGAGGAAATATTAATATAAACAGCAAAACATGTTTAAAACGGGAATGAAGAGCGACGACTGATGCAATTTGACCCAAGAAAGAGATTCCCATTGTCGCAATCAACCCGGCAATCCAGATTTGAAGCAAAAAAACAATAATCGGGCTGAACTCTACCCCTCCCTGCGAAAGACTTTTTAAATGAGACGAGGCGAAAAGAAGAGACCATAAAACAAGCTCCATACTCCAGAGCAAAGCAAGAGCAACAATTGCCGCAGCAGATTTGCCCATAAAAACAGTGTAACCATCTGTTCCGCTTAATTTAATCGCTCTGAATGCATTTTTTTCCCATTCCCACTCCTGACCTGCAAGAATAACAAAAAGAGTACTTACCAGGTGAACAGCCCAGAGCAGACTGATCGCTGCATCTCTGGTAATTGCCTCAGGGGGAAATGTAAATCGAAAAAGTAAAAACAATCCGATTGAAAAAACAATAGATACAGTAAAAAATCCTGTTCCAATAAAATAAAGATAAAGCTCCTTTTTTACCATCGCGCGGATTACCTGTAAAAAATTCATGACATCTTTCCTTCTATCTCTTTTAATGAAATCTTCTCTTTAGTTTCTTTCATTAATAATTTTCCATTTTCAATCAACCAGATTTTATCACAATAGCGATAAGCTCTCTCAATGTCATGATCAACGAAAAGATAAGAATCAATTTTCCAGTTAAATATGGAAAGTCCGCGATTTTCCAGAATTTGAATTAAAAGGTTCTGACCTTGAATATCAAGACCGGTAAACGGCTCATCTAAAAACAAAATAGATGGTCTGGCAAGAATTACCCGCGCAATCATCAGTCTTTGCAACATACCTCTCGAAAAGCCGTCAATAGTCTTTCCGGCAGCCTTTAAAAGTCCCGCAAAATCCAGAGCAGCGTCAACATCACTGCGTGTAACTTTTGTATCATAAAGAGATTCAAAAAAAAGTAAATTATCTCGCGCACTCATTCTATGATAAAACATGCTCTGATGACTCATAAGCTGCATACAACGGTTAAACTTTCTTTTATCAAAACCATTGCTGAAACTTATTGATCCTTCGTGTGGTCTGTAAACCCCTGAAATCAGATAAAGCAGAGTAGACTTGCCTGCTCCATTTTTTCCAAAGAGTGATACATAGTCACCGTGTTTCCATTCACCTGTAGCAGAACGAACTGCCCACTGGTAACCAAATTTTTTTCCGATATTATTAAAATTTAAAACAGTATCAGACACTGTTTTTTTAACCCTGTCTGGACTTAAGCTGATTTAGTTTCTTGTCAATCGAGGCCATTTTTTTCTTTTTTATCTCTTCCGAAATAGCAAGTTTAGATAGGGAGTCTTTTTCAAATTCCAGTCTGCCTATATTTTTGGCCCGTATCATTTGTATCCATGCAGGGTTACGTTTTACATATTCTACAAACAAGATGGCTAAAACAAAGAAGGCAACAATCAACCCGGCTTTCTGATAATTATTTACAGGCGATAAAACTTCTACATTTCCTCCTGATCCTTCAGATCCTCCGCCGGTCATTTCCGAATCAGGTAAAGGCATTACCTTTCCTCCCTTAAATGTAAGAGACAAAGGCACCTCAGAAAGAGGCACGTTAATTACCATTGCGCCAAGATCCTTGTTCATTTTCGGGGCAGCTTTCCAGTTAGGCAGGTTTGAAATAGAAACATCCATACCTTCTGAATCCAGAATCAGCATCGGCTCACCACTTTGGGGATATACATTCTTTAAAACAAAAGAAACTTCATCACCCTCATATGGAAACAGATAACGCACCTGATAAAATTTTTCTCCTGGCTTTACCGGCTGATTAAGAAAATAAATATCCTCTCTACCCTGTACTTGCTGTGGAATTACCTTCAGCCATTGAATATTCGAACTCATGTTTCCCACTGATGCGGAAATTTCGACATCTTTCGCATTAGGTGGAATATGCATATATATTCCCTTTTCCTTTCCTGACTCGGCAAAAGTCTTGTTGTCTTCATTAAAAAAATGAAAAACTGCATATACAGCCATCTTATGAGGATAATATTGAACCTGGTAAATTTGTCTCAAATGAATTTTTGAATTAAACTTATTTACTGTATTATAGACAGTAATATCCGCTGTAACATCGGTCTCTCCCATCGGTGGTAAAACCTTGTTGTAATTTACGCCATCATACATCACCTGGACCATGTAAGGTGTTCCCGGTGTATCGGGCAGATTCTTGAACACATAACCTGTTCCCTGATTATCAACAGAAGCCTCTTCTTTCATTTCGCCCTTCAATGAAATTATTTTAATAGATTCTGTTTTTTTAACCGGCTGACCGCTTGTACCATTAGTAATGTTTACCTGGACAGTAAGGGCGTTTACCGAAAAAGTGGATACAAAAATCAGAGCAACAAGGGGTAATTTAATAATATTTTTTTTCACGTTGATATTTCTCTTTTATAATACAATAATGTGGATATCTTCTATTTGATCTATAGATCTCTTATCTCTTTTTTTCGGCCTCCTGCCACTCCTCTAAAAGCTCATCTTTCAGAGAATCAAAATCATCCTGGGAAATTTTGCCAATTTTACTTTCAAGATCGAGATCCCGCAAGGCAAGTTTAATGGACTCAATCTGGTCAGAGGTAGATTCCGCTTTTTTCCCGGCTCCGTCATTAAAAATGATATCGTTATAACCACGTAAGTAAGGCCATATCAGAACAAATGCCGATAGCAGCAAAATAAGCACAAATAAAAAATAGATCATTAGATCCAAAGAATTTGCAATGTCTCCATGTAAATCTATTTTTTTACACTACAAACTTCTGCAGAGAATACAATTAGCGCAAAATCGCGCCTGAATAAAATCCGGAAAATAATTCTACTTGATACTCTAACCAGAACATTTTTTCTGCTTGAATGGCAGAAGACTATAAAAAAGGGCTGGGATTATTAGAATCCATGTCGATTATTATCGGTCGAATAATCGGATCGGGTATTTTTCGCACCCCCGGGCCCATAATGGCTCTGACTTTGTCGCCTATGCTTTTTGGACTCTCCTGGATTATAGGCGGAATTATGACAATTCTTGCCGCGATCAGCTATGCAGAACTCGTCGCCATGATTCCCAAATCAGGAGGCCCCTATCAATACCTGAAAATGGCCTACCCGCCAGTATGGGCTTTTCTTCGGGGATGGGCAATGTTCTTTGTCTCTGAAACAGGAGCAATCGCAGCGGTATCTATAGTTTTTGCTGAGTATTTAAAATCATTGCTTATGCAGCTTTTTCAATATGAGCTCCCGCCTTTTTTTACCGTTGCAAGCGCACTCGCCATAATCTGGATTCATACATTCATTAACTTTGCCGGAGTCAGCTTCAGTGGAAAAATTCAAAATATCATCTCTTTTTTAAAGTATATTGCCCTTTTTTCCATAAGTATGCTCTGCTTCACTTCAAGTCAGGGAACAGTAGATAACTACTTTAAAATTGTAGAGCAGCCTGGGTCAACCTGGCAATCTATTCTGGCTCTGGGAGCTGCAATGCGCTACACTTTTTTTGCCTTTAGCGGATGGGAAGGGGCAACCTATGTTGCAGAGGAGGTAAAAAATCCGGGTAAAAACCTTCCCCTCTCCCTGTTTGCTGGAATCGGTGCAGTTTTTCTGCTTTATGCAACCGTCAACGCAGCCTATCTTTATCAATTGCCTCCTGCAGAGATGGCTCTATCAAAACATGTCGCAACATCTGCTCTGATAAAAGCAAGCGGTACCGCTGGGGCTATTTTTATTTCGGCCGTTGTCATGCTCAGCACCTTTGGAAATGTAGGAACCCAGGTGCTGGTTAAAGCCCGCTCATGGCAGGCCATGGCCCGTGATAAAATGTTTTTTCAATGGCTTGCTCCCACTGATCCATCAACTCGAACACCCAACCGATCACTTCTGATTCAGGCATTCTGGGCCTCACTACTTCTTCTTTTTGCCTCGCTCGCTGAAAATACCTACGAAACGATTATCGATTTTTTTTCTGCCACAAGTACCATATTTAATATAATGACCTTTGCCGCCCTGATTATTCTGAGAAAAAAATATCCTGATATGGAACGCCCTTATAAAAGCTGGCTCTACCCCTGGAGCTCGATTTTTATTATTTTATTTTATCTGGCTTATCTGGGCATCACCCTCTACACAGCACCTCTTGAATCTCTCGCCGGTCTGGCACTGACTGGAACAGGGCTGATCTACTACTATGGATTTATCAAAAATAAGTTAGAACCTGCGTAAAAAATTTTTTAAAAAAAGCAGATAAAAAATAAACATCTAATAAAATAATTACTCACATAACTTGCAGGTTCGAATCAGGGGTACGGAATTTTTCCAGAAACTCCCCGGGAAGTCTGACCGCTTTTCCATTCTTTACAGTAATGACTGTCATTACTGCTCTTAACAGCAGTTTCTCATGGCCTTTTAAAAAAATATCCTGTCTGAATATGGCTCTGGCCTTTCCCTCAAGTTCTACGTTTGTCGCCACAATAAATTGATCGCCGCTTTTTAAAGAAAAATGATAGCTGATATCCGCATGTATCAAAACAGGATCAATACCCGAGTTGTGCAATGCGACAAAATCAAGCCCCTTCACTTTTAACAACTCGTGGCGTGCATGCTCCATATAATTTTGGTAGACTGCATTATTTACGATACCCTGAAGATCACACTCATAATCTCTCACTGCAAGTTCAATAGTATGCATGTAGTTTTTCATCAACTGGAAATTAACCAGATGAAAATCAGACTGTATATAACATTTTTACCTGTGAACCGCGCGTAGTCAAAGCCTGCACGATACTCTTATTGTATAAAAATATCCAACTGTACGCCCTGTTATTAAAACCCACTGTTGCATATATCATGAAAAATGAGATATTATTTCAGAAAAAAATACATCCGCATCAAAAAGAGGCTATCATTGAAGCCCTCTCTGAAATATTTATCAATAGTCAAAATGCAGACAAAGTAATTGAAAAAACGCATAAACAACGAATAAAATGGGGCGCCCGTGACAGACGCTTTTTCGCAGAAAATGTCTATAATTGTGTTCGCTGGTTCCGCAGGCTTGCCTATACGCAGTCGCTTGAAAATAATGAACAATTCAATAAAAATGATATCGAAAATATATGGAAGGCGTGGCTCTCGCTTCAAGATAAAAGCGCAAGCAATCTTGTTTTGCAAAAGTGGAACCACCCCCCTGCAAGGTCTATCGCACAATCCATCCCGGAATGGTTCGACTCCAAAGGAGCAGAGGATCTCGGAACCCGATGGGAAAGCGTACTTGCTTCGCTAAACACGACTGCAAAGGTATATATACGTACAAATAATATCAAGACAAGCAGAAGCCAGCTCATTCATCATTTGCGCTCTGTAAATATTGAGTGCGAAGAGGTATCGGGCTACCCCGATGCAATTAAAATACTGGAACGCCAAAATTTATCTATCACCACACTCTTCAGGCAGGGGCAGTTTGAAATTCAGGATATTGTTTCTCAAATGATCGCACCCATGTTGAGTCCCGAACCTGGTATGCGCGTTATCGATGCCTGTGCCGGTGGTGGAGGAAAAACTCTTCACATTGCAGCGCTTATGCAAAACAGAGGCAAGATCATTGCCCTGGACAAACATGAATGGCGATTAAAACCTCTGCGCAGCAGAGCCACCCGTGCGGGGGTTGATATTATTGAAACCCGTGTAATCACAACCGCAAAAATTATCAAACGTCTTTTCAACAGTGCTGATCGCCTGCTTCTTGATGTGCCCTGCTCAGGCTCGGGGGTTCTAAAAAGATCCCCTGATACAAAATGGAAATTAACCCCGGTTAAATTGCAGGAATATGAAACTATCCAGAAAACAATTCTGGATAGTTATGCCCCCATGTGCAAAACAGGTGGAAGAATGGTATATTCTACCTGCTCTATTTTCCGCTCAGAAAATGAAGAGCAGATCAGATGGTTTCTTCAAAGTCAAACGGGAAAACACTGGAAACTGATAGAAGAAAAAAGATTTTACCCTGACGAAAGTGATGGCGATGGATTTTACGCAGCTGTCCTTGAAAAAATATCTGATTAAAAAATATTTCTCGCTTTATTGTTTCAAAATGTACTTGAACCATTTAAATAGTCTGATTTAAATGGTTCAAACAAAACTTGAATAAATCAGCCTGAAATCATTCTATAACCTATCAACTCAAATATCAATAAGCAAGAGTTTTTTTAGATTTCAAGAAGAAATACAATATCACCAGAAC
>Ga0224495_10000326_pt1 | contig 38346 bp, 33 predicted proteins | sample SF_Jul11_sed_USG_FD_168128 | JGI IMG/M metagenome (GOLD analysis project Ga0224495, IMG submission 168128) | Sediment microbial communities from San Francisco Bay, California, United States - SF_Jul11_sed_USGS_4_1 | ecosystem: Environmental > Aquatic > Marine > Sediment | place: USA: California... | reverse complement strand
TGTCGATGATGCTCCCCCTGCTGCATCACGGCATGCTCATCATAGGCATACCCTATTCTGAAGTAGAGCTCAGTACCACGCTAAGCGGCGGCACGCCTTATGGCGCAAGTCACGTCGCCGGGCTTGCTAACGACCAGTCTATCAGCGAAACAGAAAAGAAACTGTGCATTACGCTTGGCAAGCGATTGGCACAAACTGCGCTGAAGCTTTCAGCATGAGGTTCCCATGAACAACGCACAAGAAGCCAGGATTTTGTTGCGTGCCCATCGTTATGGTGTGCTCAGCACGCTGTCGAATAAGTTCAACGGATATCCTTTCGGCTCGATCACGCCCTACCTGGTGGATCACGACGGTAGTCTGCTGATACTGATCAGCACGCTCGCCGAGCACACCAAAAACATCCTGCATGACCCTCGAGTCAGCTTGATCACCCACAACCAGCAAGATCCACATATCCAAACCCAAGGGCGCGTCACGGCAATCGGAAACGCTACGCTTGAGCCTGACCGCGAACAGGTAGGCCAGCGCTATCTGCGCTATTTCCCTGAAGCACAAACATACTTTGCGATGCACGATTTTTCCTTCTATCGAATCCGCCCCTTGGCAATTCGCTATATCGGCGGGTTTGGAAAGATACACTGGGTAGGCATGGAGAATTATGCAGTGCATCCCTACCCATTGATCGGGCAGGAATCCGACGTGATTGCACACATGAACTCAGATCATCAAGACAATCTGCGTAACTACTGCCAGCACTTCCACCAATGCGCAGCTCTGGATGTAACCATGCTGGGCATAGATCTGGACGGTTTCGATGTAAGGGCCGATGGCAAGGTGCTGCGGTTTGATTTTGCACATCCCGTTACTGATGCTCAACAGGCGCGGGTTGCACTTGTTGAAATGGCGCGTATTTCCAAACAGCAGCGTTTTGGAGGGCTCGAGCAATAGCTTAACTAATGTAGATGGAAATATTTATATGAAATTTTAACGAGCTGAAACGCACCGTCCACCCTGTTGCTGCCGGACGGACGGTGTACAACTGACTTGAAACTTCTGACTGATTAAAAACGGAAGCCCAGTTTGACGGTATATGATTGGGAGTTACCGGTTTTGTCATACTCCAGAGCAAGATTGGTAAGCCCAAAATTCAGATTGCCGCCCGCAAATATTTTGGATTGGCGGAATGATTCCTTCACAAGGCCGGTTGCCGCATCTGGCGTGCTATCAACCCAAACGCTGCCTAAACCGGCATAGGGTGTAAACATCGCGAAACCTTTGGAAATGGAAACATCCAGCCCCTTTGTGCCAAATGCGAGTTGATTTACTCCTGACAGTTTGCTCATCGAGCCACGTATCGCAACCGCAGGGCTGGCCACGCCGCCCTCAAGTATCGCGTAGCGCAATTCACCGCCAAACAATTTGATGTTGGTGGTCGGCACACTGGAGTAGAACGCACCCACATCGATGCCAAACGGAAGCCCTTTGTGTGCATGCAGTTTTGGAACAATCAGGTTTTTCAGCGCTGTTCCACCGCTTGTTGCAGTCGACCAGAGCGTGGAGTTCTTCATCTCTGTCGAGGTTACCTCCAGCCCCAGATCAAACCCGGTCACCCCCAGCGGCTCTGCCGGGATGACGGCCTTGTAGCTCAGGGCTGATCCCAGATCCTCAGAAAACAACTTGAATTCGGATTGAGCCAAAGCGCTCAGATTATTGATATTGGCTGCCCAGACTGGTTGGGCAAAACAGCCCAGTACACACAACAACGATAAACTCTTCTTCATAATCGATAGCCTTTCTGTGGGTTGCGGATATTTAATCTAAGTACCTATAGCTGTACGGAAATGAGCTTAGCGCAGCAACGGTGCCGTGTCCATCGTCCTGCCGACGAACGGTATACCAAGTCGTGCCAAGCGGCCATATAGTAGCTTGCACCCAAATTACACTTGCGGATGGGCACGCTCGAGCTTGCCGTGCAGCTTGTTCAACGCATTCAGGTAAGCCTTTGCGGAGGCTACCACGATGTCGGTATCGGCTCCCTGGCCGTTTACGATACGACTCCCCCTGGACAGCCGCACTGTCACCTCTCCCTGCGCATCGGTACCGCTGGTGATGTTGTTCACGGAGAACAATTGTAATTCGGTGCCGCTACGGACAATCTTCTCGATCGCCTGAAAGGTCGCATCCACGGGACCACCGCCCTGCGCATCGGCTTGATACTCTTTACCGTCTATGCTCATCACCACTCGCGCTACCGGCAACACACCTGTTTCCGAGTGTGCTCCCATGGCCACCAGCCGGTAATACTCGCTGACCTGCCCCACCGCCTCATCGCTGACCAAAGCCTGCAAATCCTCATCGAAGATCTCGTGCTTGCGATCTGCCAACTCCTTGAAGCGCTCAAATGCAGCATTGAACAGATCTTCAGAAGCAAATTCAATGTTCAGCGCAGCAAAGCGCTGGCGTAATGCATTACGCCCGGAGAGCTTGCCCAGCGACAATTTATTGGCATTCCAACCCACATCCTCCGCACGCATAATTTCGTAGGTCTCGCGATGCTTGAGCACGCCATCCTGATGTATGCCTGACTCATGCGCGAACGCGTTCGCCCCGACGATTGCCTTGTTCGGTTGCACCGGATATCCGGTGATGCTGGAAACCAGCTTGGAGGTCGGAACGATTTGAGCAGTATCGATGCTTGTATCAAGGTTGAACACATCGCGGCGAGTTTTCACCGCCATCACAATCTCTTCCAGTGAAGCATTTCCGGCCCGCTCGCCCAGCCCGTTGATAGTACACTCGACCTGGCGGACGCCGTTCATCACGGCGGCTAATGAGTTGGCCACGGACAGACCCAAATCATTGTGGCAATGTGTGGACCAGATCACCCTGTCGGCATTAGGCACACGAGCGATCAATTGCTTGATGCGCTCACCCCACAGTGCGGGAATGGAGTAACCCACCGTGTCAGGTACATTTAAAGTCTTGGCTCCGGCCTGTATCACAGCATCGAACACGCGCACCAGAAAATCCATTTCCGAGCGCACCGCATCCTCAGCGGAAAACTCGACATCATCGGTATATTCCAGCGCCAGCTTCACTGCGGCGACGGCACGATCGACCACTTCATCCGGTGTCATGCGCAGCTTCTTTTCCATGTGGATAGGTGAAGTAGCAATAAAGGTATGAATACGCCCAGACCTTGCTGGGTGTATTGCCTCACCGGCACGGCGCACATCGTTTTCTATCGCGCGCGCCAAGGAACACACCGTGGATTCCTTGACGGTTTCTGCGACTGCCCTCACAGCCTCGAAATCTCCCAGACTGGCTGCGGCAAAACCGGCCTCTATGATGTCCACACCAAGTTTTTCCAGTTGACGCGCGATGCGGATTTTCTTGTCCTTGGTCATCGCAGCGCCAGGACTTTGCTCGCCATCGCGCAAAGTCGTGTCAAAAATTATCAACTTATCTTTCATTTTATCTGGCATGCTGAACTCCATTGCATATAGGTATAACCTGCGGAACCATTACAGTTGCCGCGCTTATTCAAAACTTGTAGGGAAGAATGATTAGCGCGCGCCGCGCAGCAGCAGCGCAGCCAGCAGGCTGAACGTGGAATGGAGTGTTGCGATGTGAGTGGAAAAATGCATAGATGAGAATATAACCAGTTTTATCGGCTCATGCAATGGGTGGTTGCTTCTTACCCAGACGCATCACCCACAGCGCATATCCAGATAATGCATATCCAAAGAATAAGGCGAATAACACGCCTGGAGGATAACTGGAGATCAAGATAAAAAACAATGCTATCAGGAAGATCACCAGGAATGGCACACTCTTGCGCATGTTAAGATCCTTGAAACTATAAAACGGCAGATTGCTGACCATGCTCAACCCTGCAAACACAGTCAATGCCGCAGCATACCAACTTACTTCCTCACCCTTTATCTCATAGTCCAGCATCACCCAGACAAACCCTGCCACCAAAGCTGCGGCAGCGGGGCTGGGCAAACCCTGGAAGTAGCGTTTATCAATCACATCTATATTGGTGTTGAAGCGTGCCAAGCGCAATGCAGTGGCGGCACAATAAATGAAAGCGGCGAACCATCCCCATTTGCCCAATCCCCTGAAGGCCCATTCATACATAACCAGCGCAGGAGCAACACCAAAAGAAACCATGTCTGACAGACTGTCATATTCAGCACCGAATTCGCTTTGGGTATGCGTCAACCGGGCCACACGCCCATCCAGCCCATCCAACACCATGGCAATAAAAATAGCTACGGCGGCAAATTCGAATCGGTTGTTCATCGCCTGCACGATGGCATAAAAACCAGCAAATAACGCGCCGGTAGTAAATAGGTTTGGCAACAGATAAATTCCGCGCCTGCGCAGTGTTAAAGGTTTACGATGTTTAAATTCGTCCATGTGTCTAGACTATCAGTTTTGCTAAAGCACTGCCAAGATAGTAGTGGTCGCTGATACCTTGTCACCTATGCTGACTTTCACTATTGCATCTAGGGGCAGATACACATCCACGCGTGAACCGAAGCGAATAAAGCCATAGCGCTGTCCGCGCGACAGCACATCACCAGCCTTTACATAGCACAGGATACGTCGCGCAATCAGCCCAGCCACCTGCACAAAGGTCACGATTCGTCCGTCGGCAGTACTCAAAACTATCGCGTTGCGCTCGTTCTCAGTCGAGGCCTTATCCAGATCGGCATTGACGAATTTACCGGGGAAATATTGCACTTTCTGTATCGTTCCATCCACCGGGCTTCGATTGGAGTGCACGTTGAAAACATTCATGAACACGCTGATCAAGATAGCCTCGCGCTGACCGTATGGGTCATGCGTGCGCTCGACTTTGATGACTCGTCCGTCCGCAGGCGACAATACCGCCCCGGCCTGCTGAGGTATCTCACGACTCGGGTCACGAAAAAATTGCAGCACAAACAGCGCAATGATCCACAACGGGATTGACCAAGCTGCGCACCAGGCAGTGACCACAATAGCCAAAATGATGGCAATCGCCAAGAACAGCCAGCCCTCACGGGCAATGATCGGATGGGGATATTTGCTCATAATTACCTGTGGAAAAGGCGTAGGGTGGGTATAACGAAATGTACCCACCATCAGTAGCGGGTTACGGCGCAAAGCACCTAACCCACCCTACACTTTAGTTCTTGGATTGATCGACCAGCTTGTTCTTGCTAATCCACGGCATCATGGAGCGCAATTGGCCGCCGACCTTTTCGATTGGATGTTCAGCATTCAAACGGCGGCGAGCAGTCATTTCCGGGTAGTTGGTACGGCCTTCCATGATGAATTGCTTGGCATAAGAGCCATTCTGGATGTTATTCAGGCACACCTTCATCGCGGCACGCGCCTCATCTCCAATCACTCGATGTCCGGTCACGTATTCACCGTATTCCGCATTATTGGAAATCGAGTAATTCATGTTGGCGATGCCCCCCTCGTACATCAGGTCGACAATCAGTTTTAGTTCATGCAGGCATTCGAAGTAGGCCATCTCCGGCGCATAACCCGCTTCGATCAATGTTTCGAAACCGGCTTTGACCAATTCCACAGCACCGCCACATAACACTGCCTGCTCACCGAACAGGTCAGTTTCGGTTTCTTCGCGGAAGTTGGTCTCGATTACACCGGCCTTGGTGCCACCGTTTGCTGCCGCATAAGCCAAGGCAATATCCTTGGCTTTGCCGGACTTGTCCTGATACACCGCAATCAGTGTCGGCACTCCGCCACCCTTAAGATACTCTGAACGTACGGTATGACCGGGGCCCTTGGGAGCAATCATGATCACATCCACATCATTACGTGGAATCACCTGATTGTAATGAACATTGAAACCGTGGGCAAAGGCCAGTGCAGCACCCGTCTTCATATTCGGCGCGACTTCTGTGTTGTAGACATCCGGAATATTCTCATCTGGCAACAGCATCATTACCACATCGGCGCTTTTTACTGCAGCGGTAACTTCGGCCACCTTCAGTCCCGCACTTTCAGCCTTCTTCCATGAAGCGCCATTTTTGCGCAGACCGACCGTGACGTTGACACCTGACTCCTTCAGGTTTTGGGCATGGGCATGTCCTTGGGAGCCATAGCCGATAATGGTTACTTGCCTGCCCTTGATCAGGGATAGGTCTGCATCTTTGTCGTAATAAACTTTCATGTTGCCCTCTATAAAAAAATTAAAGTTTCAAAATCCGATCGCCGCGTCCGATCCCAGATGCACCAGTGCGCACCGTTTCCAAAATCATGTCCCGCCTAATTGCCAATAAAAATTCATCCAGCTTGGCACAAGTATCGGTCAGCTCAATGGTGCAAGTTGAATTCGACTCATCTATCACGCGCCCGTGAAAGCTGCTCAGAATGCGTTTCAACGAATCACAAGCAGCATCATCAGAACGAACCTTGACCAGCATCAACTCGCGCTCCAAGTGATCGCCATCGCTCAGATCCATCACAGCCGCGACATCTATCAGTTTATTGAGCTGCTTGTTGATCTGCTCGATAACCGCGTCTGAACCGCTGGTGACTATAGTCATTCGCGACAGAGTCGGATCTTCTGTCGGGGCGACCGCAAGTGACTCAATATTATAACCGCGTGCCGAGAACAATCCGGCCACGCGCGACAAGGCACCCGCCTCATTTTCCATCAGCAGAGAAATAATGTGCCGCATTACAGATCCTCCGCCAGTATCACTTCGGACAATCCCTTGCCTCCCGGCACCATCGGGAACACGTTTTCGGTCGGGTCAGTCTGAAAATCCATGAATACCAGATCCTTCTTGCGAGCGAAGGCCTCTTTCAATACCGGTTCAACATCGGAAGGGCTAACAATGCGCATCCCGATATGTCCATACGCCTCGGCCAATTTCACAAAATCCGGCAAGGCGTCCATGTAGGATTCCGAATAGCGGTTACCATGAAAAAACTCCTGCCATTGCCGCACCATACCCAGATATCGATTATTCAGTGACAACACCTTGATTGGCAAATGAAATTGCTTACAGGTGGATAGTTCTTGAATGTTCATCTGGATACTGCCTTCGCCAGTGACGCAGGCCACCGTTGCACCGGGATTGATCAACTGCACTCCCATCGCAGCAGGCAAACCGAAGCCCATGGTTCCAAGGCCACCAGAATTAATCCAGCGGCGTGGTTTGTTGAATTTGTAATACTGTGCAGCCCACATCTGATGTTGGCCGACATCCGAGGTGACGAATGCATCTCCTCCGGTGATCTCATAGAGCTTCTCGATCACGAATTGTGGCTTGATGATCTCAGTTGAGTTTTTATAGCGCAATCCCCCGCCCTTGACGCGCCACTCATCTACCTGTTTCCACCAAGATGCCAAGTCCGACGCATCAGGTTTTTGCTTGCCGTTGCGTAATTCGGCCAACAATTGATCCAGCACCAGTTTCAGATCGCCGACCACCGGCACATCAACCTTAACGCGCTTGGCGATGGAGGAAGGATCGATATCAATGTGGATGATCTTGCGCGACACCTGGGCAAAATGCTCGACGTTACCAATTACACGGTCGTCAAAGCGCGCACCGATGGCTATAAGCACATCACAGTATTGCATCGCCATGCACGCTTCATATGTGCCATGCATCCCTGGCATCCCGACGAACTGCTTATCGGTTGCAGGATAACCACCCAAGCCCATCAGCGTATTGGTACAGGGGAAACCGAGGAGACGAACCAGTTCGGTCAATTGCGCCGCCGCACCAGCCAGCACCACACCGCCACCGCTGTATATCATCGGACGCTTGGCTTCCAGCAACATTTGCACGGCGCGCTTGATCTGCTTGCTATCTCCCTTGCCTACGGGATTGTAGGAGCGAATACCCACGCTGCCAGGATAAACGAAGTCGGTTTTATGGTTGGATATATCCTTGGGAATATCCACAAGCACCGGTCCCGGACGACCTGACTTGGCAAGGTAAAACGCCTTTTTGATGGTTATCGCGACATCCTTCACGTCCTTGACCAGGAAATTGTGCTTCACGCAGGGACGGGTGATGCCTACCGCGTCGACCTCCTGAAAGGCGTCTTCACCAATGGCAAAGCTGGGTACCTGGCCACTGATGATCACCATCGGGATCGAGTCCAAATATGCAGTTGCAATCCCAGTCACTGCATTGGTGATCCCCGGACCGGAAGTGACCAATGCAACACCGACTTTTTCCGAAGAACGCGCGTAACCATCCGCAGCGTGTATGGCTGCCTGCTCATGCCGCACCAAGATATGCTTGACCCTGTCCTGCTGAAACAGAGCATCATAAATATGCAGTACCGCACCGCCAGGGTAACCGAATATATATTCAACCCCCTCTTCCTGCAAACAGCGGATAACGATCTCCGCTCCGGTCAACTCCATCACAAACACCCTAACTATGAACAAAATAGAACCGCGTAAGATAATGGTTGGCGGCGTTTTGGTCAACTTTTGCCGTTATTTCGATATGGTTTCAAGCGACATGAAAGACAATTTGCTACCATGCGCCCTCTTGCTAGAGGTAAAAAACTGAGCACCCCCGCCGAATTAAGCCAATTTCTCATTAGCGTCGAGCGTCGCGCATACAAGCATGCGCTGTTCGCCGTGCGCGATAGTCACACTGCGCTGGACATCGTTCAGGACGCAATGCTCAAGCTGACAGAGAAATACGGTGGCAAGCCGGCTGAGGAGTTGCCGCTGTTATTCCATCGCATCCTGCAAAATACAATCCGTGATCACTATCGCAGGCAAAAAGTGCGGACTGCTTGGATTACCTTGTTTTCAGGCTTGCAATCCAAACATCAGGAAGAAGAGTTTGACCCGCTGGATGTGCTTCAGGATGGGGAAAATCAGACCGCCCCTGCCGTTCCGGACGCATCCTTGCAGCAGAAACAACTCATCGCTCTTATTGAGCAGGCGCTGAGCGACCTGCCTGCACGTCAACGCGAGGCCTTCCTGCTGCGTTACTGGGAAGGATTGGATACAATTGAAACAGCTGCGGTGATGGGCTGCACAGAAGGAAGTGTGAAAACCCACTGCTCCCGAGCAGTCCATACTCTTGCTGCAGTTCTAAATACGAAAGGAGTCGAACTACCATGAATACCAAATTTGACCCCATCAAGATCGCCAAATTGCTGACACACAGTACTCGGCAATTGGATACAAGCACTTTATCTGCATTAGCCGACGCGCGTAATAACGCGCTGAAAAAGCTGTCGGTGCGCTCACCCGTTTTAACCCTAAGCACGGGTCGCTGGTCACATGGCTTGATGCCGCACTCGGCCCAGCGTTGGCTGGTTGCAGGAATGCTCGTGGCAATTCTCGTCTTCATGGCAGGTTATTGGCAGCATGCCCAAGAGCAACAGATCAGCGAGATTGATGTAGCGATCCTGACCGATGAATTGCCGATCGAAGTTTTCGTCGACTGAATCCCAATGAGTCATTGCAAGGAAAACCCCTGTGTGTGCATGAAAAATTTACTGTTCAGTGCAGCTTTATTGCTGAGTTTAAGCGGCAATTCTGTCAGCGCAGCCCCGGAGCCATGGAGATCACTTTCCCCGGCACTGCAGGAAGCTCTCGCCCCATTAGCTCAACAGTGGGATAGCCTGTCTGAGACGCAGCAACACCGTCTGCTCAAAACCGCCAAACGCTATCCGCATTTGACACATGAGCAAAAGCAACGTTTTTTAAACAGACTGACGGCATGGAGCAAACTCACGCCTGAGCAACGCGAAGCCGCGCGTGAAAAATATCGAGCTTTCAATAAGGTACCCGCAGAAAAGCGCGAGCAGGTAAAGCAGATGGTCAAACAAGAACAGGAAAAAAAAGCTCAGCAGTCTGCCAGCGGAGTTCCCGAAACTGCCAAAAGTGAAAAATGACATGGCACCCCATGGCTTTTCCCGGCATTAACGCCGCTCGGTCCACCAAATCATAGTCATCCCCAGCAACAAATACACACCGGTCATCGCGGTGGAGCTTAAAAAGGGCTGCCAGTCATTGAGCGCGCCCAGACTGCCCAACAGCCGCCCAAAAAAATGGAACGATAGGCCAAGAACGATACCCATGAATACCATCGCGCTAATACCTCCCGCGCGTCGATGATAAGACGCGAACGGCAGGGCCAGTATCATCATCACCATAGTCGCAAACGGATAAACCAGCTTGTTCCACATCGCAATTTCATAACGGCCACTCTTTTGATGGTTATCCCGCAAGTGCCCGGTATATTGGTACAAGTGCCACGCCGACATCTGTTCAGGTACTACCAGAAGCACGCTAAAAATTTCCGGATTCAGCGCCGATCGCCATTCCTGCATGGGCAAGTTAGCGACATTCACGCCCTGTTCGCTAAAACGTGTCTCCAGCACCCCCTCAAGCTGCCAGATTCCCTGCTCGACAAAACTTGCCCGTTTGGCGTTGATAATCTCACGCAGATGATAGGTTTCATCAAATCTATAGATGTCAATATTCAACAGGCTACTATCAGGCATCACGTTCTTCACATTCACGAAACTGCTTTCATCCTTGACCCACACGCCGGAGCGGAACTCTCTCAGCGAAACCTGCGCGTTTTGCGCTTTCAACCTTAACTTTTGCGCCATACGCTCGCTTGGCGGTGCCAGAAACTCACCACAAACGAAACTCAATATCACCAGGGGCAAAGCAATCCTGAACAGCGCTCCCACCATCTGCCAAAGCGAAGCGCCAGAAGCACGATAGATGGTCATCTCGGAATTGGCGGCCATCTGCACCAGCGCAAAAATGGTACCCACCAGCACCACCACCGGAAATAATTCATAGATGTGTCCGGGTACGGTCAGAAGTACAAATAACAACACATATCCCAGATGATATTGCCCCTCTCCGATCGAATTCAATTCCCGGATGAAGTCCAGAAACGCAAACAGCATCAGCAATGCAGCAAACACCAGCGCAATGCTGGAATAAACCTCCCTGCCCAGATAGCGTGTCAAAAGGTTCATTACTTCACCTCGCAACTCTCCCGTCAGCAGGGGCAGATGCTGGCGTACTTGAAGCCCGGGCAAGGACTGGATGGAGGCGTATAATTCCAAGCACTTTCCGCAACGGAAATAGCGTCATACGCCGGTAGAACATCAGCAGGATAATCATCAGTACCACAGCATGAACCCCCCACAGCCCCATACCCGGAGACAATTTTCCCTGCCCTACCCAAGTATTGGTGACGCTGATCATATTGCTATAGAGCATATACAGGACAATCGCCAAAATCAGGTTCAGCGACCGTCCTGCGCGTGGATTTACGTAGCTCAGAGGTATCGCCAAAATCGCAAGAAGTGCAGCGCTGATCGGCAAACCCAGACGCCATTCCAGCTCGGCCAGATTCCATGAAGACGGATTGCGCCATAGTTCCAGAGTAGACATGGTACGAACCCATATGCGTGCCTGCTTGGCCGGTATGCTGTCGATACGTATCGCGTAGCGCTCAAATTCAATGATGCTGTAATCGCGCTGCCCGGTCTTCCCCTCATATCGCGTGCCATTGAGCAACACCAAAAAGCGATCACCATTCGGCAACGTTTCCTGCAACCCCTGCTGTGCCACCATTGTTCCCAATTTGCCGTTCTGTTCGGACTGGACAAATACATTGCCAATACGATTCGAGCCCGCGTCCACATTCTCTATGAAGTACACCCGGTCAGCCTGCCTCGATTCGCGGAACATACCCGGTGTAGCGGCAGTCACATCGTCGCGGCTTTCCAATTTATTCTTGAATTCATCGGCCTTAAGCAACGCCCAAGGCGTCAACACCATGCTGAGCAGCGCAATTACTGCCACCACCGGCACGGCATACCACAGCACCGGTACTATCCAGCGCGTCAATCCAATGCCGGAGCAGAACCACACCACCATCTCACTGTCCCGGTAACAGCGCGTCAAGGTCAGCAAGATGGAAATGAACAGGCTGACAGAAAGCAACACCGGCAGATAATTCATCGCGCTGAAACCGAGCAATGCCAGCACCCCATCAACAGCGATTCTGCCGCTGACTGCATCGCCTAACAGCCGTATCAGTTGGCTGACCACCACGATGCCGAGCAACACCGCAAACACCAATAATCCATTGCTGGCAAATTCACCCATCAAGGCGCGCTGAAAAATACCATTTCGCGACGGCTTTGACTTTATACGTTGGGTTTGCGGATAATCGGACATCTAAGGGTGGGTATTCTCAATTTAAGGAGCAACACGTGGAATTTAGCATAAAACAAGGCATACCGGAAAAACAGCGCAGCGGTTGCGTGGTAGTTGGCGTATATGAAGGAGGAAAACTGCCTGATGCAACACAGCGGCTAAACAAAGCTGCAAAGCATGCGCTCAGCGAACTTGTCGCACGCGGCGACCTGAATGGCAAGTCCGCATCTACGCTGTTGCTGCACAAACTACCCGGGATTACCGCTGATCGCGTGTTGCTGGTTGGGCTGGGCAAAGCCAGCGAATTGACCAGCAAGGCCAGTGCAGACATCCTGCGCGCAACCTTTATCGTATTAAATGGCACACCAGCCAAGGATGCCGCGTTATACCTGATCGATGAAGGTCTAGGCAAAGATGCTGCCTGGGTAATCAGGCAGGCAGTGTTTGCTGCAGCCGAAGGTGCCTATCGCTCAGATAGCCTGAAGAGCAAGCCCGCCAAAGCAGCTATGCTGAAGAACATCACCTTCGCCACGCTGGACAAACCCGCTGCTGCCTTAAAAAACGTCCTCGACCAAGCCGCCGCGACCGCGCATGGTATGAATTTCGCCAAGACGCTGGGCAACCTGCCGGGCAACGTATGCACCCCGACCTATCTCGCCAACCAAGCCAAGGCGCTGGGAAAGGCGCACAAATCGATAAAAACCACAGTGCTTGAAGAAAAGGACATAAAGAAGCTGGGGATGGGATCGTTTCTCTCGGTCACCCAGGGCAGCGAGCAACCTGCCAAACTCATCACGCTGGAATATAACGGCGCCGACAAGAAACACAAACCCATCGTTCTGGTCGGCAAAGGCATCACCTTTGACAGCGGAGGCATCTCGCTAAAGCCGGGCGCCGAGATGGATGAAATGAAATACGACATGTGCGGTGCGGCTAGTGTACTCGGCACTATGCAGGCCATAGCCGTGATGGGTTTGAAACTAAACGTAGTGGGTGTCATCCCGACTTGCGAGAATCTGCCTTCTGGCCGCGCCACCAAGCCTGGCGACATCGTCACCTCGATGTCCGGACAGACGATCGAAATCCTCAACACCGATGCCGAAGGCCGCCTTATCCTGTGCGACGCGCTTACTTACTCGAAAAAGTTCAATCCCGACACCGTGATTGACATTGCCACGCTGACCGGCGCTTGCGTAATCGCACTGGGCCACGTTGCCAGCGGCATGTTCAGCAACGAGGCCAAGCTTGCCAACGAGCTGCTGGCGGCAGGCGAGCAAGCGCACGACCGCGTCTGGCAACTGCCGCTATGGGAAGACTACCAGCCATTGCTGGACAGCAACTTTGCGGATATGCAGAACATCGGCGGACGCGCAGGCGGCACCATCACCGCAGCCTGCTTCCTGGCTCGTTTCACCAAGGAATATCGCTGGGCGCATCTGGATATCGCAGGAACGGCCTGGAAATCAGGAAAGGAAAAGGGCGCAACGGGTCGCCCAGTTCCCTTGCTCACCCAGTACCTGATCAACCGCGCGCATAAATAATGACCAAGATTGATTTCTATACCGGCTCTTCAGACAAACTACGCACCGCCTGCCAATTGAGCCACAAGGCAATGCAAAAAGGCGTGCGCACGTCCATCAGCTTGCCGGACGCCCCCAGTTGCGACGCGCTGGACAAACTGCTCTGGCATTACCCGGCCACCGCGTTCATCCCGCATTGCCGCAGCGATGCGGAAGAAGCTGCTGATATGCCCGTCGTACTGAATAGCGGCAGCGACAAATTCCCGCATCATGATTTGCTGATCAGCCTGCACAGCGAATGTGTACCCTTCTTCAGCCGCTTCGAACGCGTCATCGAGATCGTCAGCACCGATGCGGAAGACAGTCGACTGGGAAGGGAGCGCTACAAGTTTTACAAGGATCGCGGCTACGAACTTCGTCACATCGATTTATCGAACGCAAAGACTGCATGACCTTCTTCGCACTGGCGCTGACAATTCACTGATAGCTGCCACAACACCGTCCACAGGCTTTAGCCTAACCAGACTTTGCTATAATCGCGCCCTTTCCCGCAGCACCTAATGCGCATCACCCAATACTAATCATGGAACTCGCAAAAAGTTTTGAGCCGAAACACATCGAAGCTCACTGGTATCCCAAGTGGGAATCATCCGGTTACTTCAAGGTCGGACTCGACACCTCGAAAACAGCAAATTTCTGCATCCTGCTGCCACCACCCAATGTCACCGGCACACTGCACATGGGGCACGGCTTCAACCAGACGCTAATGGACGCGCTGACACGCTACCACCGCATGCGCGGTGACAACACGCTGTGGCAGCCGGGCACCGACCATGCCGGCATTGCAACGCAAATCGTGGTGGAGCGCCAACTTGATGCGCAAGGCATTTCGCGCCATGACCTTGGCCGCGAGAAATTCATCGAAAAAGTCTGGGAATGGAAAGAATATTCCGGCAACACCATCACCCAACAGATGCGCCGCCTAGGCACCTCGCCGGACTGGTCGCGAGAACGCTTCACGATGGACGAAGGTCTGTCGCGTTCGGTCACCGAAACTTTCGTTCGCCTGTATAACGAAGGCCTGATCTATCGAGGCAAGCGACTGGTCAACTGGGACCCGAAGCTACACACCGCCGTGTCGGATCTGGAAGTGGTGCAGGAAGAGGAAGACGGCTTCATGTGGCACATCCGCTATCCGCTGGTAGAGAAGGACGGCCTGGGCGGACTGACCCACCTAACCGTCGCCACCACCCGCCCCGAGACCATGCTGGGTGACGTCGCAGTGATGGTGCATCCCGAAGACGAGCGCTACAAGCACCTGATCGGCAAAAAAGTGAAGCTGCCGTTGTGCGAACGCGACATCCCCATCATAGCTGACGAATACGTGGACAAGGAATTCGGCACCGGCGTGGTAAAGGTCACGCCTGCGCATGACTTCAACGACTATGCGGTTGGGCAGCGTCATAAACTGCCAAAGGTTTGCGTTTTGGAACTCGACGGAAATATCCGAAGTGATGCTGAAATCATATTGATGCAAGGCGCCAGATTTACTCATTCGGATGGCAAATCCTCCGAATTTCCCGAAGATGATGACGTCCATAAGGACGCTTACATGACCATAAGCACCCCGATTCCAGAAAAATTTCGAGGTCAGGATCGTTTCGCTGCTCGTAAACAGATCGTCGCTGATCTGGAAGCTGCCGGCCTGTTCGAGAAACGGGAAAAACACAAGCTGAAGGTGCCACGTGGTGACCGCACTGGCGTAGTGATCGAACCGATGCTGACCGACCAGTGGTTCGTTGCAATGAGCAAACCAGGTAAAGAAGGAAATAGCATCACAGAGCAGGCGCTGGAATGCGTTGCCTCCGGCGAGATCAAATTCCATCCGGAAAATTGGGTGAACACTTATAACCAGTGGCTAAACAACATTCAGGACTGGTGCATCTCGCGTCAACTGTGGTGGGGCCACCAAATTCCCGCATGGTATGGCGTAAACGGCAAGGTGTTTGTTGCGCATGACGAAGCTGAAGCGCGTCATCTGGCCAACAAGACAGGATACGCCGGGCATCTTGACCGCGACAACGACGTGCTCGATACCTGGTTTTCTTCCGCGTTGTGGCCGTTCTCCACGCTAGACTGGGATATGGACAAACCGTTCGATGCGCAGAACCCGTTCGTGCAGCAATACCTGCCGTCGTCGGTGCTGGTCACAGGTTTCGACATCATTTTCTTCTGGGTGGCGCGCATGGTGATGATGACCAAACACATCACCGGCAAGATACCGTTCAAGGACGTATATGTGCATGGCCTGATCCGCGATGCGGAAGGACACAAGATGTCCAAATCCAAGGGCAACGTGCTCGACCCTATCGATTTGATCGATGGCATAGGCATTGAAGAGCTGGTAAAGAAGCGCACCACTGGGCTGATGAACCCTAAGGACGCAGAAAAGATCGAGAAGCGCACGCGCCGAGAATTCCCCGATGGCATTCCTGCCTTCGGCACGGATGCGCTAAGGTTCACCTTCGCCTCGCTTGCCTCTCCCGGGCGCGACATCAAGTTCGACATGCAGCGCTGCGAGGGCTACCGCAATTTCTGCAACAAACTGTGGAACGCGACGCGCTTTGTCTTGATGAATTGCGATGGCAAAGATGTCGGGCTGGATGAGTCATTGCCTCTTGAATTTTCTGCTGCGGACAAGTGGATAGTCAGCGTATTGCAGCAGGCTGAGGCCGAGATGGCAACGCACTTTGCCGATTACCGTTTCGACATGGCGGCACGCACCGTGTATGAGCTGGTGTGGAACAGCTACTGCGACTGGTATGTGGAACTGGCGAAGGTACAGATCGCCATCAGCAACGAAGCGCAGCAACGCGCGACACGGCGCACGCTGGTTCGCGTGCTGGAAACCATCCTGCGCTTGGCCCATCCCATCATTCCGTTCATCACCGAAGATCTGTGGCAATCTGTCGCACCCCTTGCCGGGAAATCAGGTGACAGCATCATGCTGCAAGCTTATCCAAAAGCGGAAGCGTCCAAAATAGACAAAGCTGCAATGGAACAGATTGTTCTATTGCAAGAAATCATAACCGCCTGCCGCAGCCTGCGCAGCGAGATGAATCTTTCTCCCGCCCAGCGCGTGCCGCTCATTGCTGCCGGTGACGCAAAAACGCTTGACGCGCTTTCTGCCTACATCAGCAGCCTGTCGAAACTCAGCGAAGTCAAAGTCGTCGCTGATTTACCAAATGGCGATGCAGCAATCGCCATTGTTGGCACATACAAACTGATGCTGAAAGTTGAAATTGATGTCGCCGCCGAGCGCGAACGCTTGAGCAAGGAAATCACCCGGCTGCAAGGCGAAGTAGCTAAAACTCAAACGAAGCTGGGCAATGCCAGCTTCGTGGATCGCGCCCCGGCAGCGGTAGTGGAGCAGGAAAACAAACGCCTGAAGGACTTCAGTGCAACACTGGCGCAGCTGCAATCCCAGCGCAACAAGCTGGGATAGGATCAGCGGCGGCGGATCAGGAATATGAACTCGCCGCCTTGTGCGGCTGATGACAGCAACTCATTGCCCGTCTTCCGGCAGAATTCCGCAAAGTCGTTGGTCGAACCCTTGTCGGTTGCAACTACTCTGAGCACTTGGCCGCTACTCATTTGTGACAGCGCTTTCTTGGCACGCAGGATCGGCAGGGGGCAGGCCAGTTGCCTGGCGTCTACTTCGACATCAAACCCCGTCATGTGGAAATCGGCAAACCTGCCTGCGCCCAGGCGATGATGCCACCCTGCAAGTTATAAACATCGGTAAATCCGTTCGCCGCAACAAAAGCAGCTGCCTGCGCTGATCTTCCGCCAGAGCGGCAGTAAAAAACTATAGTGGCATGCTTTTCCATCTCCCCCAGCTTCAAGGGAACAATATGCAGGGGCAACGGCTCGCCCTGTGGAATTTTCCCCTGCGCAATCTCCGCATCCGTGCGCACATCCAGCAGGCGCAACCCACCTTGGTTCAACATGGCCTGCAGATCTGCGGCAGTGATATTCCGGAAGCCGCTGTTATTTCCAAAATCAGACATCTCCCTTTCCTATTCCGTTTGCCCTTGGTCAGCCAATAAATGCGAAATTCGTGTGTTTGCCACCGAAAGGCGCTTCACCAGCATGCGCAAAAACGCCTCACTAAACTGGTAACGACAGCCGGTCGTGGCGTGCGCCAATGTATCCGGGCTGATTTCTATCAGCACCACATCGTTCTTGGCGATCACATCTGAACCCCGCTTGAAATCACGCTCCAAAAGATGGGCCATTTCTCCAAAACAATCACCCTTGTGCAATAGGCTCAACAACCTGCCCTGCTTGACCACGCGCACTGTACCTTGTGCAATTATGTAAAAAAGGCGCCCGCTCTCCCCATCCCTGAGAATAACCTCGGACTCGGGAACCTTGCGCCACTCGCTGGTGCGCAGCACCTCCCAAAGCTCGACATCGCTGAAATTCTTGAAGAACGCCAAATTGCGCAAAGTATTGAACTTCTCGGTATCGAAAATCTCTTTCTGGGTGGGAACAATGGTATTGTTGAAGAATCCGACTAGGTCGTTCGCGAACTCATCCCATTGCTGATAACGTTTTGACGTATTCTTTTCCATCGCACGGCGCACGATCTTATCCAGTTCCGGAGGCATTTCTGGGCGAAATGAACTGGGCGGAGGCGGTTCGATATTTATGATGTGGTATATCATGCTGTAGTTGTTGCTCGCATCAAACGGCAATTTCCCAGTAAGCAGCTTGTACATCACCACGCCCAGCGAATAAATATCCGTCTGATGAGTCAGCTTCAGTTCCATAACTTGTTCGGGCGACATATAAGCCGGCGAGCCCACACCGGACACCTGTGTGCTTTGATCGGTCTGCAGTGCGGCAGCACCAAAATCGAAAATCTTGATATCGGTTTCACCCTGCAAGAGAATATTGGCCGGCTTGATATCACGATGGATCACGCCCTGATGCTGCGCATACTCAAGCGCCTTGCAACATTTGTAAGTAATTTCTGCGATAGTATTGATCGGCAACAGATGATCAACTTCGGAAGATTTTTCTAGGGTTTCTCCTTCTACATATTCCATAACCATGTAATTGGCATCTCCCTCCATCACCGCATCGATGATTTTCACAATATGCGGATGGGATAGTTTTCCGGCCAGAGAGGCTTCCGTCATCAATAATTTGCGATAGACTTTTTCACGCTCCGGGTCGTTCAATATCTTCAGGTCGAACAGCTTGATGGCGACCTGCTGCTTGTTGAACTCGTCGGTAGCCTGATACACGGTACTGGTTGCCCCTTTGCCCAGTTCGCGCACAACTTTATATTTTCCTATTTTGTCCATATTTTGTTTGTGAAATTAACAATCAATCTAATTCTGCGCACTTTACCATGCGCTGTCTATTTAGAAATATTTCCGGCCTGATAACAATTCGGCCAAATATCATAAGGCACCGGGCAGTGTGAACCAGAAGCAAAAACATCTATCATACCAACCATGAAAAAACTGACTTTGGCACTGCTCCTGTGCTTTTCGCCCTGCGCAGTGAGCGATGGTCTGCCCGATCTGGGAGACATCTCGCAAATTGTGCTCACCCCGCTGCAGGAACGCCAGATTGGACAGCAGAGTATGCTGCAGATTCGCGCCAGCAAACAATTCCTGGACGATGCCGAGATCAACGACTACCTCAATCAGCTCGGCAGCAAGCTGGTTGAACACAGCGCCGAGCCCGGCTTGGGCTTCGAATTTTTCGCGCTCAACGACTACAATATAAATGCCTTTGCTATGCCGGGCGGGTTTATCGGAGTAAATTCCGGATTGCTGCTGACTGCCCAGAGCGAGTCGGAACTGGCCGCCGTACTGAGCCACGAAATCGCCCACGTCACCCAGCACCATCTGGCGCGCATGATAGCAGGACAGCAGGGCGACGGCCTAGCCACAATGGCCGCCATCGCGATCGCAATACTCACCGCACGCACCAATCCGCAAGCGACAGAAGCAGCAATCGTCAGCGTGCAGGCGCGCGCGATGCAAAAACAGCTCGATTTTACCCGTGAGCACGAACAAGAGGCAGATCGTATCGGCCTGGATATACTGCAAAAAGCCAATTTCAATACCCACGCGATGCCGGAATTCCTGGGACGGATGCAAAGGGCCACCCGGCTGCTGGAAGGCAACGCCCCAACCTATCTGCGCACCCACCCGATCACCAGCGATCGCGTCGCGGACATCGAAAACCGTGTGCAGAAGCAGCCTTATCGCTTGGTACCAGACAGCCTGGATTTTCAGCTGTCGCGCACCAAATTGATAGCCGGGCAGAAAACTGCGGCGGATGCCATCGCCTATTTCAGTGACGCACTGGGTGCACAAAAGCACGGCAATCCGATCGCACAGCGCTATGGACTGGTATCCTCACTGTTGCGCAACAACGAGGCTGGGCGCGCCGCCCAGGAATTGGTGATACTGCGCAAACTGGCCAGAGCCAATCCGGTAGCGGCGAATAGCGCTATGCTCGAAACCCTCGCCGGCCAAGTGAAGCGTGCCGGGCAAAACCCCGCTGCGGCACTGGCTTTCTATCGTACCGCGGTGCAAAACTTCCCGCAACATCGCGCCTTGATCTACGATTACACAGACCTGCTGCTGCAAAACGGCCAACCGGAAGCTGCCCTGAAGCTGCTCGGTGCACAGCTCACCCGCCATCCCAGCGACATTACGTTGTATAGCCTGCAAGCTCGGGCGTACGCGATGCAGGGCAAGGCGCTGGAGCAGCATCAGGCACAAGCCTACAGTTACGCATGGCAGGGCAACCTGTACGCTGCGCTCGAGCAGCTCGAATTGGCCAAACAGGCTGGCGGCAGTTTCTACCAGCTCTCAACCATAGAAAGCGATCTTCGTGAATTGCGCGGAATGCTTGACGCACGCGGCAAGCCGTAACCGCTGGTATGTACAGCAAACAATAAGCCTCAAAAGGACGCTGCCAATAAAAAGCCCCTCCTGCGAGGGGCTTTGGTGTTTCCCGTAACTCTGGCTGGATTATAAGCAAGCCTTAGGCATGATGTTGGAGGGTATCCCGCTAGTACCGGCAACAGCAATCACGGTTGATGCTGGCGTAACAGAGTCAACAGACGTAATAGCAGTTGTGTCGTCACCAGAGGCATCGCCGTTTGCGCAAGACCAGCTACCAGAATTCGGGTTGTAGTACATATGCACATTCAAACCCGCGATTTTTGAGCTCGGGCCTTGGCCTGACCCTTTAAATGTCGACACCAGGCTGAAATTTGAAGTGGTTACAGATGCTACATATTTACCAGAAGTGATACCGGCTACACCTGCGTTACCTGTTACGTCGATCGCGAAATCGGCAGACGAAGTATAGTACTCAGTCAACGGTGTCTTAAAACCGTCCATCAGCGTGAAGGCTTCAGCAGCTTGCGCACGTGCAGTGTAATCGCCATAGGCAGGAATCGCCACCGCAGCCAGAATGCCGATGATCGCAACCACGATCATCAATTCGATCAGGGTAAAACCTTTTTGGATGTTGTTCATATGTTGCTCCTTTTGATTAGAACACACTCAATGTGTGTCGCTGGTATAAGGAGCAATAGCCGTGCCAGTATCACAATGGAAGCTGAAATTTCTGGTTCAACTTGCTGCGCCGAACCACACCTTTCATGCAATTGCCTGTATTTATGACAATTTTAAATTGATTCGCTTTGCCGAACCTTGACTTCCGGCTGGCATTTCTTTCGTTGTCCAGCCAGATGTACATACCAATCAGCCCCCAATTCCGTCAGCCGCCTGACAATTATTGTCACTCCCTTCTATACCCACAATAGAAAAGAGCCTGTCGCGGATTGCGGGTCATTGCACTGGTTCACTGCCGGACAGCCCTACATTTTTACTCCGGGAATCTTGCTCAGATCCACATCGTCGATCTGCTCCGGAGAAAGAAACTGCTGCGCATAGTCCAGATAGACTTTTTCGCGGATAAAAATATCAAACAGGTCCGGATCTATATGTCCGCCCAACTTGAATTTCCCCAGGATGGTCAACGATTCTGTCAGGGTCTTGCCTTTTTTGTATGGCCGATCCTTGGCGGTAAGCGCCTCGAAAATATCTGCAATGCCCATGACTCTGGCCTGTACCGACATCTGCTCTCTCGTCAACCCGCGCGGGTAACCTTTGCCATCCATGCGCTCATGGTGCCCCCCCGCGTATTCGGCAACATTCTTGAGATGTTTGGGCCACGGCAGGGACTCCAACATCTTGATCGTAACGTCGATGTGATGATTGATGATTTCGCGCTCTGACGCCGTCAGGGTGCCAGAAGGTATCGTGAGATTCTCCACTTCATCGTCACCAAGGAAGATATCAACTTTCCCGTCGGCATTGCGCCATTGATATTTCGCTATCAAGCGCACGCGTTGCTGCGCCTCGGCTGACATTGCCTCGCTGCCGATATTGCAATGCCGCAGGAATTCACGGTCTGCATCAAGTTGCTGAATTCGCTCGTGATAGACGGCACGAATAGCTGCGATCTCATCGCTTTCATCTCCCCCCTTGGATGATGCGGAAGCCATTGCAAGAGCGCGTAGCATCTCAATTTCCGCATCGCGCTTGAGGACCTCGAAACGGGTGTCCAGCAATTGGATGCGATCAAACAGGGTTTGCAGTTTGGTTGCCTTATCCACCACATGAACCGGGGTGGTGATCTTGCCACAATCATGCAGCAGGCCGGCTATTTTCAACTCACGTCTATCCTTATCCGTCATCACAAATTTGCTGAACGGACCGTACCCTGTGCGATTAACAGCTTCGGCAAGCATCATGGTCAACGCCGGTACGCGGGCGCAATGTCCTCCGGTATAGGGCGATTTGTCGTCGATCGCGGTATTGATAAGCTGTATGAAAGCCTCGAACAACCTTTCCAGCTGTTCGATTAGCCGACGATTGGTCAATGCAATGGCAGCCTGAGACGCCAGGGATTCCAGCAACTGCTGGTCATCGGTGGAAAACTGGGTAATCTTGCCGCTCTCGCGTTCTTGAGCATTTATAAGCTGTAACACACCTATGACCTCATCCTCATGATTGCGCATAGGCACTGTCAAAAAAGATTGGGAGCGATAACCGGTCTTTGAATCAAAATTCTTGGTGCCGGAAAAATCGAACCCTTCCGCCATATAGGCATCTGGAATGTTTACCGTATCACCGCTCAAGGCAGAATGGCTCACTACCATTGCATGGTTGGGCATGCCATCTTCGTCGTAAAGCCGAATGGGATAATAGCTGATAGGCACTCCGCTAGTTCCACCCATCGCGATCTTGAGCGTATCGTTGCGCAATATTTCAAAGCGCAGCACCTGCTGCTCCGGTTCATGCAGATAGAGAGTTCCAGCATCAGCATTGGTAATTCCCTTTGCCGCAACCAGAATGGTCTCAAGCAGGCTGTTGAGATCGTGTTGCTGCGACAGCGCTATACCTATTTGATTGAGTTCTTTAAGGCGAAGCAGCAGATGATCGGAAGAATGCATAAGAACCCTTAATGCATTACTTAATGCAAACAGCTCGTACCTGGTGCATATCGGTAACACCTTGCAGTACTTTTTCCATGCCATCCTGCTTTAACGTGCGCATCCCCTCTTCCAATGCTACAGCCAACAGGTCCGAAACTCGCGCGCGCTCCTGAATGAGCTTCTTGATCGGGTCGGTGCCTATCAGCAACTCATGCAAGCCAACCCTCCCCCGATAGCCGGTGCCCGTACATTTCTCGCATCCCACCGGAGTATAAAGCGTGAATTGCCCTTTTGGATCGGCAAACAGTTTCCTCCACTCTTCATACAGAGCCTTCATCGCAGCGCCAGGATCCTTTTTCCAGCTCGCAGTACTGGCCAGCTCAGCACTGAATTCGGTGAGCATCGACTTGATCTCCTCATTGGTCGCAATATGCGGTTTCTTGCAATCACTACACAAGCGTTTACCCAAACGCTGGGCCAATATCCCCAGTAGCGCATCGGCAAAGTTGAATGGATCCATACCCATATCCAACAATCGGTTGATGGATTCTGGCGCACTATTGGTATGCAAAGTTGCAAACACCAAGTGACCGGTCAGCGAAGCTTCAATGCCGATCGAAACGGTTTCCTTGTCGCGCATTTCGCCTACCATAATCACGTCTGGATCGGCACGCAGGAAAGCTCGCATGATGGTAGCGAAGTCCAGGCCGGCCTTCTTGTTGATTTGCACCTGGCGCAGTCCCTTCTGGGTAATTTCCACCGGGTCTTCGGCTGTCCATATCTTGGTGTCCGGCTTGTTGATGAATTTGAGGATCGAGTGCAGTGTAGTGGTTTTACCGGAGCCGGTGGGACCGCATACGAAGAACAGGCCATATGGTTTGCTGACAGTGGTCTGGATTAGCTCGTTGTTACGTGCGGAGAAACCCATTTTTTCAAGCGGCAATGGCTCACCTGATGCCAGAATACGCATTACCACGTCTTCCACACCGCCCTGCGACGGAATTGTTGCCACCCGCAGTTCGATATCCAACGGGCCAAATTTCTTGAACTTGATCTTTCCGTCCTGTGGTTTGCGCTTTTCCGAAATATCCAGGTCACACATGATCTTGAGGCGTGTCACCAGAGCATTGCGATATGTAGAGGGAATCTCAATGTAATTGAGCAGCGAGCCATCCTTGCGAACCCGGATCTGGGTTTTTGCCTTGCCCGGCCCTGGTTCCACATGGATGTCGGATGCGCCCATCCGGTAGGCATCCACGATGATCTTGTTTACCAGCTTGACCAGCTCGTTGTCAGCAGCGGCACTGACATCCTCCTGGCTGGCTCCGCTAATTTCCTCTTCATCGCCACCGAGACTGGTCAGCAAATCATCAACGGATGATTCATCCACTGCCCCAAAGCTACCCGTGCCATCCGCTGAAGATTTCCCACCATAAAACAAGTCCAAATACTGTATGAATTCGCGCTGCGAACAAACCACGTAGTTCAGCCTGTTCTTCGGGAATATATTATTGACCACCCGTGAGGCCTGGATCCGTTCCGGATCAGGGGTTAGTATCATCAACCCTTCCTGCGTCTCTTCTATCGGAACCCAGTGACCACTTTGAACATACTCGCGACGCAAGTTCTTCAATAACTCGGCAGGCTTGATCCGGTCAGCCCGGTAAGGCTCATAAGGAACTCCAAAGAAACTGGACAGCGACTTGCCTAAAGCAGCGGAGCTAACCTGAAATTCGTCCAACAGTACGTCTTCAATGTCGATCCCTTTGCGCCGTGCAGTGCGCGTCGCCAATTCAAATTCAGCCGCAGAAAGCACTGCATCGGCAACCAAGTAATCATATTTTGTTTTCGCCGTGGTACTTTGCTGGCGCTGGCGCAACGCCATCGCCATAGTCTGCGCCAACTCTTGCGCACCTTCCTCGATCAATGCCACAAAAGGTACGCCGGCCTTGTTGTTGATGACCTGAATGATTCCAACCAGTTCATTACTTGTGTCCAGGATAGGCACGACTAACATCTGTTTGGTGCGATATCCGGTGCGCTTGTCCACCTCCTGCAAAAAGCGCAGTTGCGGACTATATTGCGTCAACTCCTTCTCATCGTACACATCTTTGATGTTAAGCAATTTTTTCTTCATTGCAGCAAACCCTGCGATACTTTGCTCGGCGATGGGCAGCTTTAGATCCTTAAAAGTATTCAACCCGGTCTTGACTTTGGAAACCAGCGAAACATTGTCTTCGCCTACCACATAAATGGTTAGACGATCTGCATTGAACAATGCGCAGATATCCTTGCTGACCTCCAGCATGATTTCGTCTACGTTGCTGGTGGCGTGAATTTTATTGGTTACTTGGCTCAGGTTCTTGTTGAACTCGAGCCTGATGCTCATTTCACCGGCAGTTCCCTTGTTTGCCATAACTGTGCTCATCTCTTGCTCCCTCCGCCTATCTCATCCAACCACCAGGAATCCCCATCACATACTGGTTTGGCACCAGCCAATGTCCGTTGTTTACTACATGTCCGCAATTATGAATATCTCGCATCTGCCCGATATGGCAACCCAAATATATAAATTCGCTTAATGCACTCCATTTAGAACTCTATTTCTTGATTGTTCAGCAGCATCAATGGACGCCTGCCACGAACGCAGCTTTCTATTTCTTGCATGGTCAACTCCAGCTCACCCGGCTTGAGATGGGTGATGAACACTTCTGCTTCGCGCTTGAATTTGTCCAGCTCTGCCGCAAGCAGGCTGGGGCATAGATGTTTGGAAAGTATCGCCAATTCCTTTTCTCTGTTTGAGAATGCCGATTCGATGATAAGGTATCGCAAATTCTCGATTTTGTTGACCACCTTCCATAGTGCATTATTGGTGGTGGTATCCCCGGTGTATACGAGACTCGCCCTACCGCTGTCCAACTGGAAACCGACTGCAGGAACGACATGATTGGCAGGTACGGCGGTAATCCTGCGCCCGTTAAGCACGATAGTCTCGCCCAACTCTATCGGCTGGTAACGCAAGGACGGCCGCTGTGCATTGGGTATCTCGCTGAAATCAGGCCATATCTTCCAGTTAAACACATGCTGCTTGAGAATCTCCAGCGTTTCTCTGATTGCGTACACCGTTATCGGGCGTTCGCGCGTCATCCAGACGCTATCGATCATCATTGGAATGCTGGCGACATGGTCGAGGTGGGAGTGTGTAACGAAGACATGGTCGATCACGCTCAACTCGGTCAAACTTAGTTCGTTCACACCGGTACCTGCGTCGATCAACACATCCTTATCGAGCAGGAACGAAGTGGTGCGCAAGTTGCCACCAATTCCACCGCTGCATCCCAATACCCTGAGCTTCATATTATCTTGAGCATCCCGAAATTCTGTCTGTTTCCATGGCCTGAAAATCGAATACGCCATCCCAATCGGAAAATGGAGGATTGTTGCGGAAATACGCAACTCGATCCGCATAAACCCGATACAACGCGGTATCAGGTGACACTCGTTGCAAATTCATCAGCTGCAGTTCCGCCCGATCCCAATCCCGCTTTAGATACAAACGCCGCATCTCATGGAACAGTATAAGCTCATCATGGAGCGCACTGCTCACTTCATCGAGCAAACCAACCGGCTCATAAATCACCACGGGCTTATCTTTACCTTTTACCCGCACATGGTCAAGTTCACGAAAAACTATGTCTTGCACGGCATTCCGGGTATTCTCCCCTACGATAATGCCCACACCGTATTGTTTGGCGATCCCCCCCAGCCGGGAGGCCAAGTTTACTTCATCACCCATCACAGTATAGGCAACTCGCACTTCTGAACCCATGTTACCGACGCTGACTCTTCCGGTGTTGATACCAACGCCAATACTTATCTCCGGCCAACCTTGTTTCTTGAAGCGGGGCTGCAAAGCTTTCAAGGTTGTCTGCATCTCGATCGCTGCCAGTATCGCATTGCTGGCATGTGCTGCGTCCGGCAACGGTGCGCCCCAAAATGCCATGATGCAGTCGCCCATATACTTGTCTATGGTGCCTCGATGCTTATAGACCACCCGTGTCAGCGGGGTCAAAAACTCATGCATCAACAACGTCAGATCCTTCGGATCCAGCCTTTCAGAAATCGAGGTAAACCCGCGTACATCGGAAAACAGGATGGTCATTTCGCGACTCTCGCCTGCCATGGACACGGTTTCCGGATGCTTAACCATTTCTTCCACCAATTCGCCCGGTACATATTGGCCAAATAGTCCGGTGATCTGGCGCTTGGCTCGTGTCTCGACGAAGTAGCCGTAGGACGTATTCAGCACAAATATCAATGCGATCATCACCAAACTGTTTGCCACCGGCATCAATATATTCCCATATTGCCATGAGACCAAACACAGCACTGTTGTACTGAGAAACATAAATAACGAGACCAGAATCGTCTTGGCCGGACTCAACCGGGGCAGCAGCAGGCTCATCGAGATACCAATCAGCAGCAACCATACCACCTCAGCACCCAGCATATAGGCAGGGCGCTCCTTCAAATTCTGATCGAGAATGCCGGAAATCATATTGGCATGAACTTCCACACCCGGATAAACTTCAGCCACCGGTGTGGAACGCATATCCATCAATCCAGGAGCCGTGGTGCCCACCAACACGATCTTGTCCTTGAGTTGTTGCGGCTCTATACGGTCATGCAATACGTCCGCTATGGATATGTAAGTAAAACTCCCTTGCTTGCCGCGGTAAGGTACATAGGCCGCCACATCTCGGTCCACCGGGATTTTCAATGTGCCACTTTGCGTACGCAACTCGAGCCACTCCAGACTGGCATATCCTCCACTCTTGCCCTCGACCAAGCCTGGCAACAATTCTGTCTGCCCCAGTAATGTGCGTACCATCGCGAGCGACAGTGGCTCATAGTATGCGCCATCAAATTCAGCCAGCATTGGCACACGCCGCACCATACCGTCAAAATCTATCTTGGGGTTAAAGTGGCCGGCACTGGCGGCAGCTTGCTGCAATTCAGGAAGATTTGCGCCGTAGCCATTCCATGTGGTGAATCCTATCGGGCGCCCCTTAAATGAACCGGCCGCGAAAACAGGTTCGGGAAGCACCCCTGAAACCCGCTTATCTTTTTGGGCTGTCAGGTAATACCCCAGCACCACCTTGCGGCCTTTGATTCTGCTGGCGAACAGATTGTCATACTCGAGTTGCGGCTGAATCCGGGATAGAACAGTCTGAAATTGCGGGACATCCCTGAGTTGGTTTTGCGCCAACTGCTGCAGTACCTTAAGCCCCGAACTTTCATCTTTTTCGGCAAAAACTACGTCAAAACCCACCACGGCGACGCTATATTGATCGAACAACTTATCCATCAGCAAGGCCATGCGGTCTCGCCCCCATGGCCAACGACCTTCCTCAATAAGGCTTTTTTCGTCTATGTCGATGATGACGATGCGATTATCTGATGTCCGTGGCATGGTTAGCCGCAAACAGTAATCGTAAATATTCTCTGATAGACGATCGACGAAACCCAACCTGTAAGCGCTTGCAGCATTACCTAAAAAAAACAAAGCTATCAGCAGCCCAAGCCCACACAAGATCGTATTTTTCTTCACGCTACGCCTCATCAGAAGCCAGAAGCAGCGGCTTGGCAAAGATTTATTGTCGGCCTAGTCGAATGGCGAGGAGTATTCTCAGAAGACACAAAGACAGATTGTAAATTGCGGCTATGCCGCATCTTTGAATATGGCATGCCGCGCTGCTGCACACAACAATCGGTCATCAATCTTCTGTCGCCTGGCTTCTGCTACACCTTGAAATAGAATTCCATCTTGATGCCGGCCAACTCTATCACGTCGTGGTCGTTCAGTTGATGTGCCTGATTCGTCAGCTCTTTTCCATTCACCAATGGAAAGCTTGCACCCTCCACATGGGTAATGAAGAAACCTTGTGGACGGCGGGTAAGTACCGCCACCTGCAAACCCGGTTTACCCAAGGTAGTGAGATTCTTTACCAATTCGAGTTCTTTGCCGGCGTTCGGCCCAGTCAAAATTTGCACTACTGCGGGCTTTCCAGCATCGGCTTGTGCAGCCGGTTTTGCGGGGGCCGCGGAAGTAGGCGCACCAAATTTGCCAGTTTCTTCAGCTCCCCCCGCTGCAGCCGGTTGATTCGGCTTGACCGGCGTTTTCATAGTGCCCGCCTTTGCCGCAGCCGACTGACCGGGCGGGCTGCGCATCACCATGGTTCTTTCGAAGTCGGCGGACGTGGTCTTGGTAATCTGATCATTGACGTATTTCAGTTTATGTTTGCCGATTTCGATTACGTCATTATTTTGCAAAAAGTGCTTTTTGGTTGGGGTGCCATTCACCTCAAGGCCATTGGTACTGTCCAGATCTTCCAAGAAAGAATCATGCATGATCGTAACAACTGCAGCATGCTCGCCGCTCACCGCCAGATTATCAATGACGATGTCATTGTGCTCCTTGCGCCCAATTGTCATGCGCTCCTTATTCAGCGGATATTCCTTGATTACCGTTCCATCCATGCTGAGTATCAATTTTGCAGCCATAGTCGCGATCCCCGTACTAATTATTTCCTGAACCAATTAAGCAATTTTGCCACCCAACCGGTCGGCACAGCAAATTTACCCTTTACCTTGACCAATATCACCGAGACATTGTCGCGACCGCCATTGTCGTTCGCCATTTGTATCAACTGTTCCGCTGCCATAGGCAAATTTCCTTGCATCGCATAGAGCATGGACTGGATATCATCATCCTCCACCATGTCGTCAAGTCCGTCCGAACAAAACAGATATATATCACCCACCTCCACCTCATGAACATGAATTTCTGTTTCAACTTTGGCGTCAATCCCGACTGCACGAGTCACCAGATTTTTATTCTTGGACAAACGCGCATCATCAACACTGATCATTCCGCTATCAATCTGCTCCTGCAGCAAAGAATGATCACGGGTAATAACATCCAGTGCGTCACCTCGCAACCGGTACAGGCGCGAGTCACCCACATGAGCCACCGCAACTCGATTGTCATAGAATAGTCCAGCAACGATGGTTGTCCCCATCCCCGCGTACTGAGGCTGACTTTGCGCGGCATAAAAAATCGCAGCGTTAGCCCGTTGAATATTGTCGCGTAACAGTAGTACGCCATACTCATCGCCCGTCTCTTCGTCACGGATTGTGGGATCGGAATTCTTCAAACTATGGCTGATTTCCGTTGAAACCACCGAAACAGCGATCCCGCTCGCCACTTCGCCCGCATTGTATCCTCCCATGCCGTCGGCCAACACCACCAAGCCGCATGTAGGTTCGCTGGCAACACTATCTTCATTGTGCGAGCGCACCATCCCAGGATGGGTCTGGCTGAATATCTCCAGTGCCTTTTCAATTCTCATAGTTATCCCTATATGCCAGCAGCGCATTGCCGCAAAGCTTCGGCCATTTCTGCTCCGCTGGCATAACGATCCTCGATCTTTTTGGCCATTGACCGGTCGATGATAGCCACCAGGCAAGGCGGCAGATCAGCCCTGATGCTCAGAATGTCTGCATGCGGCTCGTTGGCAATACGGTACATCAATTGCGCCAACGAATCTCCCTCGAACGGAAGCTTACCACAAGCCAATTGGTACAAGCTCGCCCCCAAAGAGAACAGGTCAGACCCACCCTCGATTTTCTTGCCGGCCAATTGCTCCGGCGACATAAAGGAAGGCGTGCCCAACACCATGCCGGTTTTGGTTTTACTTGAGTCGGTGATACGTGCGATACCGAAATCGGTCACCTTGGTGGTATCTGTCTCGGGGTCATACATGATGTTGGCCGGTTTGATGTCGCGATGCACCACATTCTGCTTGTGCGCATAATCCAGCGCGTCGGCGACTCGAGCAACAATGCTTATTACCTTGGGCAACGGCAATAACGCGCCGGGTTTGGTATAGGGAACCAGATCCTTTCCCTTGAGGAATTCCATCGCGATGTAGGCAAGATCATGTTCTTCCCCGGCATCGTAAATCGACACGATGTTTGGATGATTCAAACGTCCCGCTGTTTCAGCCTCACGGAAGAAACGCTCTTTCACATCCTGCAACTCATCCCCATCGAACTCCTGGGAAAGTGCCATGGTTTTGATCGCAACCGTGCGGCCAATCTTGGGGTCTTTGCCAAAATACACCACTCCCATCGCACCTTTCCCCAGCTCCTTCTCTATCTCATATCGTCCCAGCATCGGCTTTGACATCCCAGACTTGTCCAGCACCATGGTGCTGGAATTGCTGCGCCCGCCGCCACCGCCACCCAGAATCACAGTCTCAGACATCGCGCGTGTCTGCACCAAGCGCTTCTCCAGATCACGGAATTTTGGGTTGTAATCGGTCATGTAGCGGAACACCGACTCCGCCTTGTTGAACTGGCGCTTGCGCTCATAGTCCAGCCCAAGATTGTAGAGAACCTCCATCAAACTATCGTCGATTGGAACTTTTCGGAACTTGTCGAACGCAATATCCAACTGCCCCTGTCCTTGGAATGCCAAGCCAAGCATACGATTGCTTTCTGCAGATTCGGCATCGGACAACTGCTTGCCCTTCTCGGTCATCAGGAAGCGCTTGGTGGTCAGTAGCAAGTGCCCTACCAGCAGCAAACTGGCGGGCAGCATCAGCTGCAACCACATTGCTTGAGAAGTCATAAGCGCAAAGTGAGCGGCCAACAACGAAGCAAACAACACCACGGTCATCACCGCAGCAATGGCGGCCCTCAAGCGCGGCAATAGTAGAATCAAGTACAGTGCAATCAGGGCGAAAGCAGCCATTTCTGCCATACCCCCCCACTGTGGCGCGACAAAATACTCGCCCTTGAGTATGCTAGACACCGTATGAGCCAGAATCTGCACCGGTGCCATGCCCGGCCCGATTGGCGTCACCTGCATAGTACCCACCCCTGCCGCTGATGCGCCTATCAACACGATCTTGTCGCGGTATTTTTCTGCCGGGATTTTGCCGCTAAGTACATCATAGAAGGAATCAACCGGGAAAGCGGGGCGTCCGTCGCGATCCTTATAAAAAAAAGTATGCATCTGCAACTCAGGATCGGTAGCAATCCTTTGATTACCCAGTTGCACACCTTCACCCAACCTGACCTTGATATCTTTCGTCTCGAGATTAAGACTCTTGGCCGCCAGCATCAATGACAGGGAAGGGTAATACTGGTCGTAATGGCTAACCACTAACGGCTCGGAGCGCACTGCGCCATCCACATCTGGAAAGCTGTTGAGATGCCCAATGGCTATCGCCTTGCTGCCAAGCATCGGAATCGGCGTCAGGACGTTCTGTGTAGCCAAAGGCGTGACCAGAGAATCACTTGGATTTTTTACATCTAGCAGACTGTTGCTCTGCACATAATCCGGTAACGGCTGATCAGGTTTACCTTGTGGCTCACCCAACTCAAAGAACATCCCCAGCAATACATCATTCGCCTTGGCCATGCTGTCGCTGAGTTTCTGATCGTTATCGAGGTTCTGTATCGCCTCCAGCAGCAGCGCATCCAGTTGGGCCAATTCAGCCTGATACGCCGGGTTGGTGGTGCTTCTGATTGACGAGAGCGCCATCAAGTCGGCAATTTTATTGATGTATCCCAGTCCGGCATCGACTTGCGGCTCGAAGAAAAAAACTACATAACCTACTACTTTTGCTTGGCCTGCAGCAAGAATATCCACCATATTGGCGTGTATCTCCCGCGGCCATGGCCAGCGGCCGAGATTGGCAATACTTTGATCGTCGATAGCAATAACTGCAATTTTGTCGCTCGGTGTTCGCAGGGATGCCATAACACCCAGATCATAAGCCTTGCGTTCCAAACTCTGCATCAAATCACTGTTCGCACCGAACAAAAATACCAGCGCGACAAGCAATCCTACCAACCAGTCCGATTTCCAGATCGACAACTTATTCATTAGTTATCCTATATCTACTGTTTGCATATCAAAAACAAGTAGCCATCCAACCAATTACTGGTTCGATATTAAAGTATTTTGCTAAAACAGGCCACAATCCTTTTGGTGGCCAGAATTCTACTTCAACCACCGCCCCCCTGCTGCACGAATAAACAACCTGCTGGCAAGCTCATTTCACCAGCAACACCGGGTAATCCACAAGATGCAGCACCTTGTTCACCACCGATCCCAGCAACAGTGTTTTCATTACACTCTGTCCCTGCCTGCCCATCACGATCTGATCCACGTCCTGCTCACGGGCGTATTGGGCTATCGCTTCCGCCGGAGTACCTATGCTGATGTGGTATTGGTAAGGCAATCCGACCGCATCCAGCGCAGCGCGCGCCGGTTGCAGCGCAGTCAGGCCCTGTTCGCGGTAATAATCGTTGACTGTCTCCTGGTTGATGAACAGCTTGACGTTGCCGCTCGCAACATTCCATTGCACATTCAGCAACAGCAGTTGAGGCACCTCCTTCAATAAGGTGACAATCTTGACCACATGCTCAACAGCTCGCAGCGCATTTGCCGAACCATCCACCGGTATCAGAATTTTCATGATTTCTCCTTAACTTCTATTATCTGGTGGGTTAGCTTTTTGCATGCCAGGTACCTGTTCACGCACCCTGGCTAAAATCTTCTCATCCACCAGATCGATCACCTCGGGCTCAACCACCTTGCGCATTTCCAGCCATCTGCCAACCATCAGCACTAGCACAGCGCAGAAGACGGGAACCAGCCAGTGCAGGTAATGGCGCGACTCCATCAAAGGCTTCAGCAATGCCTCCCCGACCAACATCTCACCGGCTACATAACCGAGCAGCGCGCCACCAGCATAAATTATGAGTGGAAAGCGATCGATCAGCTTCAACACCAACTGGCTGCTCCATGCGATCATCGGGATACTGATCACAAGGCCAAATATCAGCAGCCACACATTACCCTTGGCAGCCCCGGCCACGCCCAGTACGTTATCCAGGCTCATAACGAAGTCAGCGACAATAATGGTCTTGATGGCACCCATCAGCCTCGTGTCTGCTTTAATGTTGCTTGCGCTGTGTTCTTCTTCGGGCAGGATCAGTTTGATGCCAATCCACATCAGCAGCATCGCTCCGACCAATTTCAGGTAAGGCAATGCGAGCAGGCTGACGGCAAAGAAGGTCAGTGCAATACGCAGACCGATCGCCCCTCCAACGCCATAGAGTATCCCCTTCCTGCGTTGCGCCTCTGGCAAATTGCGGCACGCCAGCGCGATCACCACCGCGTTGTCGCCGGACAGCAGCAGGTCGATCATGATGATTTTGAATACATCCACCCAGAACTGGGTAGTAGAAAACATTTCTAACATTTACTAACTCCACCCTTTCAGAATTTTTTGCATGGTGCGCCCCATCTCGGCCGGATTGCGAGTGATTTGTATGCCGCATTCCTCCATCACTGCCAGCTTCTCGCTGGCGCCGCCCTGGCCACCCGAAATAATCGCTCCCGCATGGCCCATACGTTTGCCGGGTGGCGCCGTCACACCCGCGATGAAGCCGACCACCGGCTTCCTCATATTGTCCTTGATCCAGCGCGCGCACTCTTCTTCATCGCTGCCGCCAATCTCACCAACCATGATCACCGCATCCGTTTCCGGGTCGTCGTTAAATAGCCTCATCACATCCAGATGCTTCAGTCCGTTGACCGGGTCACCGCCAATACCTACGCAGGTCGACTGCCCCAACCCTAGCGCGGTAAGTTGTCCTACCGCTTCGTAGGTCAAGGTGCCGGAACGCGACACCACTCCGATGCGACCCTTTTTGTGTATGTGGCCCGGCATGATGCCGATCTTGATCTCATCCGGCGTGATCAGCCCAGGGCAGTTCGGTCCGATCAGCAACGTGTGCTTTCCTTGCATCTTGTAACGCGTGCGCAACATGTCATGCACCGGTATGCCTTCAGTAATACAGATGACTAAATCGAGTTCCGCCTCCACCGCCTCGTCGATCGCCGCTGCCGCACCAGAAGGTGGCACATAGATCACCGAAACGGTTGCACCGGTGGCCGCTTTGGCCTCGCGCACCGAAGCATATACCCGGATATCCTCGAACAACTCGCCAGCTTTTTTCGGATTCACACCGGCAACGAAGCAATTTGCTCCGTTCGCATAAGCTTTGCAATTGACCGTGTGGAACTGGCCGACCTTGCCGGTCATTCCCTGAGTCATCACTCTGGTATTTTTATCAATGAGTATGGACATCAGGCACCTTTCGCAGCAGCCACAACCTTCTGTGCCGCATCCGCCATGTCACTGCCGGAAATGATAGGCAGGCCGGATTCCACAAGGATCTTCTTGCCGATATCGACATTGGTTCCTTCCAGCCGCACCACCAAAGGCACGCTCAGGTGCACCTCGCGCGCTGCTGCCACCACGCCCTCGGCGATTACGTCGCACTTCATGATGCCACCAAAAATGTTGACCAGAATAGCTTTCAGGTTAGGATTGTGCAGCATCAGCTTGAACGCCTCGGTGACCTTCTCCTTGCTGGCACCGCCGCCGACATCGAGGAAGTTGGCCGGCTTTCCGCCATACAGCTTGATGATATCCATGGTCGCCATCGCCAGCCCGGCGCCATTCACCAGGCAGCCGATGTCGCCATCCAGCGAGATATAGCTCAAGTCGAATTTAGACGCCTCGATCTCGGCCGGATCTTCCTCATCCAGATCGCGCAGCAAGACGATCTCGGGATGGCGATACAGCGCGTTGCTGTCGAAGTTGAACTTGGCATCCAGTGCAAGCACTCGGCCGTCCGCAGTCAGCACCAGTGGATTGATCTCGGCCAAGATTGCATCCTTCTCGACAAAGGCGCGATACAAACCCTGCAACACAGTGACTGCGCCCGCGATTGAAATTTCGGAAATACCGATTTTGCGCGCGACTCCTGCCGCATCCTTCGCATCCAGTCCGGCAACAGGATCGATGTGCACGGTATGGATTTTCTCCGGGCTGCGCGCGGCGACCTGCTCGATTTCCATGCCGCCCTCGCTGCTAGCCAGCAATGCCACGCGCTGTGCGCTGCGATCGATTACCATGCCAAGATATAATTCTTTGCTTATCTGCGCGCCCTCCTCGACCAGCAGGCGACGCACCACCTGGCCGTCCTTGCCGGTCTGGTGGGTCACCAGATGCATGCCGAGCATCTGCTGTGCGGCACCGCGCACTTCGTCAATCGACTTCGCGACTCTCACCCCGCCGCCTTTACCGCGCCCGCCGGCATGTATCTGCGCCTTCACCACCCAAAGCGTGCCGTCCAGCTGTTGCGCCGCATCCACGGCCTCAGCGACGCCGAAGCATGCAATTCCATGCGGCGTCGGGACGCCGAATTGACGCAGGATTTCCTTACCCTGGTATTCGTGAATTTTCATGATGGATGATCGTCTGCATAGAGCGCACACCGCAAAGCATGCCGAGGTGCCATCTTACCGAATTTATTGCGAGTAAATGGAAAATCATGCGGCAAGGGAAAGCGTACTTTCGAGGTGTAAAACCTGATTGCCAGATGCTGAGTGAATATCGCAATCCCGCTTGGAATGCTCTTCCGGGCATATCTGGTAACGAGAGTTGCTCGGCACTTTTGTCCAATGGTTCAACAAAAAGTCAGTGGCGGAAATCAGGTTATAGACCTTTCCCGTTGAGAACCAACTACCTATTCAACAAAGGAATAATAAAAGAGATGAATTCATTGATAATGACCTCCTCATGTCCCGCTTCCTTCATCTCCCACTTGATCGTATTAAGTAGCTTTGCTTTTTTATATATGTTCAGTTTGTGATTTGATGCAAAAGTGCGGGTGCGAACGATCATGCCTTCGAATTTCTTCTGAAATATTTTGGCCGGAATTGCCTTCCCTTTTTGATCCGTAGGGGGAAAAAGGCGATTTACTTCCCGCACCATTTCTTGAGCAAACAAAACCGCCTCTCCGGCGTTGAACCAATCAAGTATCATGTAGTTGCTCCGGGCATGTTTCTAAAATAAAGGAAAGCCGGCGATTTCCTGACTTGGGAAACGCTTATTGTGCATCAAGTCCAAGATCAGCCATGTTATAACCAGTTTAACAAAAGTCACCCTTGGAAGGCTATTTTTAGATGGGTATATTCAATCGACTTCTCTCCGCCGGTCAAGCCCATGCTGGCAGCAATGGAAGCAACGCGGACACTTCCGAACAGGATGCGCTGCGCCTGATTGATGAAGGCAACACACTCGAAGCGGGAAACCGCCCCCAGGAAGCGAAGCAGCGCTATCTGGATGCCATACGCATCGCTCCAACTCTGGCGCGTGCGCACCTCAATCTCGGCAACATCCTGTTGGTGGCTGGCGATTTGAAGGGCGCACTGGACGCATTCAGCACTGCAATCAGACATAAACCCGACTACGCCGGCGCCTATTACAACATCGGAAACGCCCTGTTGGGCAACGGACAACTCGACAAAGCTGTCACAAATTACCGGCAAGCTCTTGCGATCAAACCTGATTATGCCGAGGTGCATTGCAGCATGGGCATTGCCCTAAAAGAACTCGGTCAGCTCGACGGCGCAGTGGCGAGTTTACAAAGCGCCCTGAATATCGAACCTGGTTTTGTAGAGGCGCGATGCAATCTGGGCAATGCCCTACAAGCTCTTGGGAAGCTTGAAAGTGCTGTAGTGCATTACCGACATGCGTTGGAGATCAAACCCGGCCTGGCTGAGGCACATTACAACTTGGGCCTAGCATTACAAGGACTGGGTAAACTCAATGAAGCGGTGGCAAATTTTATCCGGACGTTGGAGATCAAACCCGATTATGCCGAAGTGTATTGCAGCATGGGACTTGCACAGCAAACACTCGGCCAGCTTGACAGAGCGGTGGTGAGCTGTAGGCGTGCACTGGAGATCAAACCCGATTATGCCGAGGCGCATAACAATCTGGGCATCGCCTTGAATAGCCTCAGGCAATATGAGGATGCAATCGAAAGCTTCAAGCGTGCCTTGAAGATCAACCCCGATCTTGCCGAGGCGCATATCAACCTAGGCAACACCTTACAAGAACTCAGTCAGTTTGATG
>Ga0224495_10000325_pt1 | contig 38415 bp, 38 predicted proteins | sample SF_Jul11_sed_USG_FD_168128 | JGI IMG/M metagenome (GOLD analysis project Ga0224495, IMG submission 168128) | Sediment microbial communities from San Francisco Bay, California, United States - SF_Jul11_sed_USGS_4_1 | ecosystem: Environmental > Aquatic > Marine > Sediment | place: USA: California... | reverse complement strand
GCCGAATGAATGTTGGCCAGATACTTGAAACGCATCTTGGCTGGGTGGCAAAGGTGTTGGGATTTAACGTTATTTCACCAGTCTTCGACGGTGCTACCGAGGATGATATCCGGGAATTGACTGTCGAGGCCAATGAACTCATGATTCAGCGAAAGGCCGAGTTGGAAGAAAAAAGAGAAGCGCCTCCTCATGATGAGTTCTTCATAAATATTCCATCGACTTTGAAGACTCAATTATATGATGGCAGAACGGGCGAACCATTTGATCAGAGCGCAACCATAGGGTACATATATATGATGAAACTTCATCATCTTGTTGATGATAAAATCCATGCCAGGGCAACGGGACCGTATAGTTTGATTACACAACAGCCGTTAGGTGGAAAGGCCAGAACCGGCGGTCAAAGGTTTGGCGAAATGGAAGTTTGGGCTCTGGAAGGCTACGGAGCAGCTTATACGCTGCAAGAGATGCTAACAGTCAAAAGCGATGATGTTGAGGGGCGAACAAAAATATATGAGTCGATGGTCAAAGGACAAAACATCCTCGAAGCGGGTACGCCGCTGTCTTTTGACGTATTGTGCAACGAGATAAGAGGATTGGGATTGAATATCCAGCTTGAAAAGAAACGGCTTGGAGGTGCTGTGTTGTAGAAAGGATTATTGATTATAGGCAAAAAGCGAAAAAATAGTCAATAGTCAGTTAGGGGAATCCTTAAATGTATGAAAGTATTTATGATCGCATTAATGATTACGGTTCAGTAAAGATTTCGTTGGCTAGTCCCAATGATATTCGCAGTTGGTCTTTTGGGGAAGTACGCAAACCAGAGACTATCAACTACCGTACTTATCGGCCAGAGAAGGATGGATTGTTCTGTGAGCGTATTTTCGGGCCGGAGAGGGACTGGGAGTGTGCGTGCGGCAAGTATAAAGGTACAAAGTTTAAGGGAATAATTTGCGACCGCTGTGGAGTCAAAGTCACGCATAGTCGTGTTCGTCGCAAGAGAATGGGGCATATCAATCTTGCAGCACCAGTAGTGCACATATGGTTTTACAAGGCCATACCTAATCGTATTGGTACCCTTTTGGCAATGAAAACAGCAGACCTGGAAAAAATAATTTATTTCCAGGACTATGTTGTTACTGATCCAGGCCAAAGTCCGTTGAAGTTGGGTCAACTGCTTGGTGAAGAAGAATTCCGTGATGCGTCGAACAAATACGGTGCGCCTCCAGCCGGATTTAAGGCTTCAATGGGGGCCGAAGCGATAAGGGCACTGTTGACAAATCTTGACTTGGATGCCTTGAGTGTAGAGTTGCGGCAGGCTATAGACAAGACAAACAGCAAGCAGAAGATCAAAGACCTCACGAAACGCCTTAAGATTGTCAACGAAGCTAAAAATAGTAACAACAAGCCTGAGTGGATGGTTCTTGAAGTTGTTCCTGTTATCCCACCGGATTTGCGTCCCCTGGTTCTTCTTGAAAGAGGCAATTTCGCAACCAGTGACTTAAACGACCTTTACCGGCGAATTATCAATCGAAACAACCGGCTAAAAAAGCTCATAGACCTTAATGCCCCCGATGTAATTATCCGTAATGAGAAGAGAATGCTTCAGCAGGCAGTCGATTCACTACTTGACAACGGTCGCTGCCGCAGGCCGGTACTCGGCAGTAATAATCGTCCTCTAAAGTCCCTGACGGATATGATTAAGGGCAAACAGGGGCGATTCCGTGAAAACCTGCTTGGCAAGCGCGTGGATTACTCAGCTCGGTCAGTAATTGTAGTGGGACCTAATCTGAAACTCTACCAATGCGGTTTGCCAAAGAAAATAGCTCTGGAATTGTATCAGCCCTTCATTATTAGAAAACTCAGGTCGCACGGGCTTGCCGATACGATTAAGAGCGCCAAGAGAATGATTGAACGACGCGATGACCCGGTCTGGGATGTTCTCGAAGAAGTTATTCATCAGCATCCCGTTTTGCTCAACCGTGCCCCTACGCTTCATCGAATGGGCGTTCAGGCCTTCGAGCCGATCCTCGTGGAAGGTAACGCGATTATGCTTCACCCATTGGCCTGTAAGGGATTCAACGCTGACTTTGACGGCGACCAGATGGCAGTGCACCTGCCGCTAAGTGTTGAAGCACAGGCTGAAACTCATATCTTAATGATGGCCACCTCCAATATTTTTTCACCTGCCAATGGGTCACCAATGGTTGGACCATCTCAGGATATGGTGATGGGCAACTATTATTTGACCAATATGGAAAAAGAGCGAGAGGGTGCTTCTGAGCCCCCAATTGAAATTTCAGCTTTCAGAGACACTTTCGAGGCAATAATGGCTTACGAAGTGGGTAAAATCAGGTTACAAGAAAAGTGTAAGGTAAAAATTGATAAACAGGTTGTGAGTTCAGACTTAGGGATTCGTAGTTCAACACCTAAAAATGATGAACTGCCAGAGGGGAATTCAACTGTAGTTGAAACTACAGTAGGTCGGTGCATATTCGACGACATACTTCCTGCGGGGATGCCGTTTTACAATATGACTTTGAATGGCAAGAGATTGAGCCAGGTAATTAGTGACTGTTTCGAATTCGCTGGTAGTCATGAGACGGTAGACCTTCTTGATAGAATAAAGGATTTAGGCTTCAAGTATGCTACACTTGGGGGCTTGAGCTTTGGCATTATGGACTTGAAGATACCTGCAAGAAAGCCGGAAATTATCGACGAGACAGAAAAAAAGGTCAACAAAATTTATAAGAACTATGCTGATGGTGTCTTGACCGAGGGAGAAAGGTATAATCAGGTTATTGATGCGTGGACTAATGCCCGTGTGGCAGTTACAAATGAAATGATGCGTGGCCTTAAAGAAGACACCAAGGATGATGGCACGCCGTATCTTAATCCGATATATCTTATGAGCGATTCCGGTGCAAGGGGAAGTGTGGACCAGATTCAGCAGCTTGCAGGGATGCGAGCGTTGATGGCCAAGCCCAGCGGCGAGATTATCGAAACACCCATCAAATCAAACTTCCGTGAAGGCTTGACCGTTCTCGAGTACTTTAGCTCGACACATGGAGCGCGTAAAGGACTGGCTGATACTGCCTTGAAGACAGCCAATTCCGGTTATCTTACCCGCAAACTTATCGACGTGGCGCAAAATCTAATTATCACCGAACACGATTGCCAAACCTTACAGGGAATAACAAAAAGTACCGTCAGCAGAGGTGAGCAGATTGATGTTCCGCTTTCCCAACTTATTATCGGCAGGACTGCCAGAGATAATATTCGCAACCCAATTACCGATGAAATGGTTGTTCATGAGAACGAAGTTATTACATCAGACGCAGCAGTAAAGATTGAAGTTTTAGGTCTTGATGCCATCAGAGTCAGAAGCCCGCTGACTTGTGACAGCCCCTTTGGTATTTGTGCGAAGTGTTACGGCTGGGATATGAGTACGGGTAAGTTGGTCGAGGAAGGTTCGGCGGTTGGCATTATCGCTGCTCAGTCAATCGGTGAGCCCGGCACCCAGTTGACACTACGTACTTTCCACACCGGCGGTGTTGCTGAGAGAGCTATTCTTGAACGCGAACAGAAAGCAACACACGCAGGAAAGGTTCAGTATCGCGATATAAATGCAGTTTCTTTCAAGCGGAGTGATGGCAGTACCCAGGTAGTTGCGCTTAAACGCAACGGCGAAATAGCTCTCCTTGATACAAAGGACCGAGAACTCGACAAATTCAAAGTGCCCTATGGCGCCACTGTTTTGGTCGAAGATGGTTTTAAAGTTAAGGTCTCAGCGATATTGTTCATATGGGACCCACACCGTACACCGATTTTAGCCGAAGTGCCCGGTCTTATCCGCTTTGTAGATATCATCGAAGGTGAGACGATTGGAATTGAAGAAGAGCGGAAAGGTCAGATCAGCAGACCTGTGGTAATAGAGCATAAAGGCGACAAGCACCCTCAAATTATCATAGAAGATGACAGTGGTAAAATACTCGATGTCCACTATCTGCCTGCAGGTGCCAGGATCGAGGTTGTCGAAGGCCAGAAGGTTCAGGCAGGCCAGTTGCTTGCTCATCAACCCAGAGCTACCGGCGGAACACAGGATATCACTGGTGGTCTTCCCAGAGTCACAGAAGTATTCGAAGCACGAAAGCCCAAAGACCCTGCCGCAATGGCAGAGATTAGTGGTCGAGTCGAGTTGCGAAGCGATAAACGCAAGGGCAAAATGACCATTATCATACGCTCAGAATCCGGTATGGAGAAAGAACACCACGTCCCAAGAGACAGACACCTCAATGTCCATACTGCTGATTACGCAGAGGCCGGGGACGCCCTGACGGATGGACCATTGGTTCCACACGATATCCTGCGAATCAAAGGTGAAGAGACATTGCAGAAATATCTGATTTCAGAGATTCAAAATGTATACCGTTCACAAAATGTTAATATTAATGATAAGCACGTTGAAATTATAAGTGCCCAGATGATGCGGAAGGTTAGTATAGAATCTGTCGGCGACAGCTCGTTTTTGCCGGGAGAGGTCGTTGATAAGTTTGTGTTCCGAAGAGAAAATGAAAAATTGGCCAAAAGCCTCAGGATTACCAACGTCGGAGATTCAACTGACTTAGAAGAAGGTCAGGTTATCGACAAGAAAGAACTTGCCAGTATCAACGAAAAGGTTGAAATGATTGGGGGTACTCCGGCCAAGGGCAGAAAACCGAAAGCTGCAACTGCTCAGACGTTGCTTTTAGGAATAACAAAAGCTTCGCTCTGGTCGGATAGTTTTATCGCGGCAGCCAGCTTCCAGGAAACAACTAAGGTCTTGACTGAGGCCTCTTTAGCTGGTAAAAAGGACAATTTACACGGTTTGAAGGAAAATGTTATCCTCGGCCATTTAATACCGGCCGGTACGGCTTTCAAACCACATCTGGAAATAAAGGTTAAGCACCTTGCTGAAGCGCCGCTGCCGAAGGAATTTGCAGAAGCCAAGGAAGACAAAGAGGCGGAAGCAAAAGCAGAGGCTGCCGTGAAAGAAGCTTTGGGAATCAATTAAAACTTGAAAATTTAAATCGGAAGTGGATTATGCCTACTAAAAACCAGTTAGTTAGACGTCCAAGAGCAAAGTCAAAGGGTCGAAAACGTGTATCTGATATTAGTGGCTCGCCTCAGAAAAGAGGTGTATGCCTGATAGTAAGAACACAAACGCCCAAAAAACCGAACTCCGCTTTGCGAAAAATCGCTCGTGTTAGACTCACCAGCGGTAAGGAAGTTACAGCTTATATACCCGGCATTGACCACAACCTCCAGGAGCACAGCACAGTTGTAATTCGCGGAGGCAGGGTCAGGGATTTGCCCGGCGTTCGGTATCATATTGTTCGTGGTGTACTTGACTGTGCCGGAGTCGCTGGTCGTCAACAGGGCAGAAGTAAGTATGGTGCAAAAAGGGCAAAATAAGGGGACTCCAGTGCATAGTTCATTGTTGATACTTCATCAATGAGCTATGAACAAAGGACTATGATATATGAAAAGGTTTACTGCTTCAAGTCAACAACTAAAGCCTGACCCGGCATATAACAGCAAGCTGGTTTCTAAGTTTGTTAACTGTATGATGTGGGACGGTAAGAAAAGTGTCGCACAGCGGGTTTTCTATGATGCTATGGAAATTATCTCCAAAAAGATTAAGGATACCGAACCATTTGAGGTATTTGAGACAGCGGTTAATAATGTAAAACCGTTGATCGAAGTGCGCAGCAAACGTGTCGGTGGAGCCAGCTATCAGGTGCCGATGCAGGTAAGCCCGAAACGCCAGCAATCACTGGCTTTTCGTTGGATACTACAATCGGCCAGAGCCAAGAAAGGGAAGCCGATGCGTGAGCGTCTGGCCTCCGAATTGATAGACGCTTACAACGAACACGGAGGTGCTATGACAACCCGTGAGAATATTCATAGAATGGCTGAGGCGAATAAGGCATTTGCCCACTTTGCATGGTAAGATTCGTTGGTTTTAACTGCCACGGTGCGTTTATAAAATATGACCGTGGCAGTTTTTTTATTCGTAAGCTGTGTCTTGGTATACGAAAGAAGAGAGACAGATTATGCCGAGTACTTTGGGAAAATTACGTAATATTGGGATTATGGCGCATATCGACGCCGGCAAAACAACGATAACCGAGCGAATTCTTTTCTATACGGGAAAAACCTACAAAATGGGCGAGGTGCACGATGGTACCGCTGTTATGGACTTTATGGAGGAAGAGCAAAAAAGAGGCATTACTATTACTTCAGCCGCGACCAAGTGTCCCTGGAAAGGCTCTGAAATTAACCTTATTGACACACCAGGGCATATTGATTTTACGGCTGAGGTTGAAAGGTCGCTTCGTGTTCTCGATGGTGCTGTAGCTGTATTTGATGCCAGCGAGGGCGTGCAGGCCCAGAGCGAGACTGTCTGGAGGCAGGGACAAAAATACAATTTATCTTGTCTTTGCTTTATAAACAAGATGGACAAGGTTGGCGCTGATTTCGAGATGTCCGTCAACTCTATTCGCGACAAGCTCCTTGCCAATCCGATTCTGTTACAGATTCCTATCGGAGCCGGAGACTCTTTTGCCGGGATCATAGACTTGATTAAATTCAAGGCGGTTTTCTACAAGTCGGAAGAGCTTGGAGCCACCTTTGAGGAGACTGATATTCCCGCCGAATTGCAACAAACTGCAGAGCGACTAAGAAGCCAGATGATCGAGCTTGCAGCCGAAGTCGATGCCGAGCTGATGGACAACTATGTCCATGATAAGCCAATAGATAGTCAATTGATTAATAGAGCAATTCGGAAAGCAACGTTAAGCAATAAACTTAATCCCGTATTCGTCGGTTCGGCCTTGAAATACATCGGTGTGCAAAGGCTGCTTGATGGTGTCCTGGCATATCTGCCATCTCCATTAGACAAGCCCGAGTTGGTTGGGCATAAACCGACTGACGAAAAAAAGAAGATATCGGTTAAATGTGACCGTAATGACAGCTTGGTCGCACTTGCATTTAAGATTACAAGCGATATGCACGGCGATTTGAGCTTTCTAAGGATTTATCAAGGCACGTTAAAGTCCGGCAGAAGGGTTTTGAACGCAAATCGCAACAAACGGGAAAATATAACCAGGATATTTGAGATGCACGCTGACGAGCGAAAAATTTTAGACTCGGCCAGTGCCGGCGATATTGTCGCAGTCGTAGGATTAAAACAAACTCTTACAGGTGATACGATTTGCGATCCCAAAAATCCCGTTTGTTTGCCGAGTATTACATTTCCTCAAACTGTTATTACTATGTCGATAGAACCCATTACCTCAGTAGAAAAGGCAAAGTTGGCAGATGCACTGGCTGATTTAAGGCGTGAAGATCCGACTTTTGCATGTAAAGTAGATGTCGAAACAGGCCAGACAATCATCAGCGGAATGGGCGAACTTCATCTGGAGGTACTCCAGCACAAACTTGTAAGGGAAAAAGGGATTAATGTCAGAGTTAGCAAGCCCAGAGTAGCTTATAAGGAAGCTATTACAAAATCGGCACAGGTGGAGGGCAAATTCATACGTCAAACGGGAGGTCATGGCCAATACGGCCATGTTGTTTTGTTCATTGAGCCATTGTTGACGGAGGATGGTCTTACGAGTCGCGAGATTGAGTTTGAAAACAAAATTGTATCCAACGCTGTGCCGAGAGAGTATATCCCTGCTGTGGAGAGGGGGGTAAAGGATGCTCTCGGCACTGGTGTGTTGGCAAGCTATCCTGTTGTGGGAGTTAAAGTTACGTTGATTGATGGCTCATTCCATTCGGTGGATTCTTCCGAATTGGCTTTTGAGCAGGCTGCCGCAATTGCGGTAGAAAAAGCCCTCGGCCAAGCTGGGCCGGTTTTACTTGAACCAGTAATGCGGCTTCAAGTGGTAGTTCCGGAAGCTTCTTTTGGGGCGGTTCAGGGCAATATACTTGGAAAAAGGGGCTTGATAACGGATTGCCACGTACATGGAAATATGCGTGTAATCGATGCAAAGGTGCCTATGGCGGAAATGTTCGGGTATTCAAGCGAGATTAGAAGTGCCACAGCAGGACGGGGAACCTTTACTTTGGAGCCGTTAAGCTATGAGAAGGTCCCTGAGCAGATCGCTCAGCAAATTATTCTTTAAAAAATAATGATTATTTTTATTTTTTGTCGTTTTTTATTGAAATTATTATTGATATTACTTGATTTGTGTGGTAGAAATATACGTTTTAGCCGTAGCGAGCATCGTCAAGGATGACGTTGCGTAAACCAGTTGGGCTGTAGCATACCTGTAATTTGGTGGTCATGGATGGTTTTTGAAAGGTGTTTCGTTGCACCTAAAGGTGTTCCAGAGCTGATAAATGGCTTAGGAAGGGCAACAGATAGGTCCGAACCCTAATTCTTAAGGAAGACGAATTTGATAGTTGATCATTGAAGATTGCAACCGGAAAAAAGGTCAATAATCAGCGAAATAAGGTCTTTCCTGCCAAAAACAAACAACGTAGATTTAACAGATAGTAGAAAAATTATATTCAGAGAGTGTATTTTTTTGTTATTTTTGGTTTATAAGTATATATATTTTACAGATTTATGAGTCTTAAGGGATGAAATCACGAAAAAGATTCTGTCCACTAAAAGCTTAAAGAGAAATTATGGCTACTGAAACCGAAAGAATAAGGATTAGAATGGAGGCCTACGACCACAGGGCTCTTGATGCATCTGCTAAAGAGATAGTAGAGCACGCTCGAAAGACAAACGCCCGTGTCAGTGGTCCGGTGCCGTTGCCTACGCGTATTGAGAGATACACCGTTTTACGGAGTCCTCACATCGATAAAAAATCGCGTGAGCAGTTTGAGTTGAGAACTCATAAGCGTCTAATTGATATTCACGAGGCCAACGCACGAACGGTCGAGGTGTTGAACCGCTTAGTGGTACCGGCTGGTGTCTTCGTGAAGATAAAAGCGTGAAACTTGATTCGGGCAACGAGCGACGAGAGATATGATAATGGCAATGTTGTTGGGAAAAAAAGTTGGAATGACTCAGGTCTATGACGAATCGGGCAAGTTGCTGCCTGTTACGGTCATACAAGCGGGACCTTGTGTTGTTATGCAGGTAAAAACGGCCGATACTGATGGCTACAATGCTGTTCAGCTGGGTTTTGATGATGTAAAGGCTTCGCGCAGAAAGAATCCCCAAGTTGGGCATGCTCAAAAAGCTGATACGGCCCCAAAGAGATTTGTTAAAGAGATGAGACTGCCCGAAGAGACCGAAACGGAGTACAAAGTCGGAGATTCTATCACTGTTTCGGTTTTTGTAGATAGCAAGTTGGTCGATGTTGTAGGTACCGGTAAAGGCAAAGGCTTTGCCGGCGTGATGAAACGACATGGCTTTGGTGGATTCCCGGCCTCCCACGGAACCGAACGAAAACACAGAGCGCCTGGCTCAATTTCAAGTTTCGCCAGCGATGCCGGACATGGCGGAAAGCCAAAAAAAGGCAAACGAATGGCAGGACATATGGGCAACTGTCGGATCACAACAAAAAACCATAGACTCGTCGCAATAGACGAAGAGAAAAACTTATTAGTAGTCAAAGGTGCTGTACCAGGCCCTCCGGGCGGCTATTGTCTTGTCCGTAGTGCCAAAAAGGTCTAATTTGGAGCAAGATGTGAGAGATGATTGACTTGGCTGTTTACAACAGAGATGGTCAGGAAGTTGATAGCCTAAAGGTCGACGAGTCGGCTTTGGGCAGTTCGGTCAGGTATCCACTGCTCAAGCAGGCGATTGTTATGTATCATGCTAACAAGCGTTTGGGAACAGCAGCAACAAAGGGTAGAAGTATGGCAGTCGGCTCGGGAAGAAAGCTCTTTAGGCAAAAAGGTACGGGTTTTGCGCGTGTTGGTAACCGAAGAACAGGCAAACGGGTCGGCGGCGGCGTTACATTTGCCAAGGTAGTCAGGAGTTTCCGTAAACGTATGCCCAAAAAACAGAGAAGATTGGCCAGAAACTCGGCAATATTGGCAAAGCTTTTGAGTAACAATGTTGTCGTGGTGGACGGACTCAACTTTGAAAAGCCACACACCAGTGATTTCGTAAACATTCTGAGTAATTTAAAGATTCTTTCGAAGGACAGTTGCCTCGTGACAATTAGCGACTATGATGATAATCTTTACAAATCAGCTAAGAATATTCCGAAAGTCTCAGTTATGCCTGCTGTTGAACTCAACGCCGGTGATATTTGCAACCACCGCAAGATGCTGATAACTAAAGAGGCTTTTTTGTCACTTTTAGTCAAAGATGAGGCAGGTGAAAATTAATGGCAGTTACTATAAACGACTTTGATATAATAATTCGCCCTTTGGTTACAGAGCAGGGCGTACACTTTGCGAATACAAAAGGTGCGTACTCCTTCGAGGTAAATAAAAAGGCTAATAAAATCCAGATAAAAAATGCTGTGGAAAAAATATACAATGTTAAGGTTCGAAAAGTGAGAACCGCTAACTACAGAGGCAAACTCCGCCGCAGAGGCAGAACATACGGCAGCAAACCGAGTTGGAAAAAAGCTGTTGTGTTTTTGGATCCGGAGTTCCATATAGATTTGTTCTAAAAGAAAAAGTAAAAGCGTGAAGCCAGATACGAGATAGTATTATGGGTATTCGAGTTTACAAACCAACAAGTGCCGGACGTAGAAACAGCTCGGTGAATGATTACGCTGATCTGACCACTACAAAGCCGGAGAAGTCGCTCTGCAGGCGGATAAAGAAGACCGGTGGAAGAAATCATCACGGTGTTATTACCGCCCGGTTCAGAGGTGGCGGGGCAAGAAAAATTTATCGTATTATCGATTTCAAACGTAACAAAGACGGTGTTTCCGCAAAGGTGGCAACGATTGAATACGATCCTAACAGAAATTGCTTTATATCCCTTCTGCATTACGCCGACGGTGAGAAAAGATATATATTAACCCCGCAGGGTGTAAAGCCCGGAGACAGGTTGGAAAGCGGGCTATCTTGTGAACCTAAGATTGGTAATGCAATGCCTCTGGAGGCGATTCCCGCCGGCATGGAAATTCACAATATCGAAATGACGGCCGGACAGGGCGGAAAGCTGGTTAGGGGCGCCGGCAACGCTGCAAGAATTGTGGCCAAAGAAGGTGATTGGGTCACCATCATTTTGCCAAGTGGTGAAATGCGGATGCTTCGCAAGGAATGTCGGGCCACAATTGGCCGACTGAGTAATCCAGACCACCAGAATGTTAGGATCGGTAAGGCCGGACGAAAACGCCATATGGGGCGAAAGCCACATGTAAGTGGCAATGCGATGAATCCTGTTGACCACCCTCTGGGCGGTGGAGAAGGTCATCGAGGTGGTGGGAGGCACCCTTGTTCGCCGACAGGTGTGCTGGCAAAAGGTGGAAAGACAAGAAATCCACGCAATACCAGTAACAAGAGGATTATTCGAAGACGCAAAAATAAAAGGCAGGGACAATTAGTTCTGTAACAGCGTGAAGCGACGTACGCTTCACGAGATACGAGACATAAAAAAATGGGAAGATCTCTTAAAAAAGGACCATATGTTGATGATAAACTGTTTGCTAAGGTCAACAGGCAAATTGGCTCAGGTTCTCGTGATCCAATAAAGACCTGGGCAAGAAGATGCACGATAATTCCGGAGTTTGTGGGTTTTACCTTTATGGTCCATAACGGCAAGATGTTTCATAAGGTTTTTGTCACCGAGGATATGGTTGGACATAAGTTGGGAGAATTTTCGCCAACAAGGGTCTTTAAAGGTCATTCAAGCAAGAAAATAAGATAACGGATATTAGTTTCGAAATTCAATATTCGAATTTCGTTTTTAGTTGAGTTAAAAAGATATGTTAAGTGCTAATAAGTTTAAAGAGCTTTGTCAACAGCAACAGATGAATGTGGAGCAGTTGTCTGATCAGCTTGCCAGGCCGGGGCTTAGCAAGAAGGAATCCATCGTGGCTGTTAGAAACTGGCAGAAAGGCCTTTTTAAGCCCAAGCCGGGAGCGGAGGATATTCGCCACCTGGCGGCGGCTTTATCTGCTGAGGTAAATGATTTGCTTGACTGGCGTTCGTCTTATCGTTTTGCTCCAATGTCAGCACGCAAGGTCAGACTCGTTACACAGTTGATAGCCGGCCGAAGCGTCCAGGACGCAATGGATATCTTGAAGTTCACACAAAAACGTGCTGCAGCTATGATTAACAAGGTTTTGAGAAGTGCCGTTGCTGATGCTGATGAGCAGCAGGCTGATGTTGATAATCTATATGTCAGCAGTGCCCGTGTTGATGATGCGGGAGTCCGCATCGGTACAAAAAGATGGATACCAAAGGACAGAGGCAGAGCGCATCCTATTAGTAAAAAGGCCTGTCACATACATATAACAGTAACACAAGCATAAAACGCAATACGAGACACAAGATTATGGGCCAGAAAGTATCGCCAATAGGTTTTAGAACGGGAATAACGCTTGGGTGGCAAAGTACATGGTTTGCTCCCAAGGCTGATTACGGCAAATTTCTTGTCGAGGACCAGAGAATCCGTCAGTATGTTGACACGAAATATAATCGTCATTTGCCCAAAGGTGCTGTGGCAAAGATTGAGGTAATCCGAACACGCAACGAAGTAAAAGTAACACTGCACAGCGGTCGCCCTGGTGTGGTCATCGGTCCCAGAGGAGGTGAGGTCGATAAATTGCGAGAAGAGCTTGAAGGGATAACGGGTCGAAAAGTGGCTGTAAATGTTGTCGAGATAAAAGAACCGGAGTTGAATGCGACACTTGTGGCCGAAGCTATCGCTGAGCAGTTAAGTAAGCGAGCCTCGTTTAGGCGTACAATGAAGCAGCATTGTGAAGCTGCAATGAATGCGGGCGCTAAAGGAGTTAAGATTATTTGCGCCGGACGTTTGGCAGGCTCAGAAATGGCACGAAGGGAAACGCAGAAACTCGGTTCTATCCCACTGCATACTTTGGATGCCAATGTAGATTACGCTGTGGCAACATCAAGAACGACGTATGGAGCGATTGGCATTAAGGTTTGGATTTATAAGGGCAAGTTCGGCGAGGAGGTAGAGACGAGTCCACGTCGTCGGTCTCGCCCACCGAGGCGGACGGCTGGACCGGCGCAGAGGCATGGTGGTAGGCCTAAAGCGGCACCAGTACAAAAGAGCAAAAGCACTCCTGAAGCTGATGCTGGCGCACCGTTGGTAAAAGATGGTGGCGAGGAGCAAAAAAGTACCGAAGGAAACGATTTAGTAGTGGATAGCGGATAGGGGCCGATGATTTCGCCCCGGCGAAAAAGAGAACAATACGTCAAACGCTGTTTGTAAAGGTTTAAGAAAATGGTCATGATGCCCAAAAGAGTCAAGTACCGTAAGAGCCAACGCGGCAAAATGAAAGGTAATGCCGCCAGGTCCAATTTTGTGGCATTTGGTGAATACGGTTTGCAGGCCCTGGAACAAAGCTGGATAACCGCCAGACAAATTGAAGCCGGCCGAGTCGCAGCAACTCATTTCTTGCATCGTGAAGGCAAAGTTTATCTTAGACTATTTCCGCACAAACCGGTAAGTTCGAAGCCGTTGGAAACGCGAATGGGCAAGGGTAAAGGCGAGCCCGAGTTTTGGGTTGCCAGAGTCAGGCCCGGACAGGTCATGTTTGAGATTGGTGGTGTAGAAGAGGATGTGGCAAAGCAGGCACTGGTTAGGGTCGCCCATAAAATGCCGATTAGGTGCAGATTTATTAAACGAAGACATTCGTTATAAAAAGAAGGTAGCTTGAGATGAAATCGCAGCATTACCGTGAAATGAGCCCGGATGAGATTGAGAGCAAGCTCGAAGAACTCCAGAGGCATTTGTTTGATTTGCGCTCACAGGCGGTTACGGAAAAGCTGGAGAATTCCAAAGCTATAACTAATGTCAGGCGTGATATTGCCAGGATTAAAACGATATTGCGTGAAAATAGCAAAAATTAACCGCAGAGAATGCCGAGGGCGCAGAGAAAGAAATGAAAAAAACTCTGCGTGCTTTGTAGACGCTGCTGTAGAAAATCGGAATTAAAAGATGCAGGATCGGAAATTAAAAACTGTAACCGGCGTCGTAGTGAGCAACAGTGGCGCCAAAAGCATCAAAGTTGCCATTGACTTCAAGGTCAGGCATCCAAGATACGGCAAGTATGTAAAACGCAGAACAAAACTCGGCGTTCACGACGAGCACAAGCAGGCTGGCGTTGGTGATGTTGTTGAAGTTGCGCAATGCCGCCCTTATAGTAAGACCAAGAGTTGGCGCCTAGTCAGGATAGTAGAAAAGACGGTTTAGAAAGAGCCCGATCGCGCAATAAAGAGCGCATGGGAAACCAAATAAATGAGTGAACCTAAATACGACGGGAATTAAGGTGATTCAGCAGGAAACAATGTTGGATATAGCCGACAACTCAGGTGTGAAGTCGGCATTATGCATAAAGGTCCTTGGGAAAGGTGGATCCCGTGGTAAATTCTCACGACCGGTAGCTACAGTGGGAGATATTATTTGTGTTGCCATAAAAAAATCACTGCCGACCTGCCAGTTGGATGACAAGAAAGTTCATAAATGCGTTATTATCCGCACCAGAAGTCCTCTTAAACGCTCTGATGGTAGCTATGTAAGGTTCGATAGTAATGCTGCAGTGATGATTGACAATGAAGGTAATCCAATAGGAACGAGAATCTTCGGTGCGGTGGCTCGCGAGCTTCGCGAAAAAAATTATATGAAGATAATCTCGCTGGCAAGTGAAGTGGTATAAATAATGGCGACAGGCATGAAACGAAATACGAGATACGAGAAATGGCCGTACATATAAAAAAAGGCGATATGGTTCAGATTATAGCTGGTGATCATAAAGGAGCTACCGGCAGAGTGCTGCGTGTTATTCCTGAAAAGAATAAGGTAGTCGTTCAGGGGCACAATATAGCGAAAAAGCATGTTCGGCGATCACAAAAAAATCCCCAGGGAGGCCGGATAAACGTTGAGCAGCCGATACACATGAGTAACGTGTTGCCTCTAAACACGAAAACCTTGAAGGGCAGTAGAATCCGTTATCGGCAGCTTGAGGATGGCAGTAAGAGGCGGATTGCCACCGATGGTACTGAAATCGGTGTTGTTAGAAGGGCAAAATAGTGAATTGTGAATAGTTAATTGGTGTGTCCGTTCCTGTGTCTGCTTGTCGCAGACAAGAATGGTGGTGGATTTCACCAGTTAATCAGTTAACCAGTTACAAAATGGCACGTTTAAAAGATTTATATAAATCCAGGGTAATTCCAGGATTAACAAAAGAATTCGGCTACAGGAATCCTATGGCTGTGCCGCGGATGGAAAAGGTTATTATCTCTATGGGTGTAGGCAGAGCGACACAGGATAAAAAATTCTTGGAATCTGCTAAAAAGGACCTGACGATGATTGCGGGCCAAATGCCTGTTGTCTGTAAGGCCAAAAAGAGTGTCGCTGGTTTCAAAGTTCGCCAAGGGCAGGAAACCAGTTTGAAAGTTACTCTGCACGGCGTGCACATGTATGAATTTATGGATAGGCTCATTAATCTTGCAATACCGAGAGTAAGAGATTTTCGAGGCCTTAATCCAAACAGTTTTGACGGTAGAGGCAATTACTCGATGGGTCTGGCCGAACAGGGTGTTTTCCCGGAAATCAATCCCGCACAGATGGAGTTTCAGCAGGGCATGAACATAACCTTGGTGACAACGGCAAATACAGACGATGAAGCAAGGGAAATGCTGTCGCTGTTTGGTATGCCATTCAAGAAAACAGTAACGGAAGAGTAATATATAGTGGTTGCTGGCGAAATGATAAAGATTATTTTGGAACGTGTAAATGTCAACTAAAGCACTGGAAAACAAGGCAGAAAAGAAGCAGAAATTTCGCGTTAGACAATATACTCGCTGCCGGCTTTGTGGAAGATCGAGAGCCGTTTATCGCAAGTTCAAAATTTGCCGGATTTGCTTTAGAACCTTGGCTAACGAAGGAAAAATACCAGGAGTGAGAAAAGCCAGTTGGTGAGTCGTGAAGCGTATACTGAACGAGCCACGAATCACGAGGTATAAATGTATGAGTTTGAGTGACCCTATAGCTGACATGTTGACGAGAATTCGCAACGCTGTGCGAATAAACAAGAGTGAAGTTAACATTAAAGCATCGAATATTTGTGAAGGTATAGCCGCTGTTTTGAAGAAGGAAGGTTATATTGAGGATTTTGACCGAATCGATGACGGCAGGCAGGGAATACTGAGAGTTACTTTAAAGTATGATCGAATTGGCCAGCCTATTATTAAGGAGATAATAAGGATAAGCAAGCCTGGCTGCCGAATCTATTCGTCTGTTGACAAATTACCACACGTTTTAGCCGGTATGGGTATAGTAGTGGTTTCCACGAGTAGAGGTGTAATGAGTGATAGAAGCTGCCGTGAGGCCAATGTCGGTGGCGAGATACTTTGTACGGTGAACTAATGAGTCGTATCGGGAAAAAACCGATTATTATCCCTCAGGGAGTAAAGGTCGAGAAGAACGGTCCGTGTATCAAAGTTTCAGGTCCGCTCGGCCAGCTCCAGATGGACTGTCAGCCGCCTATTAAGGTAGAGATTGATAATTCGGCGGGAATAGTTTCTGTCGAAAATGAACATCCCCAAAGACGCGAAGCCAAACAGCTGCATGGTACAATGCGTGCCTTGATTGCTAATATGGTAACAGGTGTCAGTAAAGGTTTTGAGAAGAAACTGGAAGTATATGGTACCGGCTATAATGTGAAAGAGCGGGGAGGAAAGCTGACTTTTCAGGTTGGCTTTTCCCATTCCGTAGATCGGGTGATACCAAAGGGTGTAAAGGTAAACATTGAAGTCGAAGCAACCAGAGGCAACGATGTTCCTGCTAAGTTCACGCTTTCGGCGATAGACAAGAGATTGCTGGGACAGTTTGCTGCTGATATACACAAGATAAGGCCGCCCGAACCCTATAAAGGAAAGGGTATCCGTTATGCCGACGAGCACGTACGACGCAAAGTTGGCAAAGCATTTACTTCGGGAACAGTTTAAGAATTGACGATTGACAATTGCAAGGGAACCGAAAAGAAATTACAGCTCAGAATCGATAGAAAGTAGTAAGTAGTCAATAGAAAATAGTAAATGTCAATCGGGATTTGGTTTTTATGAGAATTAACAGATTTAAAAAAGCGACACTGCGGCGTAAATATCACGTGCGAAAGAAGGTCTTTGGAACACCAAACAGACCCCGGCTGTCGGTGTTTCGTTCAAACAGGCATATCTACGCTCAGATTATCGATGATGTTGCGGGAGCGACGCTTGTTTCCGCGAGCACAAGAGCAAAAGGCCTGCGGGACCAATTACCCAATACCACCGACAAAAAAGCCGCGCAAATTGTAGGTGAAGCGGTTGCAAAACAAGCCTTTAGCGTTGGTATTAAATGCGTTTGCTTTGATAGAAACCGATATAAGTTTCATGGCAGAGTCAAGGCTCTTGCCGAAGCGGCACGAAAAACGGGGCTGATTTTTTGAAACAAATTCGTGCCTGTAGAATTACGATTGGAGAAATAAATTGGCAGTAGAACATCCTAAGTTATCTGCTCAAGAGGAACAGCCGCTGGAAGATACGGTCGTAAAGGTATTTCGCTGTTCCAAAGTGGTTAAAGGTGGTCGGCGGTTCAGCTTTGCGGCTTTAGTTGTGATTGGAGACCGTGCAGGCACAGTAGGTGTTGGTTATGGTAAGGCTAATGAAGTTCCGCTTGCCGTTGAGAAAGGTGTAAAGGATGCAAAAAAATCTTTGCACAGGATAGCCTTGGACCGACGAACGATTCCATACCAGGTCGAAGGTAAATATAGAGCTACAAAGATAGCGTTAGTCCCGGCCAGCCCGGGTACCGGAGTTATTGCCGGTTCCAGTGCTCGAGCTGTGCTTGAATTCGCCGGTGTACAGGATGTCCTTACGAAAGTTCATGGAAGCACCTCTGCTAAAAATGTTGTCAAGGCTACGTTGAATGGGCTGTTGAAGTTACGCAGTAGGGAAATGGTCGAATCCCTACGCGGCGTAAAGGTTGAAACGGTCAAAAGGTGGTGATGAGTTAAATGCTGAATTATGAAATAACTTCTATCACAGGTAAACACAGAACTCGAAAGCGCATTGGAAGAGGCACCGGCACAGGCCGCGGCAAGACCTGCGGCCGAGGCCATAAAGGTAGTGGCAGCAGGGCCGGATCGACCCCCGCCACACTTTATGAAGGTGGACAGATGCCTTTGTTTCGCCGACTGCCCAAACGCGGCTTTAGTAATTATAACTTCGCAACACGATTCCAAATTGTTAATGTGTCACAGTTGGAAAAGTTTGACGAGGGAGCAGCCGTCGGTATCGAACAATTGTCTAATGCCGGACTAATTGATAGCCTGAAAAGTAAAGTTAAGATTCTTGGTAATGGGGAATTGACAAAGAAGTTGGAAGTAACGGCTCATAGATTTAGCAAAAGCGCAGAGCAGAAGATAGTAGACTGCGGCGGTAAAGCAAAACTGATTATGTAATTTATTGGGCGCTCGTTTTACGAACCTGCACCAATTGGGCTTCGGCTCTTGACTAATTGCTGCGGGACAATATAAGGCTCATTTAATTATTGTAAATTGAAGGACTATCGGGAGTTATAGAAATGCTTGGGACAGTATTTAACATATTCAGAATCCCGGACCTGCGCAACAAAGTTCTGTTTACTTTGGCGTTGCTGATAATGTACAGGATTGGTTTCCATATTCCCAATCCCTGCTTTGACCAGGCCAAGATAGCTGAAGCTACTCAGACCAAAGACACAGATAGTCCTATAGGCAGGGCCACGGAATATATGAGGATATTCACAGGCGGAACCCTGGACAAAAGCAGTATATTTGGCCTGGGAATTATGCCATATATTACGGCATCGATTATTCTTATGTTGCTGGGTGAGGTTTTACCCGCTTTGAAAAAACTGCGACAGGAAGGCCAGGCCGGGCATAAAAAGATACAGGAGTACACACGCTACTTAACGGTACTCATATGTCTTATTCAGTCGATGATGTATATGAAGATGTTAGGCGGGTATATCTATCAGGGCATGGAAACTCAAGGTGTAATTATGGGTGTTATCAGTATGACAGCTGGGACCATCTTCTTGATGTGGCTGGGTGAGCAGATAGATGAGTATGGCATAGGCAATGGCATTAGCTTGATAATTATGGCTGGTATTATATCTCGAATGCCCTGGGCGGTTCATATGCTCCTGGAGAACGTTGACTTAAGGGTGAGCGCACCATCCAGTGCCGTGAGCCCGGCAAAGTTATTGTTCCTGATAGCAGCGTTTGTATTTGTTGTTGCCGGCGCAATCCTGATAACTCAAGGTCAGCGACGGATACCGATTCAACAGGCCAAGATGATGCGAGGGAGGCGAATGTATGGCGGCCAAAGGCATTATTTGCCGCTGCGCGTCAATCACGGTGGCGTGATGCCTATAATCTTCGCATCGGCTTTTATGATGTTCCCCCCGGTAATAGTAGACCAATTCACAAAAATAGAGAGTCTCGGAAATTCGGTGATTCTGATTACTATAAAAGATGCTTTGGGACACACTGCTTTTACATACAATGTTATCTATATGTTATTGATTTTTCTGTTTGCTTATTTTTGGGTGACTGTGCAGTTTCAGCCGAGGGAGATGGCTAAAAACTTGAGGGATTCTGGGAGCTTTATTCCAGGACTTCGACCGGGGCGTAGAACCGCTGAATATTTGGAAACCGTGATGACCAGAATAACTTATTTTGGAGCAGCATTTTTGTCTATAATTGCTGTCGTGCCGACCGTTATTTCAATATCTTTAGGAATTGATTGGCGGGTAGCTACATTTTTAGGCGGTACGGGTTTATTGATAGTTGTCAGTGTTTCGCTGGATCTGGTTCAGAAAATTGAGGCGAACCTTTTGATGCGTAGCTATGATGGATTCAGTGAAACCGGCAGAATTAAAGGGGCTTATGCGTGAGGATAGTATTGTTGGGTGCGCCTGGCTCGGGCAAAGGAACACAGTGTAAGCGTATTGTTACCAGATATGGTCTGCTGCATCTATCCAGCGGTGATATCTTGCGACAACAAAGAGTTGAAGGCACCGAACTGGGTAAAACAGCCCGAACATATATGGATTCAGGTGCACTCGTGCCGGATCAAATTATAGTGGAGATGATGGCTGACGCGATAATGAAGGCTCCTGATGCTGGTTTCGTTTTAGATGGTTTCCCAAGAACCGTTAATCAGGCAACTGAGCTTGCTAAATCGTTAGCTGCGGCTAACCAAAAAATAGACGTTATTTTGAATTTACAGATAGATGACCAATTGGTGGTTGAGAGAATGGCCGGCAGGAGAAGCTGTCCTCAATGTGGTGCGGTTTACAACATTGAAAGATTTAAACCAAAGGTCGAAGGAGTATGTGATAACGATGGTACTAAGCTTATCCAACGACCTGATGACAGCGCTGAAGTGGTGGCGAATCGACTTGAGACGTATCACCTGCAGACCGAGCCGGTGATCGATTACTATAAGAAAAATAGCAGTACAGTTTATGACATCGATGCCAACAAAGACGCCGAAGAGGTGATCGCTTTGGTATTTGTGAAGTTGGACGCCTTGGCCAGGGGCTAAAGTGTGTCCCAATGGAGGTACGAAGTACGAAATTAGATGGCCATTACACTTCGCAGCCGAAGAGAAATTGAGTTAATGCGTCGAGCAAGCACCGTTGTAGTGGATGTTCTTTCAAAATTACAAAAGATTGCCGAGCCGGGAGTAACTACCGCCCAATTGGACAGCGCAGCTTTGCAGATGACTGCTGATGCCGGAGCCCAGGCCCTGTTTAAGGGTGTTCGCAGCCCATATGCTCGAATCCCCTTTCCTGGTGCGATTTGCGCATCAGTCAATGAGCAGGTTGTTCACGGAATTCCTTCTGAGGACACAAAGCTTGAAGATGGTGATATCCTGAGCATTGATTTTGGCGTTAAACTTGACGGCTATTGTGGAGACGCCGCTGTTACGATAGCTATTGGTGAGGTTTCTGAGTCCAAACGCCGACTTATGGACGTGACCAGACAGGTTCTCGACATAGCAGTAGCGACGGTTGCGCCGGCTGTTAAATGGAGCCAGGTAGCTGCGGAAATGCAGCATTACGCTGAGTCGGCCGGCTTTTCGGTAGTAAAGGACTTTGTTGGACACGGTATCGGCAGAAAAATGCACGAAGAGCCGAGACTACCAAACTTTGTCAGTGATGAGTTGCTTGCCAATGACATTGTGTTGGCCGAAGGAATGGTTTTGGCAGTTGAGCCCATGATTAATGCCGGCAATAGTGCCGTGAGGACGCTAAAAAATGGATGGACTGTAGTAACAAGAGACAATAAATGCTCTGCTCATTTTGAACATACAATTGTGATAGTGGAAAATGGTTGTGATGTGCTGACCAGGAAATTGTAAGTCGCGAAGCATGAGAAATGCCAAAAAAGGATACAATAAGATTACAGGCAAAAGTGATTGATGCCTTGCCGAATGCGATGTTTAGGGTGGAATTGGAGAACGGCCATAGGATTTTGGCACATGTTTCAGGCAAAATGCGCATGAATTTTATTCGAATTTTGGCAGGCGATACGGTTATAGTTGAAATGTCGCCATACGATTTGAATAGAGGACGAATAGTGCTCCGGAATTAGTTCTGGCTTGTACGCCGCGAGTTAAGGCCTGCCAGGGGTCGAGAACTAAAGTTGTGTTAACAGGTTGCAAAAATGAAAGTTAGAAGTTCAGTAAAACGTATATGTGAGAATTGTAAAATTGTGCGTCGCAAAGGAGTTGTGCGTGTGATTTGTACAAATCCGCGACACAAACAGCGACAGGGATGATTAGTAAATGAGAGTCAATAGATCGTGGTTGATGACTCAATAAGCAATTTGAAAAGGAGCTTATATGCCCCGTATAGTTGGTGTTGATATTCCCAATGAGAAATCTATATGGATTTCATTAACTTCTATCAATGGCGTAGGTAGATATACCTCGGAGCTGATTTTGAAAGAAGCCGGAATCGAAAAAAGCACAAAGGCCGGTAAGCTCAGCGAGGACGAACTTAGCAGGATAACACAGATTATCGACCGTAATTACATTGTGGGAGGACAGCTTCGAAGACAGGTTGCTCAAAATATCGCTCGATTACGTGATATAGCTTGTTATAGGGGCATTCGCCACAGAAGGGGTTTGCCTGTTCGGGGTCAGTGTACTCAAAGCAACGCACGCACTCGCAAAGGCCCGAGAAAGACAGTTGCAGGCAAGAAAGGCGTAAAGGAAAAACGCTAAGAGTTTAATTGATTTTGTTAAAATAAGTTGTGGGATGTTTAAAGAGACAATTGATTATTAAAGTTCGGAAATATTCAGTCTGAGAGATGTAATGGCAAAAAGTACAAAGCGAAAAATCAGAAGAAATGTTGTCAGGGCGGTTGCGCACATAAAAGCGACGTTTAACAACACCTTGATTACAATCACAGATTTAGATGGTAACACAATTTGCTCGGGTTCAGCGGGGTGTGTCGGCTTCAAAGGCTCTCGCAAAAGCACGCCTTTTGCGGCTCAACAAGCTGCGCAGCGTTGTGCCAATAACGCTATGCGTAATGGCGTGCGTGAGGTAGAGATTAGGGTTAAAGGGCCCGGCTCAGGGCGTGAATCTGCCATCTCCGCCCTGCAGCAGGCGGGATTACGCATTGCCTCGATAGAAGATGTTACACCCCTGCCGCATAATGGATGTAGACCACCGAAGCGAAGGCGTGTGTAAAAAGAAAAGGAACAAATACGAAATGGTGTTAGGATATTGCCAAAACTTTTTTGGAGATAAATAAAGAAGATGGGACGTTATCTGGGTTCATCTTGTAAACATTGTCGTCGTGAAGGAATGAAGTTGATGCTCAAGGGTATCAGATGCGAGACGGCTAAGTGTCCGGTTGAGAAAAAACAGCGTAATTTGGCGCCAGGTATGCATGGTTGGCGCAGAGGCAGGGCAAGCGAATACGCTGTTCGCCTACGTGAAAAGCAAAAGGTCAAGAGATACTATGGACTTCTGGATCGGCAGTTTATGAGGTATTTCCACAAAGCAGAGCGGATGAAAGGCAATACCGGAGAGACCCTGCTCCAATTATTGGAGAGGCGTTTGGACAATGTGGTATATAAGTTGAATTTTGTGCCGTCACGCAAGGCCGCAAGACAGCTGATTGCTCATGGCCATATTTGTCTGAACGGACGCAAAGTTAATATTAGTGATTATACTACAAAAATCGGGGACAAGGTGACGATCAAAGGTTCCGAAAAAAGCGTCAAAAAAGTAAAGCAGCAGCTGGAAAGTAACCCAAGTTTTGCCACACAAAGCTGGCTGCAGTTGGATCGTGAAAAACCGGAAGCTACCATTGTTGCGTTCCCCAGCAGAGAGGATGTTCAGATTCCTGTTGAAGAGCAGCTGGTTGTAGAGTTCTGTTCGAGATAGCTACAGGATAGTTTTAGGTTTTTAGAGTTGAGTTTTATTGGCTCAAAACTGAAAATTCAAAACTTATAACTTATGTAGGAGTTTTATATATGCGAGTTACATGGCGTGGTTTGGAGTTGCCGACTCGTGTTGAGCGAGACGCGACGGTATCGAACGATAAATATAGCCGTTTTTTTATCGAGCCATTCGAGCGTGGTTTCGGCACTACGATTGGTAACAGCCTGAGACGTGTGTTGCTCTCTTCTTTGGAAGGTAGTGCCGTAACATCCATCAAAATTGCAAATGTTGATCATGAATTTACCTCGATAAAGGGTGTGATGGAGGATACCACCGATATTGTTTTAAATGTCAAGAGTCTTGTCATTCGACTTCATGGTGATGGCCCCAAGATAATGACGGTCTCGGCAAAGAAGGCCGGAGTTATAACTGCAGCCGATATAGTTGCTGACCCGGCCATAGAAGTGGTAAGCAAAGATTCTGTATTAGCTACCTTGACTGAAGATGTGAATTTTGAAATGGAAATGGTGGTTGAAAATGGCCGTGGTTATGTGCCGGCTTCAGAACGAATTGCTGCTGCGGATAGATTCGACCAAGAAGTGGGGAGAATACTGCTTGATGCGGTATATTCCCCTGTCACAAGAGTTCGATACACAACCGAGGACACACGCGTAGGCCAGCGGACAAATTATGACAAGCTTATTATCGAGATTTGGACAAACGGAACAACTACGCCTGAAATGGCTTTGGTAGAAGCCTCAAAAATATTGCGCAAGCACATCAACCCATTCGTACAGTATTTCGAAGTTGGAGAAGAAACCGTTACTGCCGAGATTGCTGAAAAAGTGTTGGAAGAAGAAGCAATTGATGAGGAATTGGCAGAAAAACTAAAAATCCCCATTCAGGAGTTGGAACTGTCGGTGAGGGCAAGTAACTGTCTTGAATCAGTGAAAGTCGAAACGGTTGGCCAGTTAGTGACAATGACGGATGCTGATTTGCTGAAGATTCGCAGCTTTGGGAAAACTTCTCTTCGGGAAATCAAAAGGAAGCTTGCCGATATAGGTTTGTCTTTAGGCATGACAGACGTATAAATATTTGAATGTCCAGAGGAGTAAAATGTTTGAAATTTTTGAATTATTACCATATGAATGTGTTTCGAATTTCGTAATTTTTTATTCAGATTTATCCACTGTGTAATAAACGCTTATAAGAGGAGCTTAAGTATATGCGCCATAGAGTAGCAGGGCGAAAATTATCTCGAACAAGTCAGCACCGTCTGGCTATGCGACGGAATTTGGTTGCTTCGCTCATCCAGCACGAAACGGTTTCAACGACAATCGAAAAGGCCAAAGAGGTAAAAGCTTTTGCTGAAAAGTTGATTACACTGGCCAGGAAAGGCACATTGTCGGCCAGACGCAGGGCTATTACCTTACTTGGCGACCGCGACATCATAGATCATGAAGATGGCAAGGCCGTTAAGAAAGGCACGTTGATTGGGAAACTATTTAGTGAAATTGGCCCTCGATACCTTGACAGGCCGGGCGGTTATACAAGAATTATTCGTTTGTCCTTGAGAAGATTGGGCGATAATGGCCAGGTTGTCTTGCTGCAGCTCGTTGGCCCGGAGGAAACTTCGAAAAAAGAAACTAAAGCTGCTTCCAAAAACGTTCTCGTAAAAGGGCGAAGAAAACTGTTGAAGTTGAGGAGGAGGTTCAGACCCAGGTGATCACTGAAGCTGAAGAGACTACCGTGGCAGAAGGGACTGATGAAGTTGAAGGAACTACGGAAAACAGCGGTCGTCAAGATGAACCTGGCCAGTAACCTGTCTTTTAGAGGATAATCATAGAATGAATGTCAGTGATTGTGTCTTTTGTAAGATGGTAGCTGGGCAGATTCCGGTTACAAAAATTTACGAAGACGAAGTCGTTCTTTCTTTTTTGGATATTGGTCCTCTAAGTGATGGCCACACTTTGGTGATTCCCAAACAGCACTTTGAAAGGTTACACGATTGTCCGCCTGAAATTTTAAGCCATGTTGGTTCTTGTCTTGGCAAAATTGCCAAAGCTGTATCAGCTGCGATGAATTCTGACGGCTATAATGTGTTGTGCAATAATGGCAGGGCGGCAGGCCAGTTCGTTGAGCATTTGCATTTTCATATAATCCCTCGCAATACTGGCGACGGGGTCTTTGACCGTTGGCCTGCTTATAAGTACCTGGAGGGGATAATCGAAAAAATCGCAGATAAGATTCATGAAAATTTATAATTTTGCCTCTTGATAAAAAACAATCTTTATGTTATCCTGATTTTAATACGGTATAAGCTACATGAGACATGGAATACGAAGAATGGCCGCGGGGTAGAGCAGTCTGGTAGCTCGTCGGGCCCATAACCCGGAGGTCGCAGGTTCGAATCCTGCCCCCGCTATTGCTTGTAAATAAAGGACTTGCGTTAAATTGTGAGTCCTTTTTGTATTGCCAAAAACGGCAAATTGTACATCACTTGTTATATATCATTTTTTTTGAGCCTTTTATCCAACTGTTTTACAGTCTCAAAAAACATCAGGTTTTAAAAAAAAATTGTTGTATTTTATCCTAACTGTTGATAAGCTAAGAGTTTAACCACATGGTATTAGGAGGATACAAATATTATGAATACATCAAGAAGATTGTTTAGTTTCTTAGTTATTAGTTATGTAATACTAATATTTGCCGTACCGTCACCTGCAGGCTCAGATGCCGGGATCGCCGCAATTACCATTCCAAGTGCCGATGTAACCTTATCTTTTATTCAGGCGGGCAGAATTGCAAAGGTATTTGTCAAAGAAGGAGATCCGGTAAAAGCAGAAGAATTGCTTATCCAGCAGGACGATGCTGCTGAGCAGGCCCAATTATTACAAATCAAGGCAGAGAGTGAAGACACAACACAAATAGAAGCTGCACAGGCGAGTCTCGATCAAAAAAGGATTGACCTTAAAAAACTGGAGTGGGCAGCAGGGCGGGGTTCAGCTACGGCATTGGAGGTTGAACATGCAAAGTTAGAAGTTAAGATGGCCGAGTTGTCGTTGAAAGTTGCTCAGTTCGAACACGAACAGAATAAAAGGAAATACAAAGTGTCGCAAATACGCGTTGAAAATATGAGCCTGAAAAGCCCAATCGAAGGAAGAGTCGAAAAAGTTGAAATTGAGGTTGGCGAATCTGTTAACGGCCTGGCTGATGTAGTTCGGATTGTCAATACCGACCAACTTTTGATTGATGTTCCCGTACCATTAGCAAAAGGTAGAACTCTCAGGCTCGGACAAACTGCAAAAGTTTTGTTTCCGGATGCTGAAAAGACGCCTGTGGAAGGAAAGATCATTTATGTTTCAATGGTCGCCGATGCAGCCAGTGCCACATTGAGAGTTCGCATAGAAGTTCCCAACAAGTTAAAGCGCCCGGCGGGTGAACATATCCGTGTTGTATTTTAGACTTTAGGAAAATAGTATGACGGCAAACAGCAAAAATTTGAGTAGAAAACCATTGAGCGCCGAGGATTCAAAGAACAAGAATTTTATCACTCTCACTATGACCAATCTAATTAAGCTGAACATTTTGTTAGCTCTTGTTTTATTGTTCCAAATGTCCGGCTGTGTTTCTGAAGAAGTAGACGAGCAAGATGTCATTACTTTTTACCAGCAAGAAGTTGTTGACAAAGGTCCTCAGCATCGCGACAGCAATGAGGGTTTGGATTCTCTTCGTCCGACTCCTGAGCCAAATTTATATGCACTGGAAGTTACTAAAGACAAAACAACCGGCAGAAATATTATCGAGCTTAGCCTCGATGATGCTGTAAAGAGAGCACTTATCAGCAGTCCGGAGATTAGCGTGGTAAGTTACGACCCTTCAATTGCCAAGGAAGATATAATCAAAGCGGTTTCTGTTTTTGATGTTTCCCTTTTTGGACGGGCAAACTATGAGAAACAAGACGACCCTACAGACAGTATCTTCCTTGGAGGTCAGGCTACATCGCGAGTATTGGAGACAGGTCTCAAACAAAAGGGGATTACTGGTGCAGAGTGGTCTTTAGCTTATGCCTTAACACGTAACTGGGACGATTTGAATACCAGAACTCTTTCCACCAGATACGAACCGATGCTGTCTTTTCAAATAAAACAACCGTTGTTACGCGATGCGTGGCAGGAAGTTAATCTTGCCGGCATAAACATATCCAAACTAAACTACAGGGTTGCTCTCGCCGCTTTCCGCCAGAAAACAGAAGAAGTTTCGGTGGATGTCATCTCTTTATACTGGATGCTTCTACAGGCTCGGCGTGACCTTGAAATTCAGCAATGGTTGATGAACAAGACGCTTGAAACATTAAGAAAAGTGGAAGACCGCAGGGATATCGATGCTACCACCGTACAGATTAAGCAAGCTGAAGCAGCCCTAAAGTCGCGCGAGGCGATATTGTTTCAAGTTGAAAAAAGGGTCGTCGATGTACAGGATGCGTTGGTTCGATTGCTCTCCGACCACCAGTTGAATTTACTCAACGACTTTGAGATTGTCCCCACCACTGTTCCTAATATGACGGAAAGAAAATTTGAACAATCAGAAACATTGGAACTGGCGCTGGCAAACAACTCCGTAATTCAACAGGCACGGCTCGGAGTTGAAGTGGCCCAGATTAATGTTGATGTTGCAAAAAAGCAGAAAATGCCCCGGCTTGATCTGGTTGCGTCCACAAGAATGCAAGGTTTGTCCCGTACTCAGGGAGATGCACAGGATATACTTAATGACGCCGACTATGTCAGCTATGCTCTTGGCATAACCGCTGAGATTCCACTTGGTAATCGCCAACGTGAGGCTGAATTTCGTAAACGAAGATTTGAACACCGCAGGGCAATTTCAATGTTGCAGAATATCTCAGACCAGCTGGCAGTACAAGTCAAAGAAAGGATCAGGCTCGTCGAGACATCTTATGAGGAAATACCAGTCCAAAAGGATGCTGTTAAGGCGGCAGAGATACATTTACAGGCACTTGAAGACACAGAGGTGATAAGAGACAAATTAACTCCCGAATTCCTCCTGGTCAAACTTCAAGCTCAGGAAATTTTAGCAAATTCCCAGCGGGCTGAAATAAAAGCCATCACCGATTATAGCACTTCACTGGTAAGATTGGCCCAGGCTACAGGTACTGTATTGGATATGCGATATATTCGGCAAGCAATGCCGAAAGAGGAGGGTGAGCACTACCGACTCAAGAATGAAAACATGAAGTACCTTCTATTGAACAAGGTAATCGCAGTGCAGCAGATGATTGACGAAGGTCTGTACGAGGATGCACTGAGTATGCTTAAAAATGACATTCTACAAAAGACAAATGGTTGTGCCGAGACGGGCCAGCCCGACAAAAACGACTGGATAGTAACCTGTGAAGGACAGAACGAGTTCTATCCCATTGTTGTAGAAACTATCGAGCGTGTGAATAGCTTTATTGAGAAATGGCCAGATAAGGATAGCTCCGCAGAATCACAGCAATAACTGATAGGCGTCCGCTCAAGTTCAGGGTTACCGCCGGAATCAAATCGTGGAGATAGTGACACGTAGAAGGATTTTATTCGCCGCCTGTAAAACCGAGCTGTTCATCAAGCCAGTGGTCTGTTCTTAAAACAGATTTTCGCTGGCGCAGTGCCAGTCTCTCAGCTCTTGTCTGTGCCAGACGAAACACACCACGAACCAGCGATGAGGATATGTCATTCTTTGTATTAGAGTATCTTTTTTTTAAGTAGGCTATAGAATTCTTGGCATAACGCAATACAATTTCATCGTTGAGGCTGAATATCCCTTGAGCGGTTCCAGGATCGCCCTGTCGGGCGCATCGTCCATATAATTGTCTGTCTATCCTGGCTGATTCGTTAGGTTCAGCGGCGATGACATGCAAACCACCTAACTTTGCTACTCCTCGCCCAAGCTTAATATCAGTGCCGCGTCCTGCCATATTTGTCGCAACAGTAATTTTGCCACGTTGCCCCGCCTGTGCGACGATTTGTGCTTCCTGTTTATGATAAACAGCGTTAAGCACCTGATGATCCAATGTTTGGACTTTAAGCAGTTCACTAAGTTGTTCGCTGGCTCGAACACTGCGTGTTCCTACCAGAATCGGCCTGCCTGTATTGTGAATCTGACTAATCTCCTGCACTATCCTTGCCCATTTGGCAGTTTCTGTCGTCAATACTACTGTGGGCAAATTTTTCCTTGCACAAGGACGGTTTGTCGGAATTGATACCACAGGCAAATGATAAATTTGCCAAAACTCGCTACTTGCCTCAGATGCAGTTCCTGTCATCCCGGACAGCTTAATATACATCCGAAAAAAACGCTGAAAACTTATGCGGGTATAAGTGTCTTTCGGTGGATTTATTTCGACCATTTCCTTGGCTTCAATGGCCTGATGCAAGCCATCACGCCATGTGCGGTCCGGCATCATACGACCGGTAAACTCATCGACAATAACGACTTTATTGTTATCGATGACATAATGCTTGTCACACAGATATAGCTCTTTTGCTGTCAAAGCCTGGTTTATCAATTCCAGACGGCGACGGTTTCCCTTCCAAAAGCCCCCTATATGTTCAGTTAATTCTATTAAAGTAGTTTCACCTTGAGCGGTCAACTCAACCTCTCTATATCGAAGATTAACCCGGTAGTCTACTTCAGGTTTCAACTGACTTGCGATATCTGCTGCTTGCCGAAAGGACTCTATCTGTTCGGGATTGGGAGCCTGTCCGGAGATGATAAGCGGTGTAACCGCCTCGTCAACGAGAATCGAATCAGCCTCATCCACAACAGCACAATTCAATCCTCTCTGAACCAGTCTGTCTGTTGTTTTGCTGCCGGTGGTTATTTTACCAAGCAGCGAGGAACACAATCCTTTTGAATTGCCCAATACAAGACGATCACGTAGAAAATCAGCGGTAACTTCCTTGTTTGTACAGTAGGTAATATCAGCTAAATAAGCTTTTCTACGTTCTTCAGGAGGCATTTGCTGTTCTATAAATGCAACTGTTAATCCACAAAAACGGTAGATTCGTCCCATCCACTCGGCATCTCGCCTTGCCAGATAGTCATTGACGGTAATAACGTGACAACCGTGTCCTCGCCAACCAGCAATTGTTACAGGCATTGTTGCGGTGAGCGTCTTGCCCTCACCGGTAGCCATTTCTGTAACACATCCGGCATTTAGGGCCAAAGCCCCGGCAATCTGAACATGGAAGGGTTTCTCTCCAATCTGTCGAAAAGCTACTTCTCTGACCAGTGCAAAAGCACGTTCAAGGTCTAAAGGAGTGTCGCGATTACAGCGGAAAATTTCACGCAGGTCAGCAGCAATCTGATGAAGTTTTACATTTGCAAGTTCAGAAAACTGTTTCTCAATGGCCAGTATTCTTTCTGCCTGCCTGAGAAACCTTTTTCGCCGTGGAACAAATCTGTTAGCTAATCCCACACCGGCATCCCAGGTTGCGTCAAGTCCTTTCGGTACAGGTACAAGGGACATTCGTTGTTCAAGCATTCGCCATGTTTGGCTCGGCATCGCGGTCATTTCAAATATGAAACCTCCGCTGAAATAACTGTCTCAGAGACAGCCACCATTGGAATACAAGCGGCTTCGAGCGTAATTGAATTCTTGCTACTATGCGTTGACCGGTAAGCAAACGAATTGATGCATCAGGATCCGGTCTTATTCGAATCTCAAAAAACTTCTCAGCCGTCTTTATGCCGCGAGGATCCTGTGATAGTGTGGGCATAGAGCCACCAACGTTATATCCTAATGCTTGAGATGGCAAGACCTCCTGACCGGCAGGGAAGATTTTTTCTATCTGACCGGTAAGCTTCACATCAGGTCGCCCTTTGACTCGAATTTCCAGTTGCGTATGGGCCTGTTCCACTAATATCGCATTAAGTGACTGTCCGGCAGTAGCCCGGATAAGCACATCATCCAGGTTTGCAACGAAGCCGATTTGCGCACCACGAGGCAGATAAGCACCTTTTATTTTACCAATATCAGGTGAAATCCATGTTCCTGACAGTGGAGGTTGCAAATGTAATGACGATATTTCGAGCTCAACTCTGGCTATTTTTTCATTCAGGGCCTCGATTTGTTCGGCCAGTATTTGGGCGGCAGCTACTTCCCGCGTGGTTGCAATACGCTGCTTTGCATCAAGAGCGACAAGCTCAGCCTGTAGACCCTTCTTCTCGGCTTCCAGTTTAGGATTAATGGCCTTAATAAGGGAATTACTGTCTGGGGTAACGGTTTGACCTGAAGGCAAAAAGTCGGTAATAAAGCCATCGCTTTTGGCATGGACAATAGCCAGGTTAACTGGTTCAACAATCCCTTCAACGCGGCAATAATCCGGAAACCGAAAGATGCCTGTAAAAATTGTTAACAAGGCCAAAATACCAACGGTTGAACTCACGGCGCGTGCACGAGTTCTGGCTAATTCCCCGTTTGTAGCCAGGTAATGTATGAATTTGCCAAGCGGAACTAATACCCAGGCAATAATTGCCGAGAGCGCAAAAAATGGTACGAGAATAAATAATTCTTCAGGTAATCGGTTATTTAAAAACAGCAAAATCCGTATGCAGATATAAATGCGGTAGGCCGTCGAAGCAATACCGTAGAATATAAACCAAGCCTTCTCTCCGGAAGTATAGGCAGGATTGTGTGCCGCCCTGATTTTCCAGCAGTATTTTTTGATGAGGAAGTAAATATAGTTTCGGGAACGCTGGCTGAGATTTGGTATCTCCACCAAGTCTGAAAGAACATAATAGGCGTCGAATCTTAGAAGAGGGTTCCCGTTAAAGAGAAGGGTTGAGATACTCGCTATGAATATGATATTATATGCAATTATATGCAATGTCCCTGTAGATGTATTGGCCCAAACAACAACTGCTATAGATGCTGCAAAAAGCTCAATCATAACGCCGGACATACCGACAATTGCCCTGTGCCATTTTTTGCGGAAAGACCAGGCGCTTGAAGCATCAAGATAGGGCAGCGGCACAAAAACCAAAAACATAACACCCATAACGTGAACCTGTCCCCCGGAACCGTTAATCTGACCGAACTTCTTGCACGCAAAAGCATGGGCAAACTCATGAAAAACTTTGATTACTATCATACTCAGATACAAAAGGAACAGATTGCCAGGTGCCAGAACATCAGAACTTTGATAAATCAGTTCTCCCAAATTACCGATAACAAAATACATACCGATAACTACGGTTGTTAACCATAATAGCAAACCAATTGGACTGAAAACTTTGCCAATTATACTGACCCATTGTTCCAGAAAGTGATCAGGATCGAGTAATGGAATCCTTATAAAAAGCAGATTTGTAAGAAATCCCTGAATCTGACGTCTAATTCGTGTTTTATAACGATTGAACAGGCTGGCGGTGTCAGGGGCGAGATCCGCATACAAAAGATTTGAGCAGTACAACTGACCGAGAAGCTGTATTACCTCCACCTGTGTTGGTGCTCTGTCTTCAAGTTGCTCGTTGCATATTTGCCAGACCTCGGCAACTGTACGTTTGCCGTTGAGCATGGCTATAAAGTAATAGCCATCGCTGCTCAAGCGGGAAAATTTGTTGTTGGAAGGATTCTCAAGAACATACCACATTTGTCCCCGGAAATGCTGTCTGTAAATGTGCACGCTTGATAATAATCTTGGGCGCAGATTGGAAACTCGATACCAGGCTTCGTGAAAAGTTGGACGTTCGATTGCCATAGAATACCAGAGAACTTAAAGCCATAATTTCATTCGTATCCAGTTGGTAATCTTACGTGTCCATATCCAAATATAGCGACGTTTACCGACTGATACCTTGGCCACTCCTTCCATGCCGGGGCGCATCCAGGGATATGTTTCTAATAAACGAACACGAACCTTAAAAACATTCCGCTGGTTTACTACTTCGGCCATAGGATTAATCCGCTCAACGATAAAGTTTATTGGTTGGCTGGGATAAGATGCTGTGGCCAGTTTTCCTTTTTGTCCAACCTGAATGTAGAAAATCAAATCTTCGGAAAACATGAGTTGCGCACGTAAAAATTCAAGCGGACAAACTTCAAAAAGAACATCGCCTGCTTTGACAGGTACACCTATTTGGTGTTTCAGGTCACCTTTCACAACAATACCACCAATTGGCGAAATAAGATTTGCTTGGCCAATTTGGTAATTGAGTAAATCAATCTGAGCTTGTGCTTTGTCAGCGTTTGCTTGAGCAATCTGAGCTTGTGCAGTTTCATTATCACGCATTGCGGCTGAAGTCTGTTTTAAATAACCGGCCTCTTCGGCCTTAGCAGCTGCTAACTGGAGTTTTAATTCGGCTGTATCAAGAGTAGCGAGTGTTGAATTATTCCCCTCAACTTTTTCACCAATCTCAACTTCAACACTTTTGAGGTACCCATTGAAGGGAGCTGGGACTACCTGCTGATGTGTTGCTTCCAGTACGAACGGCGCCTTAGGCCGAAACTGTCCCTTGCCAAATACTAAGAATAGAAGTGCAGCAAAGCCTAGGATTGTCAGAAGCTTTGCCCAAGTATGTTTTGGTCCCAAAAATTCGGCTATGAAATTACGGATTCTGGTAGCAATTGTTACCCCAATCCAGCGATTGTATTCATACAGATTGTTTAATCTGGCAGTGCATAATTCACAGGTCAATCGAATTGTCTCGATTTCGTCATGACTGAAGGCTTTATCTATGTGACGTTCGAGAGTCAGGACTGCAATGACCTCCCCGTTCCGGCGTAAAGGCAAACTAAGGATTGTTAGTGGACCGTATCGTTTTGATAATTCATCTGCCGCGCGATTGATATATGTCGCATCATCAGATGCAGGCCTCAGAATCTCGATATCCTGATCCAGACATTCCTCCATTGCAGATTCTATATCCTGAACAAGTTTCATTTTTCGGCTGAAATCTTCGGTATGACTCATCGCTTTGAGCTGAACATACCTGCCGTGTAGAAAACCCACACTCACTCGCTCACACAGCCATTGAGACGCAACTTCATTGCAGAAGACCATAGATGCGCTTGTAAATTTATCCTGCTGGTTAAGAGCTGAAAGTATTTCCATTGCTTGCCGGAGCCGTTTTAAATCTCCTTCTTGAGTTTGTTGAGACAGCCTCATCTCCGAGTTGCTCAAAAGTTTGGTTGACAATTCAAGTCTCTGACGGCTTTTTTCAAGGTCAGCTTTATCTGTGGTTTCAATCAAAAATGCTGCTACAGTTTGACTCATATCTACAGTCTTGAACGGAAGCATCATAACGTAGCGTTTGGCAGGTTGGCTATAGAATTGATTCGGCCCATCCAAAGGTTCGACAGCAACAGTATCGGACGACATTACCTTGTTGGCTGCTTTAGCCGATTGGACCAGCCATTCCGGGGCAGAAGCTGCTTTTTCCAACTGCGGATATATAGCAAGAACATCAACACCCCTCTTTTGATTAATGTGTAAGATAGCCCCTCCGTTAGCCTGTGCCATAAAACAATGCACAGCCAGAAGATTTGTCAGAAACTGCCCCGGGCTTCCATCAAACTTCTCAAGCTGTTCGATTAGCTCGGCTGCAGTTTTATTGTCGGAGCTTTGAAATTGATTGTTTTTTGAATGGTCCACTGTCATTTGTCGCTACTCTGTCTGACTGGAACATTGCTTGCCAGGTTAGACTCAATTTCTCCAAATTTCTTTTCAAATCTCCGGATAATGTAACCAAGGGCTGCGTACTTAGCGCAAAACTGAACTCATACTACACCACATCGATATTATCCATAGTAACAAGCAGGTTATCGGTAAGGTCAAAACTCGAATTAAATCCGATTGTTCAAAAAGTTGCAGCCATCATAAGTAACTACCAAATATAAGATTATAACAAACAGTGTTGTTCTTGGCAATCGTTTTTTTCTTGACTTACCAGCTTGCCGGCAATGGATAGAGGGCATCCCGGAAATAGTTATGAGATGAAGAACGGATCGCCGCCTAATCATCATTATGTTGTGGTTTGCTCTAAGCCATCTATTCAGTACCTTGGAGCCAGTGTTTTCCAAAAATCGCCAAGTCTATTATGTCTACCGTACCCAGTTTATCGAAATCGGTTTGGTCACACCAGTTATTCCTGTAATTACAGCCGGTATCCATCCAGTGAGAAGCAAATGTTGCGAAATCAAAGAGATTCACTTGACGATTAGCGTCAAAGTCACCGGGAATGAGATGGACGATTGCCACATTGTGATTATATCCGGCAGCGATTGCCAGAACATTTGTACCGGCAGGAACATCACATTGACCGTCTTTGTTACGACCCCAGGCAACGAGTGAGCCATCTGACTTCAGGGCCACACTATGCCAGCCGCCCGCAGTTACGGCCACAACAGAATCGGTGCCCGGGGGGATGTCGCACTGACCGGCAATATTAGAGCCCCAGGCCACGAGAGAGCAGTCTGACTTAATAGCGAGGTTGTGATTATCGCCCGCAGCGATGGACACGAAATCCGTACCACCGGGAACATCGAACTGACCGTAAGTGTTACGTCCCCAGGCCTCGATCGAACCGTTTAATTTCAAAGCCAAACTGTGCTCGTAACCCGCAGAAATGGCTGAAAAATCTGTTCCTCCAGGGACATTACACTGATTGTAATCGTTTCGACCCCAGGCCACGAGCGAACCGTCTTCCTTCAGGGCCAGACTGTGCTCATACCCTGCATCAATAGCTACAAAATTCGTATCTTCAGGAACACTACACTGACCATAATCGTTATTGCCCCAGGCCATGAGCGAACCGTTTTCCTTCAATGCCACGCTGTGCCATCCCCCGGCAGTAATAGCTATAAAGTCTTTACCAACAGGAACATCGCATTGACCACAATTGTTACGGCCCCAGGCCACGAGTGAGCCATCGGATGTTATAGCTTGGCCGTGATAATCTCCTGCAGCGATAGACTCAAAGTTACTGTCGCTGGGAACATTACACTGCCCGAAATAAGAATAGCCCCACGCTACAACGGTACCATCTGTTTTTATGGCCAGATTGTGCCACTGCCCGGCTGTTACAGCAACAAAATCGTTGCCATCTGGGACCTCGCATTGCCCGTAATTGTTTCGTCCCCAGGCAGTAATCGAACCGTCGGATTTAAGGGCTATGCTGTGCTCATATCCCGCCGCGATAGCCTTAAAATCGTTTCCATCCGGCACATCACACTGATTATGGTCATTGTATCCCCAGGCAATTAGGGAACCATCAGACTTGATAGCCATATTGTGATAGGTGCCTGCAGCGATAAGCTTATAATCAATGCCTTCTGGTACGTCGCACTGACCATGGTTGTTATTACCCCAGGCCTGCAGTGAGCCATTCGTTTTTAAAGCCAGATTATGACTTGCGCCTGCAGCGATGGCGGTAAAATCCGTCCCGACGGGCACATCGTTTTGATCATGGTTGTCTCGGCCCCAAGCTGTGACGGAACCATCTGATTTTAAGGCCAGGCTGTGCCACCACCCGGCTGCGATAGCAGTAAAATCAGTGCCTGAAGGAACATCACACTGACCATAGGCATTATAGCCACAGGCATCGAGTGAGCCGTCCGACATCAACGCGACACTATGCCACCCACCCGCCGCAAAAGCTTCAAAAGCTGTGCCGTCTGGAACATCACACTGACCATCGTCATTATTGCCCCAGGCTACAAGCGAGCCGTCCGACCTAAGTGCTAAACTGTGGGAGTAACCAGCAGCAATGTTGGCATAATCATTGCCGATGGGAACCTTGCCCTGGCCCCAGGCAGTGAGAGATGCCGCATTCACAACGCTCGTAACTGCTGAAACAATAAAAGTTATCGGCAAAATGAGACCAATTATACTCAGATTCCTCATCGACCTTCCTCAGTTAAGAAACGTGTTTTCAAAGATACGTCAGAATTCAGTCCTAAAACGCTCAGAACAGTCGCTTAGAATTGATGCTGGAACAACAATGAGATCTGAAAATAGAAAACAGTTTCACGGATTAGTCTTTTCATCCTTATCACTCCGGATTACGTAGCAAAAGGGCCAATGGAGGCCCTAATGCGTTTTTGGATAGAAAAATTATACCATTTTCATTTAGATAATACAAGCTAAAAGTCTCCGAACGCCTCCTAATTATCCTTATTCTGAATGTTTTCGAATTTATTTGTTGCGAAAATATCTGAGACATTCACAGCACAAAATGTGCCCGGAATCTATCGGAATCTATTGTTTTGGCTTCATTTCCGTAGGTTTCATCGCCATATCCTTCACAAATTTCAATTTTCGTTTTTGTTTTTCTTAAATGATCTATTGAGTTTACATACTGCTAAAGCGGTATCATCCATTATCTCAATGTTTTGTATGCAATCACGATTAGTCCAGGCATACTATAACTGTAGTATTGATATTTTTGTGACCTTATCCTTTGATTTGTTAGTGGGTATTAAATTACAGAAATGAATATATATATTAAGAACATGAATATTATTGTTTAGAGACAGATTTCAAGCAGGCCGAATAAAGGAAACTCTCCTGAATGAATGGCAGCGGAAAAAATTTTTTAATTTTTTATTTTTTTCACTTGACAAAAAGTTAACACATAAAATATTATATCCTCTATAAAAAGATTGTGCACTGTGGTAGGTGGTGTTTATTAGCTGCATAAGGTTATTTAAAAGCCTTTTTACCCCGTGCAATTCGGTTGAGTAATTTGTGAGGAGCGACAAAGTTGGGGTTTTTTAAACGCATCAAGGAACGGAAAACCTCTCGGAAAGCAATTTCTGATGC
>Ga0224495_10000324_pt1 | contig 38444 bp, 34 predicted proteins | sample SF_Jul11_sed_USG_FD_168128 | JGI IMG/M metagenome (GOLD analysis project Ga0224495, IMG submission 168128) | Sediment microbial communities from San Francisco Bay, California, United States - SF_Jul11_sed_USGS_4_1 | ecosystem: Environmental > Aquatic > Marine > Sediment | place: USA: California... | reverse complement strand
CCAGACGCTGTATCAAACGAAAAAGCAAACGCAGAGAGCTTGCTCGGTTTTATCATTACAAGCGACATAAGCTATTGGCTCCACTAAGGGTTAAAGAACGAAAATGAAATTGGACAGTAAAAGTAGTACGAAAAGCACGAAAAAATACATTAACGCAAGCGGCGCGAGAGTCGCGAAAGATAGGGATTTTGAGCTTTCAAACCGCGAATGATCACTAATAACACGAATTCTAACTCTGGAAGAAATCGCCGCAACCTGCGGCTGCTCAGTTCCTCCAAAACGGCCGAGGTACTCGACGCGAGCGTCTGTGCCCTCATCCATTTTTGATCAACCCGGCTGGCTCCGGGGCGATTTGGGGTGCAGGAAGTCAAGGGCACAAGTATATAGGGATATAGGGATATAGGGATATAGGGATATAGGGATATAGGGATGCAGGGATGCAGGTATGCAGGTACACGGGTATACAGGGAGATAGAGAGGAAGTCAGCGGTCAGATATCAGTGAACAGTTATCAGTGAACAGTGAGCAGCGGGTGACGCTATATTTTTACATTGAGGAATGGTTTTACAAGGAACGCTATGAGCATCGAGATGACGAACAACGTAACGATCCAGATATCGGTGCCGGTGAACTTGGCTCGTCGGTCGGGATAACCAATCCGAATCGACTGGACAGACGAGGATTCATCAAACGGTTTTTCGGCCGGATGCAGGACTAAATCCATTATGCTCAGTCCGGGGCGGGTCATACTGACCGGCATCAGTCCATCGCCGACGGCCAATTCTTTGCGGACCTGCTCGCCGGCGACCTGAAAAATCAGGGTGTGCTCGCCGTTTTCTCTGGCCTGGATCTGCCAATAAATCTGCCGCTTGGACGGCACACGAATAGGCCCAACCACCACCCTGGCCGCTCCAGACGGTAAAAGCGATACTGACGGCAAGGGATTTGTCCCGGAATCGGCCAACTGCATTGTGACCACCGCCTGCTCATCGACCTCCAGCGGACGTGACTGGTACCACAGACCCAGCTGACCCAGCAGCAGGGAGAACGGGATGATCATCACCAGCATCGGCTGAAGGGAAAAAACCAGCAGCAGAAACGCATTCAGCAAAATCTTCGCCTGCGACTTGAGCACCACAGGGATATTGTCCTTGAACAGCTTCATCGCCAGCAGGTTGGCCTTGATCGCATCGCGCACCCGGCCGATGGCGGCCTGATTGGAGGTGTATTTGAACAGGATCAACATCAGCACGCCCAGAACGGCTGAAACAAGCGTCAGCGACAGCCATGCGGGCAACACCGTCATCGGCTTGTTCAGCAATCCAAACAGACCGTTACCAACGGCATTGAGCCAGCTAATCAGGCGGGCAAGCATCCCCATTATTCGATGTACCCCAGTCCGCGCAGACGCTCTTCGACGGCCTTGTCGTCGTCCGGGGCCTCGATCTGTTCCAATTCCTTTTCGATCATGTGGGTCACAAACTCCTCGACGCTGCTGTAACCGGCAACCTCAGTAACGCTTTTAAGCCGGTCGTAGAGGTTACTGTCAATTTTGATCTTGGGCATAATTTAGTCCTTAGTTATTTAGTTCGTAGTTCGTAGTTCGTAGTTCGTAGTTCGTAGTTCGTAGCTTTTAGCTTTTAGCGGTTAGCAATCAGTAATCAGTAATCAGATATCAGCTTCTGTCGCCCCTTCGGGGCTTAAAAAAAGACGGGGCCCTTCTCACCGGGGGTTTCCGCCGTCGCTCTGCGAGCTATGGCGGGACAAGCACACACCCCGGCTACCATACTATGACCCCTTCGGGGTCTGGCATGAATCGTTTTTTTAAAGAGCACTTTTTACAACTAAAAGATATTTTTGCCGGTCATGGTTTCGGGTTTATCCAGGCCAAACTGAGCAAGAATGGTCGGGGCCAGGTCAATCAGGGCCGGATCTTCTTTGGCGATCGGTTTATTGGAAAACAGAATGCCGGGGACCTCGGTGGAATCACCGCAGTGGTCGGCGCCCCAGGCCGAATCGTTGTCCGAAAAGACCGTTTTGTCCATGTCGCCCAGACACGTCGTCCATGCCCCGCGATACCCCCTTTTGTACCCAATGATCAGATCGGGTGCCATCGCGGTATGAGGCCCCTTGTAGGTCTTGTCGGATCGCCGTACTTTTTTAATGACGACGCTGCCGTCACCATCACGAACGGCCTCGAGTTTCTCGACCAGCTCGTCCATTAAGGCATCCTTTTCTTCGGGGGCGACAATGCCGTATTTCTCGCGGCCCTGGAGGTTCAGATACAGACCGTTAATGCCCAATCCATAGGCCCGGGTCTGGCTCCAATCGACATCGGTCATAATCGACGTTGCATCGGCGGGGCCGAGGTAGCCGTTGTCGCGCAGCCAGGTATTGAGGTTAAACTGCCGCCTGAAATTGGCGAACCCGTGGTCGCTCATCACAAGAATGCGGGCCGTATCACCGTAGTCCTTAATCATGTTGCTCACAATGCCGTCGGCGGTGCGATAAATATCCTTAATATGCTCAAAATACTGCTGTGCCTGTTCCTTCGGACGGGCGGGATGGTCCTGGTCGGAATCCCACCAGAACATATGCGACTGCAGATCGGTTGAAGAAAAATAGAAAAACAGCAGGCCGTCGTCATAATTTTCAAGGGCATCATTGAGCAGGTTCATCCGCTCGTCCAGCACGATCTGTGCCTGTGCAGCGAACTCGGCCTCATTGAATACCTTGTTCGACAGGGCCTTGTGGTCCTCCTGAAAGCCGGTGGTATAGAACAGGCCCAACCGGGACGCGAGTTCTTTTGAAAAATCTTCCGGCTCGGTGATCGGCGTCGCGGGATTGGAGGGGTCCACATTGATCGGGGTGACATACAATCGGAAATTCGGGGCCACCTCCTGCAGGTAAAATCGGCAGATGCCCGACAGGTGCTTATCCGGACCGGGCATGGACAAGGGAAAATCGATCTGAAGCCACGGACTCCAGTCGCCCTCTTTGAGCAGCACAGTATGCTCCTGCAGTTCGATCACGGCCGCCTTGGCATCCAGATCCCGGTGGACCTGAAAGTCAATCGTAATGGGAACGGGTTCTTTGAGGAAACTGTCCATCGGACCGATGAGTTTGGCCGGAGCCGTTTCGTTCTCAAAAAAGAGCATCGACCGCATCCCGCCGGGTTCCTCTTTGGTTCGGACAGGGCCGTCTTCAGCGTAGTGCTGGTAGGTCCCGTATGTCCCCAACAGATCCGGAGTGCCCATGCCCGACAGACAGCGGTGATGGCCGTGCTGGGATTTGCTGGGCGGATAGTTGGAGGGCAGGTCATAAAACGCTGACGGAATGCCAGCGGCATCCAGGTAGTTCCAGAATGGGGTGCCCTCACGGCGCAGTAATGTCTGTGTGGGTGAATGATTGAACGGCCAGAAGTTGAGCTGGATCTGATGTTCTCCAAATCCAATAGAACCCTCACCCTCAACTGTTTCAGCGGCCGAAAAAAACGGGGCACACTGCCTGGCCGGGTCGCGATGGATAAAATCGAAGATACCGTGCGTGCCGGGTCCGGCACCGTTGATAAAATTGGCCCAGGCCACCGGGCTTTGCGGCGGATTGCTGGTTCCAAGCCGTCGGTAGCCATTGCTTTTTCGAAGAGACGCAAATGTCGGCAACTGGCCGGTATCCATCATTTTCTCTGTCAAAAACGGGTCCATGCCGTCAAAACCGATCACGATCACCTTGGGATGCCTGGCCGATGGTTTCGAGCCTGCGAAAACAGACTCCGGAACCGAACACAATCCTGCACTCACCCCGGCCAGTGTTAAACCGGCGCCCTGAATAAAAGACCTGCGCGGAATCTGATTTTTTTTGTCTTTATTCATAAATCATTCTTTGTTTTTTTATTTCGCCCTTTCGGGGCTTTTATCCTGTTGGACAATTTGTTTTCCCAGGGCGTTGCCCTGGGCTATATTACCTCGACCTTTCAGGCCGTGATTTCATCTGCTTATCATTCCGGGTTTTCCCAGGGCGTTGCCCTGGGCTATATTACCTCGGCCTTTCAGGCCGTCATTTCACCTGCTTGTCATTCCGGGTGAACGCTTACCTACGAACTCATAACTTCCAATGGCTTGCCATCCATATAACCGGGCACATTTACACCGAATAAATCCAGCACCGTCGGACCGAGATCCATCAGACGCGGGTTTTCGGCTTCAATTTTGCGGTTGCTGAACAAAACCCCCGGAACGAACGAGGCGTCGATACAATGATCACCGCTCCAGGCCTTGGTATTTTTATGAAAAACGCTCTCGGTTACCTGGCCGACAGCGGTCTCCCATGATGCCCGGTAGCCGGGATAATAGCCGGCTAAAAGGTCCGGGGCGTTCTGTTTATAGGGTCCATTATACAATTTGAGTGCATTGTATACGCTCTTGATGGCCGGTGTGTTCTGTTGGGTATCATGAGCAAGGCCCGACAGCTTCTCAGCGATCTCGGTGCGGAGCCGGTCGGCCTCATCGCCGGGGTCGACGATCCCCTGCGATTCTCGCCCCTTTATGTTGAGAAATATCCCCGACAAACCGATTGCAAAGGCCCGGGTTTTGGACCAATCGACGGTGGTGAGGTATTTACCCTCGCGATCATTGTCTTTCAGGGCCAGATAGCCGTTCTCCTCCAGCCAGCGGTTGAGGTCCACGCCGTAGCGGAAGGTGTTAAAACCGTGGTCGGAGATGACCATCAGCATGCTGTTGTCACCGTTGCACTTTTTAAGCGTCCTGGCCACCAGGTCGTCCATTCGCTTGTAGAGATCTTCGATCACATGGCGGCCATCGAAGGCGTCATCATGGGCCGGGTGGTCGGCGTCGATATCACGCCAGAAGGTGTGCTGGAGGCGGTCGGTGCCGTCGAATACACAGACACACAGACCTTTTGACACCTTGTCCAGCGAATCAAAGAACATCTTTTCGCGTTCTTCGTCCAGTTCGAGACACTGCTGGATAAATCCCTCATCCGGCAGGGCTTTTTCGTTGAGCGCCCAACTGTCCTCGGCCAGCCCAAGCGTGGCGAAGGAGCCCTGCTTCTTGGCCAGGTAGGTGGCAAAGACGAGCGGATGGGTGACCGGCATGACCGGTTTTTCGGGATCGATATTGATCGGGGTGACATACAACTGGAAATCCGGGGCGGTACTTTGCAGCAGGAACTTGCAGATGCCTTTGACCTTGACCCCGAAGCCCGCCTTAAAGTCCACTTTGATCCAGTCGGTGTACTCGTCCTTCTTGAGCGTAATCTTCTCAGAACCGATCTTCATTGTCGCCGTTGCGTCATCTTGAACAATTACAGAAAATTTAATTGTCAGCGGCTTACCATCGGCATGAAACGGGTCGTCGGGGCCTATGAGTTCTGCGGTTATCGTATTGCCGTTTCGCTGAACATGATGATACTGGCCGCCGGTGACCTCCATCTGGTCCGGCGATTGGGTCGTGAACAGCGAAAACATACCCTGAGAGCCGCGAAGGTCGGGCACGCACATTCCGGACAACGAAACGCCATAAAACTTTTCCGGCGGGAACGTGATGGGGACACGAAGGATACTGCTGAAAATGCCGTTTTCGCCGAGCGTGACCCAGAACGGTTTGCCCTTGCGGAGCAGGCGGATATCGGGCTTTCCAATCGGCAGGTTGAGCGAGCCGATCTTGAGCATTCGCCGGGGGCCGCGAATATCGGTTGAACTGAGTTTGGGGGCATAGGTCTGTTTGTCACGAGTCAAAAAGTCATAGATATTGTGCTTGCCGGGATTGACGCCGGTTTGAAACGAGGACCATGCCACCGGGGACATCGAGGGGATCGTCGTTGCCAGCGGCCTGAACGTCCCCTGCTTTCGGAGTTTGTCCAGGGTCGGCAGCTTCCCCTCATCCATGAATTTTTCGGCCAGCTTCGGGTCCATGCCGTCCAGGCCCAGAATGACGCATCGCTTGATGCGAGCTTTGGCAAAGGCCCGGCGGTAGCGGATCGACCGGATGAGATAGCGTATGGGCCAGGTGAAGACCGCCAGCAGTCCCGCCAGAACCGCGGAAAAAATGGCCAGAAAAGACCCCATCACCGCGAAACCGGCACCGGTCCGATATACGCATGGGCCTGACTGGAAACCGCCAGCAACAGCAGGATCAGCAACCATTGTTTTTTGTAATAAGAATTATTCATTGGTTTATTGGCGCGTATTATAACAGTATTTGCTCGGGAAAGCAACTTGAGAATACAGGAATGCAGGGATGTATCCGTCTTCGCTCTTCAAGCTACACCGTGACAAGAGAGAGTGGGGAGGTGGGATATAGGGAGGTAGGAATGCTGCTGCGCAGAATGAAGAATTGAGAATGAAGAAGGGACAAGGGACGATTTTAAACCGCAGAAAAGAGGGAAATTCAAATCGTGATCACACTAAATACATAATTTGTGAAAATTCGCCCGCCGTGCCGATGCCCGTCGCGGCAGGTGTTAATTCGCGGCAAAACCTCTTTTTGAATCATCCTTATCCAATCGACATTCATCATTTTGATGGTCCGGTTCTGTCACCGATGCCCTGCATGAGGGCCTGAACGCAGATGTCTTCGTCGATCTCTTCCCAATGCAGCCCGGTACCGCCGCCGCTGATTATGTAATTCTTTCGCTGTTTGCTTTTTGCATGCAGTAATCGGGGAAAATAGGCCAATGGAACCCCGAGTTTTCTGCCGTCAGCAAAGTCTACCCACATATTATCAGCATCAAAAGTAACTTTTTTCGCAACCGGTTCAGAAATTAAAGTATTCATCCCAGGACTCCCTGATTAATTCTTTGTGATCGGCTATAATCTTTGCAAGCTTTGTCAACTCCGAAGGGCTCATACCGTAGTTTTGCGCAACCGTAATCGTTGGTTCAACCCAAAATTTGGCGATTTTTTCACCCTTTATTACATGAATATGCAATGGCTCAAGAGGGTCGCCTTCATTCGAATAAAAGAAAAACCGATAACCCCGATATCGAAACACCGTTGGCATAAAATCCCTTTCTTTGACTATTGCTGGATTCTTATTATAGCCGCCAAGGACTGGATTGACAAGGGTTTTTAACGCGAAAGCCGCAAGGGACGCAATTTGTATACATTTTACAGCGTCGTTAGCGTTCATTTTTTTCTATCTTAATCTGTGAAATCGGTGTAATCTGTGGACCTATGATATTTTCGATTTTTGAGGGCCGGTTTTTACTGATGCGGATGCTGCTGCTTACCGCAACGATGCTGCTGGTCTGTGTCAGCATCCTGACCATCTACGCCATCGGACATCCGGTTCAGGAATACAAGGACACAGGAACACAGGAATACAAGAATAATGCTCCCGGAACAGACTCTCAGGCCTCAGGTCCCAGGCCTCAGGTCTCAAGCCCCAATAAATACAGCAATAAATGGAAAAAGCAGCTTGCTTATGCCGGAGCGGGGTTTTTCTGTCTCGCCCTGGTAAATCTGTTCGATTATCGACACCTCGGCCCGATCAGCTATCTGCTCTATGGCCTGATCCTTTTCCTGCTGGCCATTATTCTGGCGGACAAGGAAATTTTCACGATCCCCTTCGTCCACGACCGCCTCGGCATGCACCGCTGGATCAAGATCGGCTTCGGCTTTCTGATTCAGCCGTCGGAGTTCTGCAAGGTCGCCTATATCCTCGCGCTGGCGTGGTATCTGCGGTTTCGGTCCAATTACCGCACATTCGCCGGTCTTATCGGACCGTTCACCCTGACACTGCTGGCCATGGTGCTGATCCTGCTGGAGCCGGACCTGGGGACGACGGTATTATTGATGCCGGTGCTGTTTACCATGCTTTTTGTGGCCGGAGCCCGGGTCAAGCACCTGGTCATTATTCTCTGCATCGGGCTGGCCGTCAGTCCGATCATGTGGAAATCTATGAAGTCGTACCAGCGAATGCGGATCTCCTCGGTCCTGCTGCAGAATGATAAAATCTTTGCCGCCGCTGAAAACCATGAGACATTGGCCAAAATCCTCGTGGGCGACCCGGATAACCTGCGGAGCTGGAAAGGAGACGAGGGCTTTCAGCTTCTTCACGCAAAACGGGCCATCGCTTCCGGCGGGTTGTGCGGCTACGGCTTCGGCAAGGGGCCGTATCTGGAAACCGCCTATGCCCATCTGCCGGAAGCGGATAACGACATGATTTTCCCGATGATCGCCCACCAGTTTGGTGTTCTCGGCTGCGGGGTATTGCTGATGCTGTATATTACGATTATCGCCTGCGCCATCGAATTGGGCTGGCTCAATACCGACCCGTTCGGTCGGTTGGTCGCGGTGGGTATCGCCGCGATGTTCGCCGTGCAGGTGCTGGTCAATGTCGGCATGACGCTGGGACTGATGCCCATTACCGGGCTGACGCTGCCGTTGGTCAGTTACGGCGGCTCCAGCATGGTCGCCAACCTCATCGCCATCGGCCTGCTCAACAACATCGGAAAGCACCGCCCCTTCTCCGTCGCCAAAAAACCCTTTGAATTTGGATAACATCGAACCACGAATTCACACAAATACACGCTAAGTTATTTATATAAAAGCGTTTACAGTAAAGCAAGCCCCACATGACAGACCGGGCCGTTTTTTACCTGAAAAACGGCCTTAGGGCCATGAAAAAGGCGATTTTAAGCTTTTAAGATTAGTGATGATTCGTCCCGATGCATTGGGATTCGTGGTTCTATTTAAAAAATTGTGTGAATTTTCTTGAAATTGTCCGACAAATAACTATGTTAGGGCTTTTCGTCACCTGTAAGGGTGGTAAGTTAGTAAAAGCGTTTGTAATCGTTTAAGAGAGGTGTTTAAGCCAGTATGATTAAAGTGAAGTCAAGAGCCGGTGAGAGTATCCAGCAGATGGTCAAGCGGTTTAAGAAGATGTGCGAAAAGGAAGGCCTGATCCGCGATATCAAGCGGAACAGCTACTACGAGAAGCCCTCTGAGGTCAACCGCCGCAAACGCAAAAAATCGCAGCGGATGAGCCGCATCACCAGCTCGACCAAACGCATCTAACGCGAACACGGCAATTGATTCAACGGATGAATCCCAACAGTCGCAGCCCGCTTTGAAAAAAGCCCGCTGCGGCTTTTTTACGCGCCCGCATAACATCAGAACCGCGAACCCGTCCTCCGCAGTAGCTCTGCTACGGAGGGTGGATACACGCGAATAAACGCGAATGAAAATTAACCACGGAATACACGGAAGTGCACGGAAAGAAATCGCCGCAACCGATTCGGCTGCTAAACTGCTCAGATCCGGCCGGAATGCTCGAAACATGTTTCTGTGTCCCCGCCCGACTCCGAGCAGTCCGGCTAAACCCCGGGCGATTTTAACAGCCACAGATTCAAAATGAATCATTCAATAATAATCCGTTTGATTACCCTGTCGCGAGCAATTCGCCTTTGTTGCCAATCACATACGCTTCGAAGATTTCGTCGAGGTTCAAAGCCGTTTCCGTCATCCCGTTTGCCGAATGGGCTTGTAATTGGCTTCGTTTTTCATCAGTGCAATCTTCAATCGTCACCGAGACGCTGTCGCCGGAATGCATGACGTCCAAGAGTCCCCCAATATTTGAAAAGTCTGCCTCCGATTTTGGACTCAGCAGGAATTTGCGAACACTGTCTCGCAGGTTCTCTGTTTTGCCGGTTTTGCGGATGACGCCAGCGTCGAGGATGGCGATGTGGTCAGCGACCGGCTCGATCTCGTAGAGCAGGTGGCTGGAAAAGAAGACGGTGACATTGTTGCTCTGCAAAAGCTCGATGACATGGCGTAGGAAATCCTTGCGGGCGATTGGATCAAGTCCCAGCGTTGGGTCGTCGAGGATGACCAGTTCGGGATGGTGACCCAATGCCAGCAGGAGTGCTAAGCTGGAATTCTGCCCTTTTGATAACGCCTTGACTTTTGTGTTTTTGGACAGCCGCAGGATGTCCACCAGTTCGTCTGTGAATGTCATGTCCCAGTTGGGATAAAAGCCCGCGACCCAATTAATGATCTGGCCGACGCGCATCCAGCCGTACATCTGCTGGTCCTCGGCCATGTAGCCGATTCGCTTGCGAACCTCGAGTGCATGCTCGAAACAATCCAACCCCAAAATCGAACCTTTGCCTGCCGACGGTTTCTGCAAGCCCAACAGTGTCTTGATCAACGTGGTCTTGCCCGCGCCATTGCGGCCAAGAAACCCAAAAATCGACCCCGCCGGGACATCCAGATTCACCCCCGTCAACACCTTCTTACGCCCATACGAAAAATGTAAATCTTTAATCTCTATTGCTGCTTCTGTCATAATATTACTCCCACTATTTCGGATTTTTTAATAAAGAAAGACAAACTTTACCGGTAAAACAACCACTTCTGACAAGATAATTAACCTCTCTGGAACTTGCATCACTAGGTATTCTGAACCCCTTTTCAGTTTCAGCACATAAAAGAATGTCGCCGTTGTCAAGCACTTCGATATCCTCTATCTGCTTCGGTCGAATATAGTGTCCCAGTTTTCGGATGCGATCAGAACGAATGTCAAAAACAACCAAAGATTTATTGGCATAGGTGTACAATATTCCATCCTTTATAAAGTATTGGGATTTATATTTCCATGTGTCATCTACCATATGTTCTAAAACCGTAAATGCACGATAGTCTTTGATCTCACATTGAATAAACTTATCATCCCAACCAATCACTTGATAACGTGTTATTCCCGATTCTGAAACAGCGATGAAGTAATATTGCCCATCACGCTTGTCGACTCGTGCACTCAAATCTTTCAAATAATAAGAGCCATCAACAGTTGCCAAATCCAGACTAAGCTTAATCCGATCTTCCAAACTGATCGACTCCAATGGAACTATTGGAACTGAAAATTGCTTACCCTTCCAATAAGCAGGACCCACTCTGATTTTTCGCACTAGTTTTTCAGCCACCTTCAATTGACCTTTAGGGCCAAATTCCACAACAACACAGCTTCCATTGACTATTGCAATGATCTTATTTTCTATTTGCCGCATTACGACATCGGGCCAAGATTGAGGATTCTCTACAAATTCGGATAAATCAATCTCTGAAACCATCTCGAACTTGGGATTGCTTAAGTCATAGCTTCTCAAATAAACGTTCTCGTGTACCGTTTGGCTCCTGCTTGGTTTTACCCGACGGCTGTTAACATACATGGAAACAATGTAGAGATTTCCATCATTTTTCTTGAAAATTAAATTTCCTGTGGCATGTTCATTTTCATTAGAGGCTTCAGGAGCAAAGATTGCTCCCCGATATCGCAATAAAGGATCATCAATCGTATCAAAGTGGATTTGGTTGTTTTCTATATTAATATAAAAATTCTCACATGTTTGTTTTTCCGGACTGGAGCCGAGTTCTCGTATCGATTGAGTTTCCAAGAGAAGTTTTCCATCAATTCGCTTCATACAACGAGGGTAAGCATTATAAATCTCTTCTTCATCCAGCACCTTGATGTTGGCTACTTGTCGCGTGAACAGCAACATCAGCAGGAAAATAAGCGATGCACCTGTCCAAAGCAGACCTTTGAGATTGGTTTGCAGGTGCCAGTCGCGGCTGACGGCAACAAGAGAAATAATAAACGCGACAAGCGAAGGCGTCAGCGTGATTACCAGGTAGATCACAGAAAAATATCGAAAGCTCGAAACGACATCTTTGAAGTTCAACGGCAGGACAAACGGCACCAGCAACAGAAACACAGTCACCGCCATCCCAATCAGCCATGCCCTCGCGGTTTTTCGTACCAGCGTGTTACAGAAAAAGCATAAACTGTACGCCAGCAGAGAAATCATCAGAGAATTGCCCATTGCTTGATAAATGCCAAGTTCAATTCTTTCGTACTGAACAAACTTACAACTTATAATCGCGAACAAAACGGGTGAAGCAATCACAACAAAAGCCATGAACAGCCCAACCAGATATTTTATTGTCATAAAAGTTTTCACACCCACCGGTTTGGACCGCCAAAAAATGAAGCGATTTTCATCAAGATCGGCCTGAACATTGCCGCAGGCAATAAGTCCGGCCAGCAAAGGCGCAACTACAATTGGTATGCCGAGTGATAAACCGGTAACGTAAAAACCATGTCCGTCTCTTAAGTTAATAAACGCCTCCTCAATCGGCAATGCCATCAAAAGTCCGAGGCACGACAGAAAGTGCCATCGCAATTGCATCACCTGCTGATGGATGATTCGCCCAATCTTCATAGCACCCTCCTGATTTTGACAAAGCGGTAACAGGCGATAACAAGATTTATAATCGCCGCGAATCCTGTGGATAGAATTAATCGAATCAAGTCAATGTGAAAGGACTTTTCGGGTACATGGATTGTAATATAATTATAAGGCACAAAATGCATTGCCCATTTAACATTACATACACCTGCCCAGAGAAAAACGGCCCCCCAGCCAATGATTACCACTATAATGGCTATCAACGACTCTCCTTCACTGCGATTTTGAACATCAAAGGCACAAAACCAGGTAAACAATAGCAGTGCTGCCACACCAAATGAAGTGTTTAGTTTCAGCAAGAATCCCGTATCGGTTTCTCGTCCCTGTGCCACCAGTTCCATCAACAAACTGCTGATAAAAAAGACGATTGCCATCCCGCCGATTGATATGAGGTATTTGCTGAAAAAGATTTTCCATCGCGGGACGGGAAACTTGAACAGCAGGTGGATGGTGCGGTTGCTCATCTCGCCGGAAAAAATGTCCAGGGCGTAGATCACCGGCAGTGCCAGCATCTGGACGAATGAGATCATGATACAATTTTGGCTATCCGGAAAGAGGCGAATCCGAAACAGCAGCAGCACAAATGCCGCACTGACCGCACCACCGAAGGTCAATTTCCACAGGTTCTCTCGCCATTCTTTCCAGAGTAAGTGTCGAAAAACTGCCGGTGCAAAATAAGGAATTTTGCTGAAAAATAGATTCCTCACTCCGTTCGGAATGACATTGGGACGTTCGGAATGACAACCTTGGGTTTTGCCAGAGTGCTTAAACATCGGTTTGCTCCTTAGTGCCGCCTTCGTTTTGCCCTTTTGTCCGCTGGGAATTGATTTTGTCGTATTCTTTGCGGAAAAGGTCTGCCGCCTGCTCGATGGGGATATCCAGCTGCATCGCCAGGACCGCCGCCTCACGCAGGGGTCCGGCAACCATCTCTTTTCGCTCGTCCATGGGGATATCCTGTCTGCCGGAAGAGACAAAGGTGCCCTCGCCCCGCTCGATTTTCAGGATATTCTCCCGACACAGTTCATTGTAGACCTTGAGGATGGTGTTTTGGTTGACTGCCAATTGTGCCGCTAACTCCCTTACAGAAGGCACTTTATCGCCCTCTTTGAGAATTCCCGCGGCGATCTGGTACCGGATCTGGTCGGCAATCTGCCGGTAAATGGGCACCGATGAAGATGGTTCTATTCGTATAAACATGTCATGCTCCAATAACTGTTATACATAACTATAACACTATATCGCCAGATGTCAATGGGAAATTTAGAAAAATTTAATTTGATCGTAGATTTATAAATTATTCGACCCCGTTGGGGTCGTCGGGGATTTATGGATCGCAAACCCCGCATTTCGCTTCGCTCATACGGGGCTACCAACATTTAAGCCCTACGGGCTTATGGAATTTTTCTATTTTACTCCGAAGCTGGAAGCCTCGGCCACAATATCCTGTATTCCTACATTCCTGTATTCTTATATACTTCATGGCCATAAAAACGGTGTAAACCTGCGAAATTCATGCTATGATGTCGGGCTTGTATGGGACAATTCAAGATACACAGTGCGTTCGAGCCGCGGGGTGATCAGCCCGGGGCCATCGATGCGCTTGCGGCCGGGATCGGTGAAGACAAGCGGTACCAAACGCTGCTGGGCGTTACGGGGAGCGGCAAGACGTTCACCATGGCCAACGTCATCGAGCGCGTGCGCCGCCCTGCCCTTGTCATCTCGCATAATAAAACACTGGCGGCCCAGCTTTATGAGGAATTCAAGGAGCTGTTTCCCGATAATGCGGTCGAGTATTTTGTCAGCTACTACGATTACTACCAGCCGGAAGCGTATATTCCGCAGCGGGATATCTACATCGAAAAAGACGCCTCGCGCAATGACGAACTGGACCGGCTGCGTCTGTCGACCACGACCAGCTTACTCAGCCGCGACGACGTCATCATCGTCGCCAGCGTGTCATGCATTTTCGGCCTGGGCAGCCCGGAGGATTACCAGGCCAGCGTCATCGCCATCCGCGTTGGTGATACCATCGAGCGGAACGAGCTGCTGGGGCGGTTTGCGGACCTGCAGTATGAACGCAACGATATCGACTTTGCCCGCGGCAAGTTCCGTGTGCGCGGCGATGTGGTGGAGTTGTGGCCGTCGTATGAGTCGTTCGGGATTCGCTTCGAATTCTTCGGCGACGAGATCGAGGGCATCAGCTACATCCACCCGGTCAGCGCCGAAACATTGGCCACCGAATCGCAGGTTTTTATTTACCCGGCCAAGCATTACATCCTGCCCGCTGAGCGGATCGAACATGCCTGTGCGAGCATCAAAGAAGAACTGGACCATCGCCTGATCCAACTACGGCATGAGGGCAAGCTGCTCGAGGCCCAGCGGCTGGAGGCCCGGACGATGTACGACCTGGAGATGATCACCGAGGTCGGCTACTGCAGCGGCATCGAAAACTACGCCCGGCACATGGCGGGCCTGAAACCGGGAGCGCGGCCGTATACACTGATCGACTATTTCCCGGAGGATTTTCTGCTGTTCATCGACGAGTCGCATGTGACGCTGCCGCAGCTTCGGGCGATGTACGCCGGCGACCGCAGCCGCAAGCAGGTGCTGGTCGACCACGGGTTCCGGCTGCCCAGCGCGATGGACAACCGGCCGCTGCGGTTCGAGGAGTTTCAGCAGCGGTGGAAGCAGGTGGTGTTTGTGTCGGCGACGCCGGCGCCGTATGAACTGGAACTGTGCGAGGGTGAGGTGGTCGAGCAGATCATTCGTCCAACAGGTCTGGTCGATCCGGAGATCTTTGTGCATCCGGCCTCGGACCAGATCAACCACCTGTTGGAGCAGATCACCGAGCGTGTGGCCGTCAAAGAGCGGGTGCTGGTGACCACCCTGACCAAGCGGCTGGCGGAGGATTTGTCGGGCTTTTTGTCGAGCAAAGGGATCCGCTGCAAATACCTGCACAGCGAGATTCAGACGCTGGAACGGGTGGAGATCCTGCGGGACCTGCGGAGCGGCGAATTTGACGTGCTGGTGGGCATCAACCTGCTGCGGGAGGGGCTGGACCTGCCGGAAGTGTCGCTGGTGGCGATCCTCGACGCCGACAAGGAAGGCTTTTTGCGGAGCGAGACCTCGCTGGTGCAGACCATCGGCCGGACGGCCCGCAATGTCAATGCCAAAGTCATCCTCTACGGCGATACCGTCACCGGTTCCATGAAAAAAGCTATTGACGAAACCAACCGCCGGCGTACAATTCAACTGGCCTACAATGCGGAGCACGGAATCACGCCGGAAACGATCCGAAAAGGGATTAAGTCCGGGCTGGCCGAAGAACTGCGGGCCAGAAAAACCGCCCAGGAAGCCGTCCACTTTACGGAAACCGAGTACGACCGGACGGAGATGATTGCGCAGCTTGAAGCAGACATGTTCGAGGCCGCTGAGAAGCTGGAGTTTGAAAAGGCGGCAAAGTTACGTGATCAGATACAGGAACTGAAAGACATGCCGGAGATGGATGGCGAGAATGCCCGCAGGCGACCCGCCACGGACGGACGTGTTAAAAGAAGGAACCACAAATGAACACGAATTACTATACAACGAAGACGTGTTTGATATCGTGGGCTGTGCAATGGAAAAGAATTGTTTATTAAAAATCGATAATCGCCAACGAACACAAATTTGGAATAACATTAATATAGAACTATGTATTTAGTGTATATTCGTGGTTCTAAGAGAAAGGCAAACAGCGATGAAAAAAATCGTCCCACTTGGCAGGCATGAGCGTATCGCGAGAAAAAATCTGAAAACGCTGGATTTGGCCAAGATCGAACCGTTAATCGACATCGCTGTCCAAGAGGATTTCGGCAAGGGTGACCCGACCAGCGAGATCACCGTTGACGCTCACGAAATAACAAAAGGGTTTCTGGTCAGCCGTGAGGAGATCGTCGTCAGCGGCATGGAAATGGTGCCGATGATTCTGAAAAAATACGATCCGCGGCTTGAGTTTAAGGCGTTGGTGCCGGACGGTCACCGGGCGAGTGTCGCCGACCGGCTGGGTGTGATCAAAGGCCCGCTGCGTCCGATGCTGAGTGCCGAGCGGGTGGTTTTGAATTTCCTGCAGCGGCTGTGCGGCATCAGCACGATGACGTGGAAGTTTGTCAGCGCAACCCGCGGCACCCGAGCCAAGATCTATGATACGCGCAAGACCATTCCCGGCTGGCGGGAGCTGGAAAAGTACGCCGTTCGCTGCGGCGGCGGATACAACCACCGCATGTCGCTGGGCGATGCGGTCATGTTCAAGGATAATCATATCGCCGAACTGGGCCGCAATTTTGAACCCCGGCTAAAAAAGATGGTCCAACAGGCACGCGCCAATAAAAACGTCAAGTTCGTCGTTGTTGAAGTGGACCATGTGGACGACCAGCTTGACCGTGTGCTAACGATTCCCGGCGTGGATATTATCCTGCTGGACAACATGGGGCAGTGGCAGCTTAAGCACGCCAAAGAGCTGCGGGATAAGATCGGCAAAAAACCCCTGCTGGAAGCCAGCGGCAGTATTACGCTGAACAATGTGCTGGCCGTGGCAAGCTGCGGCGTGGACCGCATCTCGGTCGGCGCGATCACCCACTCGGCCATCGCCGTCGATATTGCGCTGGATCGGTAATTTGAAAGATTAAAAACCAAAGTCTAAAATGCAAAATTGAGGATTCGCCCTCTCGGGCGAGACATTTTTACAGGTTTGAGGGAAAAATGAATTTATCCAAACGGCTAAATTGAGCGATGGCGTTTAGGGCATAAGGATTCAGGTGGCAGATTTCAGAACAAAACGAGAAGAATTGACAGCCAAAACAGATCCCTCTCCAGAGAAAAGGTGTCTGACCCTTTTTAATTGCACTGAAGTTGCGATTCTTTGATCTTTTTACGCTTGTCACTCATGAACGCTATTGAAACACAGCGTCAAACAGCGCGCAAGTTTAAAATAGGTAAGTTGTGAAAAAATTTTCAAGAGGATAAAACTAAGCAAAATCAGTGCCGAACAGGATTGGGTCAGACACCTTTTTCGTTGACATTTCGGCTTTTGGCATTATAATTGTCGCTTATGCCTCGACAAAAGCGGATTGCGAAGGGAAATCTTGTTTATCATGCCTTGAACCGTGCGAACGGTCGCTTGCGTATTTTTAAGAAGCGTGGCGATTTTGAGGCGTTTGAAGCAATTCTGGCTGAAGGATTGGCACGTTTCGACATGCGTCTTTGCGGCTACTGCATCATGGGCACGCACTGGCATTTGGTACTGTGGCCGCGGCAAGATGGCGACTTGTCACATTTTATGAAATGGGTGACGGTCACTCACTCGCACCGCTGGCACGCCGCACATAACACCGTCGGCATCGGGCATCTTTACCAGGGCCGGTATAAAAGCTTTCCGGTACAGGACGGGTTGTACTACCAGACGCTGATGCGGTACGTCGAGAGCAATCCGCTGCGTGCGGGACTGGTCACGCGCAGCGCCGACTGGCCGTGGAGCAGTTTGGCCATCCGCTGCGGCGAAGAAAAACCGCTGACGCTGGCCGACGGACCGATCCACCTGCCGCGACTGTGGAAATCGCAGGCGGATAAAGTCGCCGATATGCCGCTGGACGAAATCGAAACCTGCATCCAACGCGGCCGCCCGTTCGGCAAGGATGACTGGATGATTAAAGCAGCCAAAGAATTGTCGCTGGAATCGTCCTTACGCCCCCGCGGCAGACCGAAAAAAGAAACAACAGCCGGATGACATCAAAAGTAAACAAAAAAAGGTGTCTGACCCCTTTAATTCCTCGAAAGGATGCCCGGATTGGGAGCAAGGTTGTAATTCCTCGAAAGGATGCCCGGATTGGGAGCAAGGTTGTGGTGTTTCAGTCCACGGCATCGACGAATGACATTGCCTGGGAGTATGCATCCAATGCGGATAACGACGGGCTCTGCGTACTGACCGAGAGTCAAACCAAGGGCCGCGGCCGACGCGGGCGGATGTGGTTCAGCGAGCCGGGCCAAAGCATCCTGTGCTCGGTCCTGTTGACAAAAACCAATATCGAAGCCGAATTACTGACGCTGGCCGCAGCGGTGGCAACAGCAGAGGCCATCAGCGCTTTTTGCAACCTGCCCTGTCGGATCAAGTGGCCCAATGACATCCTGATCCGCAACCAAAAAGCCGCCGGGATCCTCGTCGAAAAACGAAATATCAAATCAAAGCCGTGTTTTGTCGTAGGCATCGGCATCAACTGCAATCAGACTCGCGAAACATTTCAAGAATACAATCTGAATCTACCCGCCACCAGTTTGGCGATTGAAGGGAGTCAGGGCATTGACCGCACTGGTCTTATCTGTGAATTGCTTGCTAAGCTTGAAGAATGGCTCGATAAGGCAAATCGTCCATCGTCAATCAACAATCGACAGTCCCCTGTCGTCGACCGCTGGCTGGAACTGTCCGGGATGCTCGGACGGCACATTACGCTGGAATGCGACGGACAGCGATTCAGCGGGTTCTGCCGGGGCGTTGATCCGGTCGAGGGATTAATCGTTCATCTCGACAACAGCCTCGTCCGCATGTTCGGCGCCGCACAGACTTCGATCGCTTACGACTAATCACTTCTCACGGGTGTACCTGCCCATGAGTTGGCCCTGCGCGAGAATATGTCCGGCCATCGCTTTTTCCAGCTGAGGTTTCGTCGCCCCGGCGGGCAAATCCAGCATCGTATCCAGCGCGTACACCTTGAAGAAATACCGATGCACGCCCGACGGCGGCGCGGGCCCGCCGTAGCCGGTGCGGCCGAAATCCGCCGTCCCCTGCCGTGAACCATCCGCCAGTTCAGCATCCGGCGGCGTATCTTCATCTAACCCCGTCGCATCCGGCGGAATGTTCCACACCAGCCAGTGTACCCAGGTCCCCATGGGTGCGTCCGGGTCATCGTTAATCAGAGCAATGCTTTTTGTTCCGTCCGGGGCGCCCTGCCACGCCAGCGGCGGCGAGATATCCTGCCCGTCGGCGGTGTACTTTGACGGGATCATCTGGCCGTCTTCAAACGCGGTGCTTGTTACTGTTAAATCCATTTTTGACTCCCCTTTCTGCTGGTCGTCCTGCGGTTTACAGGCACTCAGCGTCACCATGGCCACCATCAAACACATCCACTTGTTCATATAAGCAATCTCCTATAAACAACAGCGAGGCGGCGCAAGCCGCCCGATTACGTGACCCTGTGGGCGACAGCAGGCGCTGTGTTGTTATGTTTCGCACACGGTCATGCAATCGGAGAGCTTGCGCTCTCGCGCTTTTGTTACACATAAAAATATAATACCGACAGAATCGCAATAATCCACATCGTCAGCTTGATCTCGAAGAGTTTGCCGGACAGGATTTGGATCAGCACGTACGCGATAAATCCAAACGCCAGACCGGTACTGATCGAATAGCTCAGGGCAATCATCACCATGATGATAAACGCCGGCAGCCCGTGCTGCATATCCGAAAAATCAATCTCGCGAATCTGCTTCATCATGAACAGGCCCACCATTATCAGCGCCGGAGCGGTTGCATGGCCGGGCACAATTCCCACCAGCGGCACAAACAGCAGAGAAAATAAAAACAGCACACCCGTCACGACTGAGGTCAATCCCGTTCGGCCGCCCTGCTCGATGCCCGCGGCGGATTCGATATACGATGTCGTCGTTGAAGTGCCGCAAACGGCACCCAGCATCGTCGCGCCCGCATCGATCATCAATAACCGGTCCAGTTCTTTAATGTTTCCTTTCTCATCCACCAGGCCCGCCGGCGGAGCGACAGCCAGCAGCGTGCCGATGCTGTCGAACATGTCGATAAACATCAGCGTAAAGATGCTGGAGAACATGCTCCACTTCAGCGCACCAACTAAATCCATTTTGAACAGGGTCGGCGAAATGTTCAGATTGAACTGTATGATTTTCTCCGGCCGCGGTATCTCGCCGAACAACGCCGCCAGCACGGTAGAGAATGCGATGCCAATCAACAGCGCTCCCGGTATGCGTTTCATTTCGAGAATGATCATCACCGCCAACCCGGCCAGACCGAACAGGATCGTCGGCGTCAGGTGCGCACTGGTGACCAAGGTGACGGGGTGATCGACGATGATGCCCAAATTCTGCAGGCCGATAAAGGTAATGAACAGCCCGATGCCGACGGAAATCGCCGCGACCAGTGATTTGGGGATGGCCTCGACCAACTTGCGGCGAAGCCCGGCCAGTGTCAGCAGCAGAAAGAATAAACCCGACAGAAAGACCACGCCCAGCGCCGTCTGCCAACTGACCTGCCTGGTCAGTACGAGCGTATAGGCGAAAAAAGCATTGAGCCCCATCCCCGGCGCCATCGCAATCGGAGCATTGGCCAGCAGTCCCGTGGCAATGGTCGCGATCGCTGTTACCAGGCACGTCACCGCAATCAGGGCGGATTTATCCATGCCCGCCTCGGCGAGAATGTTGGGATTGACGAAGATGATGTACGCCATCGTCAAAAACGTGGTGAATCCGGCGATGATCTCGGTCCGCAGCGTAGTCCGGCGGGTATGTAACTTGAAAAATGTGTCAACCATATCGCAATTTCTCCCATAAATGGCTATCCTGCCTATCATTGTAGTACCCGCCCTCCAAACCGCAAGCAAAATCGGCCCAACTCATAGCACAGAAAAATCACAAATTTTGCTTGATTAGGGCTTGAAATCCGTACAGAACGATGTATACTTTATACTCCTTATGCGGGTGTAGCTCAGTGGTAGAGCGTCACGTTGCCAACGTGAATGTCGTGGGTTCGAATCTCATCACCCGCTTTTTACCGGAGGGGTGCCAAACTCCTGAACGGGCGAACGCATTATTGATGCGTTAGTTTCGTCTGTTCAGGGGAGCACTCATAAATTTAGGTAGATTTGAAAATTTGACATAGCTTTTGCGAGTTATCGGCTAAAAGTAGTCTGGCACCGGTCGCATTGGCGTTTGAAAGCTCGAAATGAGTTTTGGATGCTTGTGGTCGTCGGATTGTATTCGTCGGCTTTTTTTGTGAAATATAAACATAACTCAATTGAAAATAAACTGTTAGGAGTTCGGCGATGGCTGAAAAAGACACACAAACAACCGAAGAAACCAAAGAACAAAGCAAGAACATCATCACCGTCAGCGATGCCGGCCCCTGCAAGAAAAAGGTCGAGATCGAGATTCCCGCTGAGGTGATCCATGAAAAACTGGATGAAAAATACAAGGAACTCCGCCGCGATGCGGTTCTGCCGGGCTTTCGCAAAGGCCGCGCCCCGATCCGCTTGCTGGAAAAACGGTTTGGCACGGATATCTCCAACCAGGTCAAGCTGGAGCTGATGGCCACTGCCAGCGAGGAAGCCATCAAGGAAAACGAAATCAACTCTTTGCGGGACCCGGATATTGACCATGAAAAGATCGAACTGCCGGACGAGGGTCCGCTGAAGTTTGAGTTTGAGGTCGAAGTTCGTCCGGAATTCGACCTGCCGGAACTGGAAGGCATCACCATCGAAAAGCCCAAAATTGAAGTCACCGATGACCGGGTCGATGAGGAAGTGGCCGCCCAGCAAAAACGGGCCGGCATCTGGGCTCCTAAGGAAAAAGGCGGCGCGGCGATTGACGATCAGGTGATTGCGGATGTGGTTCTGGTGACCGAAGGTTCGGCCGACCACGATAAACGTGAGAACACCGAGATCGCCATTCGGGAAAACGGCTTTGTCGCCGGCATCCCGGTCGATGGACTTGGCAAACTGCTGACCGGTGCCAAACACGGCGACGAAAAGAAGACCACCGTGGATGTCCCGGCAACCTACTTCAATGAACAATATCGCGGCAAGAAGGTCGATGTCACCATCGAGGTCAAGGAAGTCAAACAAATGGAACCTGCCGAGCTGAACGAAGACTTCTTCAAACGCTTCGGGGTTGCAGACGCCGATGAGCTGAAAGACGGCATCCGCGACCAGATGAGCCAGCAGGCCGAACGACAGGCCAAAGCCGCCATGAGCGAGCAGGTTTACAGCTATCTGCAGGACAACATCGAGTTCGACCTCCCGGAAGCCGTCGTGGCTGAGCAGTCGCTGTCGCTGCTGCAGCGGCAGTATTCAAATATGCTGATGCAGGGCATGGCCAAGGAACAGATTGACGAGCAGATGGATCAGCTGCGGGCCAGTTCGGAAGAGCAGGCCGCCGAGCAGCTTAAACTGTATTTCGTGATGGACAAACTCGCGGATCAATTTGAGATTGAAGTCAGCGAAGAAGAGATTAACGGGCATATCGCTTATGTCGCGGCGATGCGCGGCCGCCGACCCGAAAAGATGCGGGAAGAACTGGCCCGCGACGGCTCGCTGACGCAGTTTGCATTGCAGATTCGTGAAGAGAAATGCATCGAAAAGATTCTTGAAAAAGCAACGATAAAGGACGTCGAAGAAAAGAAACCCGCCGCCAAAGGAAAAAAATCAACACCGAAAGCCGACACTGCTGATACCAAGGAATCTGAAACAACCAAGGCGCGAAAGAAAACAGCCGCCAAACGAAGCCCCAAAACCGCGGCCAAAAAGAAAAATGGATAGCATCCTTTCGGACGATTGATACCCTTCAGGGTAATAAATTTCCGCGAGGACGGCTCTAACGTACTTTGAAAAATAGACATAGCCACGCAGCGAGCGCAGTTTTTTATTGGGATTGGTATGACATATCTTGTGCGGCACGGGTCTTTGGCCCGTGCCGCTTTTTTTATGCTGAAAAATACCGACCCCTTCACACAATCAATGATAATTCCCCGATAGCCATACGAGGATGCTATTGGCCAAAGACTTCGACCTCGATGTAATGGCTGTAATCGTTCTGGTTGTTGCCCTGGCTCCACAGTTTCACATAGCGTGCTTTAGTTCCCTTGGCATCGACGAGTTTTCCTTCGGCTTTGTCGATATAGTGCATATCGGTACCGACGCCCAGGCCCAATGAGTTGTCCATATCGTTGTTGAACAACGTTGTTACATCCGTAATGAATTCCGGATCGCTGGAAAGCTGAACGACAACATCCTTGTACACGCGCGGCTGCCTATGGAAATGCCAGAAAACGATCGCGTATAATTCATACTCGGCTCCCAGATCAACCACCACCCATTGCTCGAACGGACCCAGTTCCACGACACTGCCTTCGGTGGCTTCTTTGTCACCATCGACAATCATGTCCAGCGTCCCATTGATCGGATCCATCTCCGAACTGGTGACGGTTTTATTCAGGGCCAGGTTCTTCACACCTGCCGGAGCCAGAAACGGTGGCCGCGGCTTTTTGGTGTCCGGTTCCAGATTCTCAATTCCGGTCAGGTTTTCCGGGGTTCCCTCGAACAGCGGCTTGGGCAGTTCAATTGAAATCGGCGCCCTTCCAGCTTCACCGCCACCAGAAGGGCTTTCGTCAGGCACTTTCTTAGAACAGCCGCTCATAACCGCCATCATCGCAGCCACCAATACTAATATCATAATCTTTTTCATAGATTCAATCTCCAATTAAAATCACTTACCGTTTCAGTTATTCTACTCTCTCACTCTACCTGCAGCAAAGTTTTTTATCCCGGTGAGTGACGTATCTATCACGATTAGGCCACCGCCTTTTCTTCAAGTGAAATGGTTTCCGGTTCTAAGCCGAATCCAGCCAGCACAAAGTAAGCCGCCGCCGCTGAAACCATCGGGATCAAGGCTTCCAAGCCGTAGCCAAATTTGCCCTTGGTAATGACACCAAGCAAGCCGAGCACCAGACCAAAGGCCCATGCAATATAGCCCGCCCAATTGATGCCTCTGCGGGGACCTTTCCAACCGCTACGAACATAATCGGCCAGCATCACACCGGCAATCGGCCCGAATGCGGCACCCACCATGAGGAAGAAGCCGATGAGATTATTCGCAATGCCTGTTGCAGCAAGAATCACACCAATCAAACCAGCAATCAAAGTCATTGGGACACGCGGTAATTTTGGCAACATGGTTGCAAAAGCATTCGATGCCAGAAACGCACAAAAACCCGTCGGGCAAATACAGGCGATCACAAACACCCAAGCTGATACTTTTGCCAATCCACCTGTTTCAGCAATCGCAGCAAAGAATGCACCAAACGCATCGCCGTTGGAAATCTTCGAGGCAATTTCAGGATTTTTCCCAGCAGCACCGGCGATTGCCAGAATTGCCAAAAGACCGGCAACGATCGCAGCAACAGTAATACCAAAGAAGCCGCCCAAAGCAACATCATTTTCATCTCGGCTGTTCATCCCAAAATCCGTGCCGGCAACGCCCGCTGATGCAAAAAAGCCCGCTGTCGACTGCAATGCGGCAAACATTGCCAACGCCATCGCAACGCCAACAACACCTTCTGCCGGAGCAACGGCAGTGCTGAAATTGCCCAGTCCGCTCTTATTTGAAATAGCCGCCAGAGCAATAAACACAAGAGGAAAGATCGGCAACCATGAAGAAAGCTTGGCCAGCAGTCCAATACCAACTGCTCCCACAAATGCCATCGCCAGTCCCCAGACAGCACAAACAATCCAATACAGCGCAACATTTTCTGCCGGAACTTTACCAATCGCTTCCATAAAGAAACCTGCCGCGGATGTTGTAAAAACAGCATGCCAGAATATCTGCACGATGCCCATTAATAAGCCGGGAATGGCAACTCCTCCAGCCGAACCAAAAGTAGATGATGCTACCACATATAACGGCATCCCTGTCTTCATGCCCAGTTTTGCCGGAACATAGTAAATGACTAAGCAGAAAAACGCGCCCATAATCAGTCCAATCGCAGTAGCCAGAATACTGCCGTAAGCCAATGCCCCTGCCATACCCGCCATAAACGGTACGGACAGAAAAATGCCCGCATAAGCTGGAGCAGTATTTTTGTACCACGGGCCGCGTGCTTCTATAGGATTCGCACTTGCCGCACTGAGATAGTTTGGTAATGTTCCGTTTGCCATTAGGTCATTCTCCTGATTAGTTAATGTTATCTTTCCGTGTCCTTAAGAACTTCCATCCGTATCAGCATATAGAGTTCAATAATCGCAATCAAGGCAAATATCAGGGCACTCCAGCGGTGGGCGTCGAGCAGGATTTCCTGGCCGTGGGTCCCAAACAGGGGAAACATACTCAACACCATTGTCAGTGTAACCGGCAGTGACAGCGCCAGAAGTACCCAAAAGCCCGCCTTGGTACCGGCATCCTTTTTATTGAAACAATATTGTCCCGCACCCAAAATCGCCACAATCGCCGCACATCCGATGAAGACCGGGGCAAAGGTCGCGTGGATCATTAAGAGATATCCATGCAGTCGGCAACCGCATAACAGCGGGCCAAAGCCGGTCGCCAGCAGTACGCAAAAACTGAACAACCCCAGCACGAAAACAAGCTTTCTGAATTTCGTCGGCCAATTCAGTTTTTGTTCCGGAAACAGCAGCGTCAGCAGATGCACTTTTTTACGAATCAGCGAACCGGCTGTAAACCGCGGTTTGTAGCCGCACGGAAATATCAGGTGATGCAAAAAAAGGCCCGCAAAAACAACACTAAATCCGATGATTGAAATCCATTGAAACATTTATTCCGGCTCCTCAGTACAAGCATTAGAAACGGCCGCAACAGCCCGAACACCATAGGCCAGTAAAACCAGCACAATCAGACCACAGGATGCGAACGCAACAATCTTCAAAAACGGACGGAAAACAAACGACGCGTTGAAGACCCACATATACAACCGGTCGATGCCCTGCAGTTGAATCATTTCCATTGTTCTGACGCCATTGTCCGCTTTGACCGGCGTATCCATCTCGACCGTGCCGAAAAAGAACGGCGAATCGGTCGTATGGCAGTCTTTGCACATGCGAACCCCCAGCGACTGCTCGGCCGGACGCACATCATGAGCCATCGGCCAGGCATACGGCTGTGCAGCTTCATCGTCACAACTTGTCACGTTTCCTTCGGCATCCAACCGATAGCTCTTGCCACCAGCGATATAAACGCCCCTTTCGCCACCGGTGCTTAGTCTTTCCAAAACACCGGCAATCTGCTGCTCTGTCAGCGGCTTCCAGTCATCGGTCTTTTCGATATACGCTCCCAAAACATCGCCGGCTTTTTCAAGCACCTGTTCGGGCGGAATCGGCGTCATTGCATCATCGCGCTGGGCGGCCCAGTAGGCCGGCCAGAATAGTTTATAGGGACCGATCTTGCCGCCGGCGCCTTTCATCAGCACCGGTGCGTACACATGGGGCTGGGGAACATACGGCGTATGCGGACCATGCAGCCCGGTTTCATGCATGCGTGCGGTCTTCCAGCGCGCCGCCTCTTCGGCGGGCCAGGTTCCGGAATGGCAGGCGGTGCAGGTCAATTTTTCAAAATGAATCGTCGGGATGCCGCGATGTTTGGGTTCGGGAGCGCCGAGACGACCGGATTGGGGCGTGTCGGCAGGGTCCGGCAAATGGCATCCTTCGCAGGTCAGCGTTTTGCCGTCGCCTTCGGTTTCGATGCCGCGGGTGATCATGTGGTTGTCGCCATTACGATGGCAATCGACACACTTTAAGCCCGATTTCAAATGCACATCTTCGTCCCGCGTCCATTCCCTGTCCTCGCTAACGGACAGGTTTTGATTGGAATGGCAGAAATAGCAGCGTTCATTCGACGGTTTACCGGTGATGTCAAAAAAGACCGTGTCTTCGCTATCAAACAGATCTTTACGATAGGTCATCGTCGGTCCGTTTATATTGACTTCCGGGTCATAAAACATTGTCAGATCCAGCGTATCGCCGCTGACATCCGCCATGCGGCTCGAGGCCGCAGGAATCCAGCGATAGTTCTGACGGGCCGCCTGTAAAGCCGCCATATTCTGGTCCTGATGCGGATCGGCATTATGGCACGCCAGGCAGTTGACTTCGTAGAGGCCGCTGATTTCCTGCCGCCTCTCCTCGTAGGGCTGCTCGGCTTTTATTTCACCATAGCTGCCGCCGGGGAAATGGCTGGAAATCATTTCAAGAAATTTCCACGATGAAATTCTCAGTTCGTCCGGCGAAAACGTACCGGGCCATTTGCGGCCGGAAAGCGGAATCTGTGTTCGTGTTTTGCTGTCGGTCAGCACCCACGGCTGGCCGGGACGGCCCCAGTCGATTTTAACCAATTCTCCTTCGTCATTGAATGCTTCACTTTCATACCCGTTGAAGTGCCAGCCCGAAGCGATGGTTCCGTACTCATGACACCGGCCGCAGGTGATTCGGGTCGAAAACGGCTTCGGATCCTTATCGAAAGGACGTATTTGATTCCCCTCTTCGTCGTACAGTTCAATCTGATGGACCGGGGTACTCCGATTACCGTCGCTGCCCTGGCCGACCAACTGTCCAACTTCGGCCCTGACCGGATAAACACAAACCGCCAATAGTAACGCCGTCAATAATCTAAATGTCTTCACAATGATACATCTTTCATTCGAATGGCTAAATATGGAAGTCTTCCGGCTTGAATTCAAGGCGGCGATTTTGGGCAACCGCCTCGTTGACTCTTAAGACGCTGACGGCGCTTTCATATCCGATTTCCGCCGGGCAGTTCAACGTTTCGGTACCCCGAATGGTGTTAAAGAAATTCATCAAGTGCGGCTGGTGATACGGTACATTCATTGTCACCGGAAGCGTATAAAGATCCGGTGGAACGGTCGCACGAGGATCCAAAACGGCCTCTGCATCGTCGTCACCCTTAAAAACCGGCGCTCCCTTCGGTTTGAGCACATATCCACCCTGTACCCACTGGTCCCATTGCTCCTCTAAAATCCACCCCTCTCTGTAAACCCCTCCAACTTTAGGGTCTTCGGAGATTGTCAGGGTGCCCTGATCGCCCATAAAGCTTTCAAAATAACCACGGGAGCTGTTGGTGGTTCCGGTCTGGTAAAACGCACGAACGGGGCCGGCAGCGGTTTCATATTCATAAACCGCCATCACCGTGTCGTACCATTCGTGACCGGTCCAGTAATCGACGCCACCGCTGGCAATGACACTCTTGGGGTTACAACCGAGGAACCAACTGTAAATATCGATCTGGTGGCTGCCAAGGTCGACAATCGGGCCGCCGCCAAGTCCCTTAAACCAGCGCCAATTGAGGAACTGATGCATATTCTTAAAGCCGTACTTGTTCAGGGTGGCTTCGTCGATGGGCGTTTCCTTTTCGCTCAAAGCCCGGTCTTCACACGACGCTTTGCTGCGGTTCCACTGACCGTTAATCGTGGTAATGCGTCCGATCAGTCCGGCATCCTGAATGAGTTTATCGTAGCAATGCCGGTAACGGGGGTTACTGCGTCGCTGGTGGCCGATCTGCAGCAGTTTACCGCTGGCATTTCGGGCCTCAACCATTTTCCGGGCGCCTTCGAGCGTATTGCTCATCTCTTTTTCGCAATAGACATGCAGGCCCTTTTCAAGACAGGCAACGGTATGTTCCGAATGCCAGAAATCCGGCGTAGCGACAATGACCGCGTCCAGATCTTTTTCCGTATCCAGCATTTCCCTGTAATCCGTATAGGGGGTTCCTTTATGGCCAATTTTCTCCCATGATTTCAGTCGTCGGGAAACCTTGCGGAGATTGCCTGCTTCCCAGATATCACACACCGCTACAAAGCGAATGCCTGGGTCCATCTTTTTCAAGATGGCATCCATCAGGACCTGGCCCTGCGCCCCGGCGCCCAGCAGTGCTACATTGATCACGTCTTTGTGTTTCGCATCGGCCCCAAGCGCTTTGCCGCTGACATATAAGCCGGCCCCGATCGCTGTTGATGTCCGGAGGAACTGTCGTCTGTTTAATTGATAAACCATAACAATCAATATCCTTTTCTTTTATCCCTTAGAGCTCTTTGATTCTGATATTGCGGTACCACACCTTGAACCCGTGGTCCTGCAGGCCGATATAACCTTTGCGAGGCAAATCCTTATACGCCACATTAAACTTATTCTTAGTGCCGTCCGGATTTTTTTGGGCTTCGGTCCAGTCATTCAGGTCGATATTGAGAACCGGTTCATTGTTCAAAACAACACACACGCTGGAATTATCCGCCATGATGGTCATTCGGTTCCATTGACCCGCAGGCAGCACCGCATTCACTGTCGGCTCTTTGATGTCAAAGATTCCACCGCAAATATGATTACTAACGGGCTTTCCATAGGAGTCTTCAACCTGTACTTCGATCCAGGGCAGCCAGTTATGATCCTGTGTACGAATAAAAATACCACTGTTGGCACTTTTATCAAGCTTAAATTCAAAATCCAGGATGAAGTTACCGTATTGATCTTTCGTCCACAGATCGGCGTTCTTCTTCATCGGATTCAATACTAATACGCCTTCGTCAAAGCTCCAGTTGTTTTGGGGAGTATCCACATTTGAAAAATCGGAAGCGACAAGATCCTTCCAACCGGTGGGGTTCAATGTGGACGCAATTGAATTGAAATAGGCAATCGATTGACGAATCTCCGGGACATTGTTGTCCCAGTTGTATTCATACTCAATCGCGAATGTTCCCTGATAATTCTGACGATGCAGTTGGTCAAGAATCCCCTTCATCCGGCCTTGTCCGGTTCCCCAGATGACATCATGACCGTCGTCAATTTCCTTGATATGCACATCGTGAATCCGACCCCGGAGCTTTTTGAGGCATTCAACCGGATCCAAACCGCTGCGAACCCAGTGTCCGACATCCACACAGGCACCGATCCACGTGCTGCGGCCGGCACACATTTCCAGCACGGTATCCGGGTTCCAGTAATGACTCGGTTTGGGATGGTTGTGGATTGCCAGCTTAATCTTGTATTCCTGACATAATTTATCAAGCAGGTCATACTGGTCTTCTTTGGGCTCTGAAGCAAGCATTGGAATACCCATTTCCTTTGCAAACTCAAACAGTTCTCTCGCCTTTGCTTCATCTTTCGCAATTCCGACAACACCGAACGCAAAAAACTGAATTCCCGCGTCTTGAAGCTTTTCCTTGACTTGCTTTTTTTCCTCCGGGGTAAGGCCGGGCCCGAACTTCGTGGTGATTACATCGGATACCTGCTGACCCGGAAATGCCTGTATCCAGTTCAGTCCAAGCGAACGGGTCTTATCAATTGCCTCGAACAGGGTAAACTCTTTAAAGGTCCACGTCTGCACTCCCAGCCGCCAGCCGTCATAGGTCTCCGGCGTTGGATGTTTCGTTAAACAATCTTTTTCAGCAGAAACCATTGTCGACATGATAATAACACTAAATAAAACAAAAAGATACGTCTTCATGAGTTTCCCTTTCAGATCCGCATTAAGCATCTTTTTCCAGATGCCACCCTTCCCGATAAGGCGGATTGACATGTTCATTTAATTCGGGAAAATTGGTCACTTTCATGTTGTCGCCATCCCAGAGAAGCTTTTCTCCCGGCTTGAACAGAGTCAGATTGCCCATCAGCACCATCTCGGTGAGCGGGCCGGCATAGTCAAAATTTGAACTGGGCTGACGACCTTCTTTAATCGCATTGACCCAGTCCATTTCATGGCTGGTTTTGACACGAGCTAATGTTTCTTCCGGTTTTTTGTACGCTTTCATCTTCGAATAAGGAATCAACTGGGGGCTTTCTCCGTAACACCCGCACATCAGCTTCCCCTTGTCCCCGACAAAAAGAACACCGCTGCCGTCTATCCCCATCCGGCGACCTTCTTCAAGATCGTCCGGACGTTCCGGCATCAACCCCCCGTCATACCAATGTATTTTTACCGCAGGCATCGATTCCCGAACGGGATACTCAAAATGAATGATTGAACCAAGCGGATAGGTTTCAGTGATTGCGGGCTTTTCCCATTTTTCAATAATATTCGTCGCGTAACTGCCCTGTGCGCTGATAGGATATTTCAGCTTCAATGCCCAGAAAACCGGATCCAGGATATGACAGGCCATATCGCCCAGCGCGCCGGTGCCGAAATCCACCCATGCCCGCCAGTTCCAGGGAAGATAGGCCGGATGATACGGCCGCTGTGGCGCCGGGCCGAGCCACAAATCCCAGTCCAATGTTTCCGGTACCGGCGGGGTTTCTGTCGGCCGCGGCAGACCCTGCGGCCAGACCGGACGGTTTGTCCAGGCATGAACCTGGCGAACATCACCGATCGCACCATCCCAAATCCACTCACAAATCCGGCGGATATCATTGCTGCTGTGTCCCTGGTTGCCCATTTGGGTCACAACACCATACTTGCGAGCCGCTTCCGTCAGGACACGGGCCTCATGAATAGAGTGCGTTAACGGCTTTTGAACATAAACGTGCTTGCCATAACGCATGGCCTCCATCGCAACACAGGCATGGGTGTGGTCCGGTGTGGCAACCACAATCGCATCAATTTTATCACCCATCTCTTTCAGCATCACACGGTAGTCTTTAAATTGCTTCGCTTCCGGGTACTCCTTGAATGTTCTATCAGCATGAGCCCAGTCCACATCACAAAGGGCAACAATATTCTGAGAATTGTCATCCGGCCAGTTTTCCTCATTTCGTTGACTCAGCGGCTTGCAAATAGCACGCAGATTACCCTTGCCCATGCCGCCCACGCCAACACCGGCGATGTTCAGTTTTCCACTGGGCGGCGTCTTGCCGTTTAGCCCCAAAACATGGCTGGGTACAATCGAAAACAGGCCCATGCTTGCGGTGGTTGATTTCAAAAAATGTCTTCTGTTCATAGTATCTCAGTCCGTATTTCAGGGTTAATCTTTCAATGGCCGAATCCAAATGTTTCGAAATCTGACCGGGTTTCCATGGTCCTGCAACTGAATCGGCATCGCATCGGCATGTGCCTTGTATTCAGAGATTGAATGAGGGCCTTTCCATCCTGTTCCTCCGCTAAGAACCACATGGTCCTGAATCAGCACGCCGTTATGCAGCACTGTAAATGTGGCTTTCTTAACGACTTTTCCATCTTTATCGAAGATGGGGCGATGAAATATGATGTCGTATGTCTGCCACTGTCCCGGTCCGCGCGATGCATTCACCCGCGGTTTGCTCCGGCCGTACAAAGCGCCGGCCTGTCCATCCGGATACGTCGTATTATTGAAAGAATCCAATACCTGCACCTCATAATCCATCAGGAATACGCCGCTGTTGCCTCGACCCTGGCCTTTACCTTTTACAACTGCAGGGGAAGCCCATTCAATGTGCAGTTGGCACGAACCAAACTTCTGCTTGGTCTTGTTATAACCGGCCTTTTTTACCGACTCCATCGCGCCGTCAAAAAATTTCCACTTGTTATTGGTCCAGTTCTTGGCCATCGATTCCTTGGTTCCGTCAAACAGGACAATCGCATCCGAGGGAGCCGTGCCGACCTGATCGCCGCAACTGGGTGTGCCCGGAGTGATTTTCTCCGGCGGCGGCTGTTTGGCGGGGTCCTTCTCGTGAACCATTACCCCGTCAATCGTCATAAATTCAACTTTTTTACCATCGTTATCAAGCTCTGTCCATTTCTTGATGACAGGTTCTTTGCTCTCAGAGGCCTGCTGTGCCTGACAACCGTGGTTTAGAATGCACATTATCGATACGATATAACAGATTGTCGTCATTTTAATTTTCATGGCCTCTCCAAATTTAAGACCCACTGACATTGGAATTCAAGTTGTAAACACAACACTGTGTATTCACCAGTACGAACGCTGCAAACAGACAGCATGTTTCAAATCTGACGGACGCAGTTTTAAGAAGCCGCCTGATTACTTGTCAAATGCATCATCAAATTGGACATTTGAGGGGGCAAAATCAATATTTTTGACAAATTCGCATGCCTCTGCAGCGCCGTGGAAGCGTTCCATGCCGCAGTCTTCCCATTCCACCGACAGCGGCCCGGTGTAACCGATGCGATTCAGGGCACGGATGATTTCTTCAAAATCCACTCCCCCGTGCCCCAGAGATCTGAAATCCCAACCGCGGTCGGGCTGACCAAAGTTCAAATGGGATGACAGAATGCCGCTGAAACCGTCCAGCTGCAAAGCCGCGTCTTTCATGTGTACATGGTAAATGCGGTCCGGAAATTCCTTAATAAAACGAACGGGATCAACCATCTGCCAGTGAAGATGGCTCGGATCGAAATTAAACCCAAACGCTTCACGGTTTCCAATCGCTTTCAGTGCTTTTTTTGCGGTGACAATATCGAAGGCAATTTCGGTCGGGTGCACCTCCAAGGCAAACTTCACGCCGCACTCATCAAAAACATCCAGGATCGGGTTCCACATGTCGGCAAAGTGCTTAAAACCGTCTTCGATCATCTGATCGCTGACCGGCGGAAAACTGTACAGCATGTGCCAGATGCTCGAGCCGGTAAAACCGTTGACCACGCCGAGCCCCAGATTCTTTGCGGCTTTAGCGGTTGCTTTCATTGCATCAACAGCCCAGGCGCGTTTCTTTTCAGCATCGCCCGCACAGTCTTGGGGAGCAAACATATCCGAACGACTGTCGTCGTTCGGGTCGCATACCAATTGTCCGGCCAGGTGATTGCTGATGGCGAAAAGCTGTAAATTATTCTTTTTCAGAATCGCCTTCTGTTTTTTGCAATACTCCAAATCTTCCGCGGCCTTAAAAACGTCCATATGGTCGCCCCAGCAGGCCAGTTCCAGGCCATCATAACCAATCTCGGCCATCTTTTTTGCTAACTCTTCCAATGATAAATCGGCCCATTGGCCGGTAAACATGGTAACAGGTCGTGCCATCTGTAACTCTCCTATTTCTTAAATTTTGTCCATTTTTGTTTGCTCTTGGCGCTGGCCACCAGCGTGTCGAGAAACAGCATCCCGCGAAGGCCGTCTTTGACATCGGGGAAGTCCAGCATCAAACCGTCCGGCTTCGTCCGCGTCAGCTTGGCCCGCACCGTATCGGCGAAGTTTACATAATTATTGGCAAACGCCTCCAGAAACGCTTCGGGGTGGCCAGACGGCAAACGGGTGGCCCGTCCTGCGGCGGCGCTGTAGTTGCCCACATAGTCGTTGCCGCGTTTGTAAATGCGGGTCGGCTGGCCCATCGGGGTCACATACAGGTAATTTGGATGCTCCTGATGCCATTCCATTCCGCCTGTTTCGCCATAAATCCAGATCGCCAGGTTATTTTCTTCGCCCACAGATATCTGGCTGGCGTGAAGTACACCTTTAGCGCCTTTATTATACTTAACAAGACAATTGACATCGTCATCCAACTTCCTGCCCTTGACAAACGTGGTCAGTTCGGCGCACAAGTCCGTCATTTTCAAGCCCGTAATGTATTCGGCTAAGTTTTCGGCGTGGGTTCCAATGTCCCCGCCACAGCCGGAAGCGCCGCTTTGTTTGGGATCCGTCCGCCAGGAGGCCTGCTGTTGGCCCGTTTTTTCCAGTGCCGTCGCCAGCCACCCCTGCGGATATTGTACAACGATTTTGCGAACGTTGCCGATTTCGCCGTTATTGACCATATCACGAGCCAACTTGACCATGGGGTAGCCGGTGTAATTGTGCATCAGGCCAAACACTTTGCGGCTTTTTTGGACGATTTTGACCAATTGACGGGCCTCTTTAACCGTTACCGTCATCGGCTTTTCACACATCACATGAAAACCCGCTTCAAGACACGCCTTGGCGATCGGAAAATGCCAGTTGTTCGGTGTGCAAATCGTCACAAAATCCATCCGTTCGCCAACGGGAAGTTTCAGTTCTTTCTCGATCATCTCTTCGTAGTTGCCGTAACAGCGTTTACGGTCCAGACACAGCTCTTTTGCCATTTTTTTGGATTTGCGAGGGTTGATGTCAAAAGCGCCGCCAACCAACTCAATGCCCCCGTCCATCCGAGCCGCTTTGCGGTGGACTTCTCCAATAAACGCACCTGGGCCGCCACCAACCATCCCCATTTTCAGTGTTCTTCCAAAATTCATACCTATCCCCTTTAATATTAGTATCTTACAAGGTCTTGCGACAGTTCGCCCGCCTATATTTACACTATTTTCACGTTATCTGCTTGAAATATAGACCTAATGCGTTAAATTATCTACTAAAATTGACCAGTGGTAAATATTAAACATTTTATCAAAACAGCATGGCCAAAACCAAACAAAAATCCGCGATCTTTTATGACGTAGACGGCACCCACAAGGCCGATACCTGCGAAAACCTCAAAGCTGCAAAAAAACGCGGCGAATTGTTCCATTCCGCATTTGCTCACGGTTGCTACCCCGGCGTCAAAATGCCTCCTAAAATGCTGCCGGAATTATGCGTTGCCTGCGTATGGGACGCCAACAAGGACCAGTCCTAGGGCCTGCCGCAGCACAGAAACGAGGGCATCGAACTGGGCTATCTTACCCGCGGCAATCTGGACTTTATCATAGAAGGAAAACCCTATCAGCTCAAGGCCGGCGACATGACCATCACACGCCCCTGGCAGCCCCACCAGGTCGGATCCCCTTTAATATCTGCCAGCCGAATGCACTGGTTGATTCTAGACGTCGGCGTCCGCCGCCCCAATGATCTCTGGAATTGGCCGGATTGGATCAATTTTGCCCCGCAGGACCTACAGCAGTTGACGCAACTTTTGAGTCACAACGAGCAGGTTGTCTGGAAAGGCAATAAACACATTGAAAAATGCTTTGAACAAATCGCTGAATATATCCAAAACAGCGACGCCCCCGAATCCATCCAGACACGGCTTCAGTTGTACATCAACGAACTGTTCCTGGAGGTCTTTGAAATGCTCCAAACGCAAAACATCAAGCTGAACGCCAAACTCAGCAGTACCCGGCGAAGTGTCGAAATGTTTCTGGCCGGCCTGAACGAGCATATCGATTACCCCTGGACGCTTGAGACAATGGCCCAGCATTGCAATCTGGGCCGAAGCCGCTTTGCACACTACTGCAAGCAAATCACAAACATGACGGCCGCCGAGCACCTGAACCATTGCAGAACCGAAAAAGCCAAACGGCTGTTAATCGAGAATCAGGAGATGAACATATTGGATATCGCGATGTCCTGCGGATTCGAATCAAGCCAGTATTTCGCAACCGTCTTTAAGAAGAAAACAGGACTCACACCGTCGCAGTATAGAAATTTGACATTTGAATAGCGCTTTCAACCAAATCGGCAGAAAAATTTCCAAGCCGCCGGCGTCAAACCCGACGGCTTTTTTAATATTCTATTGCCGACAATACCATTTATGCTAAACTGGCATTATGTTGGGTTTTTATGTCAGAAGAAGCGGTTTTGCAATCTTGATCGTGCTGGTGGCCGTGGCGATCCTGATGCTGCTGTATTTTGTGCAGATTGATGCGTTTTTCGGCCCGGGTCTGCCGTCTCAGCCGGCGGGACTTGAGCAGCACCCCTGGGTGCTCGAGGATCTGCTGGTGCCGGAAGGGGAAGACATTAAGCTGCCCCGCTCACCCAAGCCGGACCTGGACGAAGCGTTTTCGATCTCAGCTGCGGTTCACCGGGACGATGCGGATCGCGGAACCGTAACCCTCTCCTTCGATACCAACGGCCGAATGACAGCCCGGTGGCAGTGTGCCTATGAGCAAACGGGCCGGGAATACCAAATCGACACCGAGATGAAAGGTAACATTTCTGTCAAACGAACCTATGAGGACGCCCAAGGCAGGGACAAAAAACAACTGTTCTTTATCGCCAAAGGCCCCTATACCAAGAGGCCGCTGGGCAGCGACACGGCTTTCGGGGGCGAAAAAGGAACCTGCTGGCTGACCGGCTGGCTCGGACCGGATCGCCGTGTGCAGGGCCACGTCACCATCACCACCGATCAGCAATGGGCCGCGGCGTATGCATTTGACGGCCCCTGACCGCTCATCGAAAACCCCATCAACAATTGGCCGGATTTAATTGCTTGATTTGGCTGTATTGCATCGGTACAATCCAGGGAGACAGATCAACGGTTTAATCAATTTTTACATTAAGGGACTCAAATATGAAACAATTGACAGCATCCTTAGCCGCATTGGTTCTGGGGATCGGCATCGGTGTCGGCGCTGGATTTATGATTACAAAACCAAAGCTGGAAAAAAACCAGGCACTTGTCGAGTCGTTAATGGCTCTGATGCAGACCGAGAAGGCCGAGTCCGAGAAGACCATCCAAAAAGCCGCAGACAAAATTACCCGATTAAACAATACGCTTGCCGGCAATCAAGCGGTGCTAAATCAGCTCAAGACAGAGCTGACACGCACCAGAGCCGAACTGACCCGGCTCAAAAGCCAGAATATCCAGCCGGGCGTCACTGGCCCGGACGCAGTGACAGAAGCGAAACCGGTCATAAAGCCCGCCGCGACAGCGCCGACGGGACCGGCAACCGAGTATGTCATCAAGGACGGCGACAGTCTCTGGAAGATCGCAGAACAACAGCTTGGCAACGGGATGCGCTATAAGGAAATCCTGCTGCTGAATCCTAACATCTCAGAAAAGCAGACGCTTGTAGTCGGCTCGAAACTGAAATTGCCCTCCCAAAAAAACTAATCCGGCAGAGTTTTTCGCTTTTAGCCAACGCTTCAGTGCCATGTTGGCACGGAGGGCAAACGCACCTATCAATTTGAGTCTTTTCTATACGCGTAATCGCAAACGGCGCGACGGATGTGGTGTGTCCGTGGGGGACGCATGAAAAAAGGAAAGACTGTACTTATTTTTTTTGCTTTTCTTGCATTTTTGAAGTATTTTATTGGCGATAAAGGATTAGCGACGAATATGTCATCCCTTTTTTGCGAAGAAATCTCAATATGAGTGGAAACAAAAAACATTATCTTTTACTATTATGCTTAACGGCTTTTCTTTCCAGTGCCTGTATCATGATCATTGAACTGGTCGCAAGCAGACTGATTGCCCGTGATTTGGGGTCTTCTATTTATACATGGACTTCTGTCATTGGGATTATCTTGTTGGGTATTACAATTGGAAGTCATAACGCACCCCATAAAGGGGTGGCTTGACGGTTAGGAGCCGTCTCAAAGACGGCCATTTACGTTTACATTATCCGTTAAAAGCGACCTTGATCTTCCTCGTGTTCCTCATGCTCCTGACGCCGGATATAGAAAATATGGAACGACCGGCCCTGCGATTGTAAAGGGTCGTCATAAGCCGATAGTGCTTATGCGATACGGTGGCGTGTGGCCACTGAAAATCGCGGGTTATTACCTTGCGGCAACAGAGCCG